>OIWM01000184.1_pt1 | contig 77687 bp, 107 predicted proteins | sample 1587451 | NCBI WGS metagenome assembly OIWM01 (sample SAMEA3888907, study PRJEB22519) | human gut metagenome | biome: human gut; feature: human-associated habitat; material: faeces | place: Denmark | collected 2011 | reverse complement strand
GCAGAATTTAATAGACAAGCAGAATTGTCTGAGTATGATTGGTGTGTTGAACAGATAGATAAAACTCTTAGTAGATTTAAATTTTACAAAGGTTTATCTGATGAAGAAATAAATCAATATAGGGAATGGATACTTGGATTAGACAATATAGAAAATATAGAAACTAGAATATCCGGTGGAGAAATTCAATGGAGATATCTAAATAAGAAAAGATGGTGTAATATTGAACTTTAAAACAGGAAAATGTAAATTGAAAAAGAATGTATCTAAAAAAATAAATCAGCTTAATTTTGGACGAGGTAAAAAGTTTGAATATCAATATATAACTGGAAATAGAGTCAGAATATTCAAGAAAGGTATACAACTAATTATGAGCAAAGAAGAGTTTAATAACAATTTTGAGATAATAGAATCTATAAAGTGGTGAAAACATGAGAAAAATCTTAGGAGGAAAAGAGAATGCCTGCCCTCTTTGTGGGGGTATGGTGTTCTTCTTAGAAATAGATTATGGAGTAGTCAGTCAATGCAAAGATTGTGGCTGTCTAACTAAAGGTAAAATGAGGGAGGAAGTTAAAATTTATGAAATGCAAGTATGCAACGAAAATGGGGAAGGAAATAAAATGTTCTAAAATTAATGACTTATGTATGTTTTTAGATCCTGATGAAAAGAAATGTAGACAACTTAATGGCCAAGGACCTATAAAACAAACTAAACCTGTAGATACAAAGGAAAAGAAAATTGTAAAAAGTACATATTTAGCATTAGCTTTATCATGGTTAAAAATTAAATTCACAAGAGATTATCAAGGAAATTATGTATTTGAAAGAACAGAAAAATTTAACTATGCATGGGCAAAATTAAATCATTTAAGAAAAGAATTAGAAGAATGGGAGGATGATGAATAATGAAAGAAAAATTTAAAGGGATGACATTAAAAGAGTTTAGCAGATATTGTAATGATAGAGCAGCAGACGGCCAATGGAGTTTAGAAGAAGCTCTGTTTTGTTGTAATAAATTAAGTAAAATATATAAAATTAAAGTAAAACGTTTTGGTATAATTCCATCAAAAAAATTAACAGAACAAGCTCAAGAAAAAGCATGGCAAGAATTAATTAACAAATAGGAGGAATATTAAAAATGGCAGAATTAAAAGTAAAATTAATGGCTCATACGCCTAATTCAGATGCAATAGTTGCAGCAGCAGCAAAACTTTGTTACTCACCAGTAGGAGTAGACGGAATAATGGAAAAACTTACAGATGAAGAAGTAGCAAAATTTGTAGAACATTTAGTAAGTATGGGACATGAATCCCCAATAGAACATGTTACATTTACTTTTGGAATTGAAGGAATATCAAGAAGTTGTTCTCACCAAATAGTGAGACATAGAATAGCAAGTTTCTCACAACAATCTCAAAGATATGTAAAACTTGATCAGTTTGAATATATAATCCCACCAGAGATAGAAAGAAATGAAGAAGCTAAAAAAATATTTATTAAACATATGGAAAGATGTCAAAATGCTTATGATGATTTAGTACAAATATTAATAGAGGATAAAATAAGAGATGAATATTTAGCTTTTAGAAATTCGAGAGCATTTTTTGAATCTTTCGTACATATAGCCAACATAAAAGACTATATTGATTTTATATATAAAGAAAATAATAAAAAAGAATATAATGCAATAGAAAAACAAGCTATAGAAGATGCTAGATATGTATTTCCTAATGCTTGTGAAACTAAAATGGTTACAACAATGAATGCTAGAAGTTTATATAATCTTTTTAATAAAAGATGTTGCAATCGCGCTCAATGGGAAATTAGACAACTAGCAGATGAAATGCTTAAATTAGTAAAAGAAGTAGCACCTGTATTATTTAAAAATGCTGGAGCACCTTGTACAGTTACAGGTAAATGCCCAGAAGGTAGCATGAGTTGTAAAAATCCTAGAAAGTAGGTGAAATTATGAGACCAACATGGGACGAGTATTTTATGGAAATTGCTGAAATAGTAAAGAAACGTTCAACATGTATTAGAAGACAAGTAGGAGCAGTTATTGTAAAAGATAAACAAATTCTAGCGACTGGTTATAATGGAGCACCTAAAAAATTAAAACATTGTGAAGAAATCGGATGCAAAAGAAAACAACTAAAAATACCTTCAGGACAAAGACATGAACTTTGTAGAGCTTTACATGCTGAACAAAATGCTATAATTCAAGCAGCTTACAATGGAGTTAATATAAATCATTCTACGTTATATGTAACTACAAAACCGTGTGTATTATGTGCAAAGATGTGTATAAATGCAGGAATAGAAAAAATAGTTTATTTAGGAGATTATCCTGATGAATTATCAAGTGAAATACTAGAAGAAGCAGAAATTGAATTAGTTAATTTTGATAAAAAATAAAATTAAATAGACTTATAGAAATGGGCTAGCTACTTAATTCTAGCCTATTTTTTATTGTCAAAAAATAAATTTAAAAAAGTTTCAAATTCGCTTGATTATTCGTAACGAATAGTGTATTATATAAGTATAATAAATAATAAGAAAGGGGTAAGAAAGATGAAAAGAAATTTAATGAAAGAAGCTCATAAAATGACAAAGGAAATAAAAGAACAATATCCAGAAGTAGATTATCAAGCTCAATTAGGTTTATGTTTATCTTTCTTAGCTCAAGAAGGGGAAAAGAAAATGACAGTAATAAATAGAAAAAAATTCTTTAACGAAGTTAACAAATGGGATATATATAAATATCTAGAAAATAACTTTACAAAAGAAATTACACATCATTCAGCAGACGTAGGAAAAAATATATATGAAGTAAGATTTTATTTAGATGAAAGTAAAAAACATACATTTTTACATTGTTATCATGACGAAGATGGTTGGAGAGATTTTGATTACTTCGTGGGTGGATTATTAAGATTTGTAAAAGAAAGTGAAGAAAACAAAGAAAAAGCAACTGAAATGTTTAGATATTTCGATTGTGTTGAATCTGAATAAATAGGGGGATAAAAATGAATAAATGGTACAGACTAGGTCAAGAGTTTAACAAAAAATTCACTAAGGAACAATTTTATGAAATTCTAAGAGATAACAATTACACTAATGCACTTGGTTGTATAGGAAAAGACTTCAAAGAAAAAGATTATAAAAAACTTTGCGAAATGGTAGGCATTCCAGAAGAAACAGAAGATAAACATTATAATTATGGAGAAAGAAAATATTATTTCTACCAAGGATATGACAAAAAATAAGGAGCAAAATAATCGGTTAGCCTTCCGAACAAAAAGGCTTTTATTTTATTATAAGGAGGAATGAAATGGCTAAGATATATAATGAAAATAAGAATGTCTTAGATGCTGCTTTTGAAAGAATTGAATTTGCATTCAATGAATTTGATTCTATATTTTTATCAGTGAGTGGTGGAAAAGATAGTTCTATAATGATGCAACTAACTGCTAGAAAAGCTAGAGAGCTAGGAAAAAAATTCTCAATATTATACATCGATTTAGAAGCACAATATAAAGCTACAATAGATCATGTAAAAGTATTAATTGATGAATGTAGTGATGTTTTAGAGGATGTTTATTGGTGTTGTTTACCTCTTAGCTTAAGAAATGCCGTATCAGTTATCCAACCAAAATGGATGTGTTGGGATAAAAAAGATAAAGCTAAATGGGTTAGAAATATGCCTACGGGCAAATATAAAAAATATGTAATAAACGAAGATAATTATCCTAAAGAATGGGATTGGTTTGAAAGAGGTATGGAGTTTGAGGATTTTATACTTTATTTCGCTGATTGGTTTAATAAAAAACATGGAGGACTTACTGGAACTGGTGTAGGAATAAGAAGCGATGAAAGTCTTAATCGTTTTAGAACAATAATTTCAGATAAAAAAGTACGTTATAAAGGGAAACCATGGACCACTCAAGTTAAATTTAAGCACATGAAAAATGTTTATAATTTTTATCCAATTTATGATTGGAGAACAGAAGATGACTGGGGTGCAGTAGCAAAATTAGATTTAAAATTTAATGAAATATATGAACTTATGTATAAAAATGGTGTAAGTATACATGAACAAAGACTTTGTCAGCCTTATGGAGATGACCAAAGGAATGGACTAGACCAATTTAAAGCATTAGAATATGAAACATGGGAAAAGGTCCTTAATCGTGTGCATGGTGTTAATTTTGGTAATATCTACGCCAGAAGTTCTCTTTTAGGAAATATAAAATCAGAAAAACCAACTAACATGACATGGGAACAATATACCGTATGGTTACTTGAAAGTATTGGGTTATATGCTCCAGAACTTCGTGATCATTATCATAAGAAAATTACAACTTTCTTGGAATGGTACGAAAAACATGAAGGAGTTAAACTTCAAGATATAAAAGATGAAGAAGATAGTAAATTAGAATCTGCTAAAAAGGTAGCATCATGGAGAAGAATTGCTAGAGCTATAGAAAGAAATGATTTCTGGATGAAAAGATTATCTTTTGGTCAGACAAAAGGTGATGTAGAAAGAATGTTTGAACTTAAAAAGAAATATAACAACTTATTAGATGCAAATGCTACAAATGATAAGCATCTAAAACAAGTTGCTGAGAAAATAAATAAGGGAGTGGATTAATATGAAACAATTATCTTTTAATATGAAAATAAATAACGAATTAAAACTAGAAGATATACTAACTCTTTTAAAAGAAAAAGTAAACTCTATGGAATTAGATGAAAAGGTGGATGCTATTAATTCTATAAAAGAAGCATTAACAGAAGTTTCACCATTTGAAGAACCTGTTGATTGTGTAAGATGGATAAAAGCCGACAAAGTTAAAGCTAATGAATATAATCCTAATAAAGTTGCTTCTACTGAAATGAAATTACTCCATACATCCATAAAATTAGATGGGTATACTCAACCTATAGTAGCTTATAAACTTGAAAATGGAGAATATGAAGTGGTTGATGGATTCCATAGAAATAGAATTGGTAAAGAGTACAAAGATATAAATAAAAGAATACATGGATATTTGCCTATAGTTGTATTAGACAAGCCCTTAGATGAACGTATAGGGAGTACAATAAGACATAATAGAGCTAGAGGAACACATCAAATACGTTCTATGAGTGAAATAGTTTTAGATCTTGCTAAGGCAGGCTGGACTGATGAAGAAATTTGTAAAAAAATAGGAATGGAACTAGATGAGGTAATCAAATTAAAACAAATTACTGGATTAAAAGAAGCATTTCAAAATCATGAATTTAGTAAATCATGGGAGGAATTTGAAAGTAAGTATTATGATTAGGGGGATATTATGAAACTAAAAGAAATGACTGTAGAAGAATTAAAAAGTTTAGCATTAGATATAAAAGAAGAACTAAATAAAAGAATTAGAGATATAAAACAAGCTCAGGCAGAAGTTAATAGAATATTAGATAAAACTTATACGTTCTATTTTAAAACAGAATGTGATATTAGAAATAAAGGCTACGTAGCAAGATGTACTTATGGTAAAAAAGGAATTGAAAGATACTTTTATAATTTGCAAGAAACAAGATGCAGAAATGATGTAGTTATAGAAGGTGATTTTGAAGCTAATGAATTAGATATTTTGGATATAAGATATAGAAATAACAACTACGGCTATTCACAATATTGTATCATTTTAAATGGCAAAATAACTGAAATATGTGATGTAGATGATATACACAAAATTTCTACACTAAAGAGATACTTAAAAGGTGAAATTGTATTTGAAAACTTCTTAGAAATAGTAGGAATAAAAGAAGTGAAAGTTGGTGCTCTAGATGAATTACTTGAAGACTAATTTGTTTAAACACCAGCAACATGCTTTTAACAAACTTAAAAACTTGAAAGCGTGCGCATTATTTATGGATATGGGTACAGGTAAAACAAGAACTGCACTCGAATTAATACAACATAAATTAAATAAAGGTAAAATAACAAGGGTATTTTGGATATGCCCTTGTTCTACTAAAAAGAATTTAATTTCAGATATAAATAAACACTCTATATTCTCTGTTGCTTATATAGAAAATATTCAAGATGAATTTATATGTGTTATAGGAAGTGAAACAATTAGCAAATCAGATAAATATTATTTGAAATTAGTAAATCTGATTAAACAAAACACACATTCGATGTTAATTCTAGATGAAAGTCATATGTTTAAAAATCCAAAAGCTGTAAGAACAGAAAGAATTTCAAAACTTTCAAATCAAGTTAGCAATAGAATGATATTAACAGGAACTCCAGTTACACAGGGTATATGGGATTTATACAGTCAATTTTATTTTTTACATCCTAAAATACTTGGATATAATAGCTTTTATGCTTTTGCTGCTAATCACTTAGAGTATTCAGATAAATATCCAGGGCAAATAATTGATACACATAATACAGATTATATAACAAAGAAAATCAATCCTTATGTTTATCAAATTACTAAAAAAGAATGTTTAGATTTACCGCCTAAAACTTATACTGATTCATATTTTTATTTTGACGATGATCAAGAAAGAGTTTACAACAAAATAAAACAGTATTTTATAGACAAAATTGATTTAGATAATTTTAATGGTGAATATATTCTTAATATGCTTAACTATTTACATAGAGTAGCAAGTGGATATATAGATTTAGAAATAAAAGAAGAATATTATATAGAAGGTGAAAAATGCAACAGAATAATAGAATTTAAACACAAAAGTTACGATAGATCAATAGAAACAATAGAACAACTTAAATTAACGCCAAAAGGAAGCAAAACAATAATATGGCATAAATTTAATAGTGATTTAGAATTATTACAACATGTTTTAGATAAAGAACAAATAAAATATGTTTATGTTAACGGAAAATCAAAATTAAAAGACCGCGAGAAAGCTATAGAACAGTTTAAAACATCAAAAGATATAAATACCTTAGTAATAAATATAAATATAGGAAATCTAGGTTTAAACTTACAAGAGGCAAACTATATGATATATTATAATTCTACGTTTGATTATGCCAAAAGAATACAGTCAGAGGATAGGATATATAGAATAGGTCAAAATAAAAACTGCCACATTATAGATATATTATCTTTTTCTGGAATAGACAGAATGATAGAAAAATCTATAGAAAATAAAAGTAGTTTAGCTAGATGTATAAGACAAGAAATAAACGAAATAAAGGACGATAAAGAAAAAATAAAAGAATTTAAAAAGAAAATACTAAATGAATTTTAAGGAGAATATGATGGAAGAACAAAGAAATTTGAAAGTAAGTTTTAACAAGAGTGGTGGGACTGCTGGGAAAGGTGGAATAACAAATAGAATAACTATTCCAACAATGTGGATTAAGGAAATGGGAATTGATTCAGAAAGTAGAGAGGTAATTGCTACTTTTGATGGAAATAAAATTATAATAGAAAAGAAATAATGATTATAAATACTTAATGTATTTAAAATTCATTTAAAACTTAAAAAAAATATGCTATAATTATATTAAGATGCATTAATTGTATCAAAGTAAAGGCAGTCTTTTCAGGACTGTCTTTTTATTTTGAAAAAGGAGATATGTGAAATGAAAGATGTTTTAATAGTAAACTCAGAAACAGAAGATCTCCTAGATATTTTTAAAATAGAAAATGATGAAGAGTTAGTTATTCAGAAACAATCTAAAAAATTAACTCCGAAACAGAAAAGATTAATTAATAGAAAAAATGATTTAAAGAAGTATTGCAACAAGCAAGGAGGCTTTGTTCATATGTTTTATGTAAATAGTAAACTGTTATTTTATAATTTAAATATAGATAGACCTAATATAGCCAGATTGATTTATTTAGCTACTTATTTAGACTATAATGACAGACAAGCAAATTTACTTATAAAATATGGAAAAAGCAAAGTTATTCATGCTATGACTAGAGAAGAAATGAGAAAACTACTAAAACTAAGTGTAACGGTATTTGATTTATTCTTGGCCCAAATGAAAGAAAATAATATTATTTATGAGGTTAATAATAAATTTTATATAGATCCGAAATATTTTAGTAAAGGTAAACGTGATAATGACAAATCTTTTACAAGAGTTTTTATTTCAACAACTAGACACATTTATGAGAATTGCACACCTAGACAACATAAAACACTTAGTTATATATATCAACTTATTCCGTTTATGAATTTTGAACTTAATATATTATGTAGAAATCCATTAGAAAGTGATTTTACAAGGCTTAAAAAACTAAATTCAGAAGAAATTTGCAAATTATTAGGAATTTCAACTAGTAAGCAAAGTGTTTATAAATTTAGAGAAAGTTTAAAAAAATTCTATATAAAAATAGATGGGCGAAAATACTATCTTATTTCTTATGTGAAGGTTGCTAATGGATACGGAATAAAAGACTATTATGTAATTAACCCAGCTGTAATATGGGGAGGGAATAGCCTAGAAGAGAATAGAAAAACTCTTTCATGGCTTTTTTTTAATGCTTAAAATTAGGCCTTTAAAATAAAAAAGTAAACTTTTTACGTGGAAAAAACGGCAAAAAGTAAACTTTTTACGAGAAGGACAAATTAAGTAATATCAACATTTAGAACCTATTTTTAGAGTTTGTTAGTTATATATTATATACAGAACAGAATTTCTCTTAATTGCCTACGGCATAAACCTCTATAAATGTTGCAAATTCAATATGTTTAGCTTATAGAAGGGGATAATATGAAAATAAAAAATGAAGATTACGAAATTATATGCGATACAAGGGAACAAGATACATTAATCCAAGATACTCTTATAAAAAATGGAATACAGGCCAGTAGAGAAAAATTAGATACTGGAGATTATGCTATTAGATATCAAGGAGAATATATACCTAATATTTTAATAGAAAGAAAAGCAGGATTAGATGAATTGCTAGGAAACTTAATGGATCCAGCAAAAGACGAAAATAAAGATAACCGTTTTATAAGGGAACTAAAAAGAGCAAAAGAAGCAGGAGTTAAATTATTCTTGCTTATACAAGACAAGGATTATTATATCAAACTTTTAAAAGGTGAATATATAAGCCATGTTCATCCTAACGCTAGCGCGGCTATGGTAATTTCATTAATGGCCAAATTCGATAATCTTCATATTATTGCATGTGATAGAAAAGAATCACCTTCAATGGTCCATAAAATTTTATATTATCACTTAAGAGAAGAAATAAAAAGGAAGGAGGGTAATTGATTATGCCACGAGAAAAAGATTCTAGGTTAACAGAAGACCAATTAATTGCAGCAGAATTATTAGTGTATGGTGCAACTAATAAAGAAGTAGCAGACCAATTAGATGTTTGTGAAAAAACTATAATGCGCTGGAAGAAAAGACCAGAATTCATGGAAGAACTTGATAGACAATATGAAGTTGCTAAAAATAAAGTTGACAATCGTATAATGAAATTCTCTAATCAACTTTTACAAAATATTCTCGACCTATCAAGATCAGCTAAGAGCGAGAAGGTTAGACTAGATGCAAGCATATACTTACTTAATAGATTGGCTGGCGCTCCAATTTCAAAAGTGGAAACTAAAACAGTTATTACTCCTGAAACTGAAAAAGAAAATAATAATGAGCCTTCTTGGGATGATTTTAATGATTCAGATGTTATAGAAGGGAATGTAATAGATATAACAGATAGTGAAATATCATAAGAGGGAATGTAGGGGGGCGCTTATCGCGGTCCATATTTACGAGGTGTTGCCCTTAAAAAACTATTTAAATAGTTGATTTAATAATATTAAGCTATAAGAACTATTAAGAGAAGGAATATATTACCAATAGAATAAGGACAGGCAAGACAAAGTATAACATCTTAGAAGGGCGCACAGAAGGTATAAGACAACAGAGTGAACAGTAAGACCAGTATAGTAAAAGACAACAGCATTAATAGTACTCTATAAGGTATCAATACTTATAAGTTATGATACACTTCGACATAGTAAGTGATATCAATATGTTTACTTGTCTTATAACTTAGTGTCATAAGTAACAAGGCAAAACAAGGGCCTCTCGGTGGGGTAGGGTACTCCAGGTAAGGGGGCGGTGCATTCTATACCCTAGTATTTTCAACGCGTGCGCCAAGCCACAGAGAACTGCTCAGCAAAAAATGAGACTTGAGGGGAAAATGAAACCTCAAAAAAAATCCTACAAAAAATTTTTTGGAAACTTGAGAAAAAATAAAAAGCCTACTTAACAGTAGACTCTTTAAGAAGTTGAATAGCTTTATCTAAAAGTTTAGATATTGGAACAGATGATTGGTTAGAATATTCTTTAAGCCATTGATACAACTCTTTATCAATAGCGGAACCAATTGGAACTCTGTTTTTTAAATCTTTTCTTGCCAAAATAATCACCTCGAGTTAATTATAAAATATATTACAACTGATTACAACTGATTACAACTGATTGTAACTGATATAAGTTTGTGATATAATATAATTAAGAGGTGAGATAGAATGTATTTTGGAATTTACTCAATAACAAATGTAGTAACAGGTGATATGTATATAGGACAAACGATCCAAGATTTTGAAAAAAGATGGAAAAGCCATATAAGTGCTTTAAATAGAGGTAATCATGATAATGAATATCTTCAAAGAAGTTGGAATAAATATGGAGAAGATGCTTTTAAGTTTAAAGCTATATATTATTGTGATGAACTTGACATTTTAAATGATTTAGAAAAGTATTATATAAAAAAATATGATACTTATAATAATGGATTTAATATGACAGAAGGTGGAGACTATTTTCTAAATGAAATTCCAGAAGAAATACGAAAGAAAAGATTAGAAAATTTAAAGAAAGTAAATAGAGAAAGAAGTGATTATACAGAGCATCAAATTGCTAAGGTTAAGGAAATGTTGTCAGTACTAGAAAATAATCCAATCTCTATAAAGAAAATATCTAAATTAACTGGAGTTAGAGAAAATATCATTTATAGCATTAAAAATCTTGACTCTTGGATAGATGTGAGATCCGATTTAAATGAAAAAATCAAACAATTAAATTTTATAGAGTGTAGAAATAAAAAAATTATAGAGGATTTATATTCTTATAATTATTCTTTAGAAGAACTTTGTAATAAATATAATCTTGCAGAAAATAGCATTAGAACTATTTTTTACAAAGAAAAAATAAAAGATTATGGTAAAGTTTTTAAAGATGTGAAAAATACTCGAATGAAACAAAAATTTTTAAAAGGAATGGAAAAAGGTATCGAAACGTTTATAGATATGGAAAATTTTACTGGACATTCGAGATATACACTTGAAAAAATGTGTGAAAGAGAAGGATTACAAGAGCAATGTAAAAAGCTAAGAAAAATAAGAAATAAAAATATGTATAAGAGCAAAGAAAAAGGAGTTAATTATGATATTAAAAGGAAAAGTTGGTTTTTAAGAATAACCTTTAATGGAAATCAGATACCAATAGGCCATTTTAAAACAGAAGAAGATGCTATAAATGTAAAACAACAGTTAATTCCATATATAGAAAGTAAGGATTACACTTCTATATTGGCAGTAAAAGCTAAATATAGCAAAAATGTTGCTCCTAAGAAAACTATTAAAGCAACAAATTTAAAAGATAATTCAGAAGAAATTATTGAGGGAATAGGGATTTGTGCAAGAAAACTAAATATCCCAAGAAAAAATATAGAAAGGGTATTACAAGGAAAAGGAAAAACAACGCATGGATATACATTTGCATATGTTTAAATGTTAAAAACAAATATTTAAAGTCCATAAATAGGTTTACAACTTTTAAGACTTATGATACAATATAAGTATAAAAGATAATCATAGGGGGTTGTAAATATGAAATATGGATATGCAAGAGTTAGTACTTACTCACAAAAGAAAGATGGAAACTCATTAGAAGGTCAAACAGAAATATTATTAGCAAATGGGTGTTTAGAAGAAAACATAGTAGTTGATTCTTATACTGGAACAAAGAAACAAGAAGATCGCAAAAATTTTGATAAACTTCTTAAACAATTAAAACCAGGAGATACATTAGTAGTAACTAAGTTAGACAGATTTGCTAGAAGTACAATACATGGATTAAGCATAATAGACAAATTACTAGAACAAGATATAAAGGTTCATATAGTAAACTTAGGTTTAATGGATAATACACCTAACGGAAAGCTAATAAGAACTATCTTCCTTGGATTTGCCGAATTTGAAAGAGACATGATAGTTGAAAGAACAAAAGAAGGCAAGGCAATAGCTAGACAAAGAGAAGATTTTACGGAAGGTAGACCGCAAAAGTATTCAAATAAACAAATTAAGCATGCCATTGATCTAAAGCAAAGTGGCATGAGTTATAAGCAAGTTACAGAAGTAACAGGAATAAGCAAAGCTACACTAATTAGAAGAATGAAAGAATATCAATAAGAAAATAAATAATAATACATTTTAAAAGTCAGAGAAATCTGGCTTTTTTTATTAGGAATATGTTCCGATTGAAAAAATATTGTTGGGAGATTAGAATATAATTATCAGTTAAATATTGGGTGTTCGTTCAAAGGTAGGACACAGGATTTTGATTCCTGGAATAATAGTTCGAATCTATTACGCCCAGCCATGTATGTGTTTTAAAAAATAAATCTAAATCTATTTTAGGTAGCTTAGTATCTTTAGGATAGCATTGTGTGAGCAGTGTAAAGGCATGCTGACTACATGCCGCTAGTTAAACTAGTCCATCTAAGCAGAACTGAATGTCCAACGTCTTCATGAATTGATAGTAGTGGAGATAACTACGTAACCCAAGAGGGACAGTCTTCGAAAAGGCGAACCGTATATCGAAGATTTTCAGGTGGCACTGAATAATTTACCTCACGCCAAATTGGTCATGTAGCGAGACATAATCAGGAGGTTATATAGTCCGATGCTGATAACAAAGGGCACTAACCATTGTTAATAGTGAAACAGTGAAAGGGCTGGAGTATGTATTAACAACGTGGAGTAAGAATTCAATGAAACACACTGATGTTGTGAAGTATTTCGTGTCTCAAAAGGAAACGAATCTTCAAGAACAGCACAACGTCTGTCAAATTTAATTCAGATTTATACAGGCATAGAGAATATTAATTTTGGATGATAAATTGTCTATGATAACAAAACAATAAAAGGAAAAGTCTGTTCCCTTATAGTATGAAAGTGGCTTAATACTAGAATATCATTGCATGATATAATCTAGTGCGTAACACCTCCCAAGGGTGAATCGTTTAACATGAAGTTGCATGGTGGTTTTGCAAACCTTTGTTGCTCGCAAGGCAGACAGAATACGAAGTGTTGAGTAGTACTATAGTAGAGTGCCTCGTGTTAGGGTTTTGTGGCACTATAAAATTACAACCAGTCATGGACAATACGTATTAGGTGCGTGGATAAACGGAGAATAAATAATGCCGTGAAAGGTGTCTACAGAAGGCTCTAATCTCAAGCCTTCTAATAGATATTGGCTTATAGCTCAACGGATAGAGCACATGGCTACGGACCATGGTTTGTTGTGAGTTCGAATCTCACTAAGCCAGCCATTAAATTTAAAGGGAGAATGTCTATGAAATTATATGAATTAGCTTATTTAAATGTTGAAAAAGATAAAAACTCTAGAAATTTTGGGGTTATGAATAAATTTATCAATGGAAAAACGTCTCACAATATCGTTAAAAAGAGTAAGCAAGAAAAAGAAGAAGTTATTTGTTACCTAAATGGTAGAGCAATGACTAAAAGCAAACTAGAAAAGACTTTTCCTAAGAAGAAAAATAAATCAAAGAAGAAAAAATATGTTAAAAAGAAAAATACAAAAGAGTAGTTATTAATTGGCTGCTCTTTTTTTATGTAAATAAATTCAGAAGGGAGTGATTAGATGATTTATTTTGATGATATAGAGTTTGCTGATGATAATAAATACTCTATATACTTGATTGATAAGTATTTAAAGAAATATTTTCCTAAAAATCAAAATAATATCAGAAAAAAATATCTTCCTAATGAAGTTGCAAAGGTAATTGGAGAAAAGGATATAACTTTTTTTAGTTTATATTTTCTTAGAACAACTTTCGTGCCAAGTGATGACAACAGTGCAAGGGAATTATGTGAAGAACATTATAAAATATGGAGAGTTCTCTCGGAGGCCTTTGTACAGGATTTATACGATAAACTTAATATAGTAGAACCTAGAGGACTTGCTAAGTCAACTATATGCGATAAAACACTTGCAATATGGTTACATTGCTATAAAAAATCAAAGTTTACTCTATTAGGTGCTAAAACTGCAGATGATGCCGAGCAATTCTTAAATTCTATAAAAAAAGAATTCCTGGAAAATGAGCTTATAAAAGATGTATTTGGAAACTTAATAGATTTAAAAGGTAAAAAGCCTAATTCGAAAGATTATTACAAGGTTAATTCAGGCGAAATTGAGTTTACCAATGATACATATATAAGAGCAGTAGGTTCAACTACTTCTGTCCGTGGTGCTAACTGGGGAGGTGTAAGACCTACGGTGGTTATTGCCGATGACTATCAATCCGAAGTTGATGTTATAACTGAAGATGCTAGAGAAAAGAAATGGAATAGATGGTGTAAAGAAGTAGAGGAAGTTGGAGATACTGCAGTATTTAGAAAAGGTAAAAAAGTTAAATCAGCAACTAAGTTTGTAAGTATAGGAACTGTTTTACATATTGATTGCTTAATAAGTAAACTTAGCAGAAATAGAGATTATCATACTATTATGAATAGAGCTGTTTTATTAGAAGATGGCCAAACAATAGATGATATATTTGAAAGTGATTTATGGATTAAATGTAAAAAGATTTATTTTGACGATAAAATAGAAGATCCTCAAATACAAGCTAGAAAATTTTATGAAAAACATAAAGAAGAAATGAAATATCCTGTTTTATGGGAAGAAAAATGGGATTTTTTTATAGATATAGCAGTTAAATACTGGAGTAATAGAAAATCATTTATGTCAGAAAAAATGAATGATGCTAGTAGTATAGGTGAAAAATGGTTTAAATCTATAAGAACTCAATCAGTAGAGGAAATAGAGGACCATATTTTTTTAAAAACAATGCTTTGTGTTGACCCAGCGGGAGATAATTCTTCTAATAAGAAAAAGAAAACTGACTCATTTGCAATGATAGTAGGTTCATTAGGAGAAAATGACTTTAAATATATCAGAAGAATGGTACTTGAAAAAATGAGTTTCACAGAGTATTGTAATACAATTATTGATATTTTATTAGAATTTACAGATATAACTCATATATCTATAGAAAGAAATACCTACTTAGGTTCAGATGTAACTACTATACAACAAATGATTGAAAAGATACCTGAACTAAAGAAAAGAAATTTAATATTTATTAATGATATGAATAATAAAAATAAAGATAATCGTATTGCAACTATACAAGATCCAGTTAATAATGGCCAAATAATATTTGCAGATAATAATAAAGCATTTACAGATCAGATATTAGACTTTCAAGGAACAGCATATACACTACATGATGATGCTGCAGATGTTGTTTCTGATTTTGCAAATAAAATACTAAAAATAAAAACAAAAAATATAATTAGGTTCATGGATAGAAGGAGATTGGGTGTGTAAATGAAAAAATATAAGCCTATCGATGAAGTTATAAGTGTTTATGATGTTCCTAAAGAATTATGGGAATCTGAAAGTTTAATGAAAGAAAAACCGAACTGGAATAAAACAAATTATACCGAGTCGGAAAAAATATACCAAAATAAAGAATTTATTATACTGAAAGTTAAAAGTAATAAAAAAATTGGATTTATTGTATATAATACGAAAAAAGAATGGGAAAATGGTCATTCTCATTTAAATTCTAGAACTATTGCAGAAATAGTAATAAAAAATGTAATTTACAAAAGAAAACCTAAAACGAATAATTTATATATACTTAAAAGTCATGCAAGAGTTTCAAATGATGAAAAATACATAAAATTTATTGAAGATTTAATAAAAGTTAAAAAAAGTAAAACTAAAAATAATTATATAAATAAAAAAGGAGGCCGAAAATAATGCAGACTGTAGCAGAAATCGTAGATGGTCTAAAAAAAGGAATGGCTTTAGATTTGAATATTCCTGATCATTTAAATTTTGTCAGATATATGTATCAATGTTTTGAGTCTGATTTACATAAATATCAAAAAATGTATGACTATTATAAAGGCAATACAGATGCTATGGCCGATTACAAAACAATTACACAAAGGTCGAATTTAAAAGTAAATACTAATTTTTTTAAAAAATTTGTAAAGGAAGAGGTCTCTTATACTGTAGGAAATCCTATTACTTATGAAAGTAAAGAACAACCAGGTTTATTGGATGAATTAACATCAACTATGGCTTTATGGAATAAAAATCATGATAGTGACTTAATGAAATACATGGTTATATTTACAAAAGTATTTGAACTTTATCGATATGATGAAGAAGGTTTTAAAAGTGTTATTTCAACTCCTTTAACAGGATATGCATATCAAGATGAATATGACAATGTTTTGTTTTATATGGATGTAAAAGTAGAACATTTAGATGTAGATGTTTATCATATAGATGTTTATACAAAAAAATGTATTTATCATTTAGATAGAGAGTTTAATCAAGTTGAACCTCCAACAAACCATAGATTTGGTACAATACCTGTTTCAGTAGGAAAATTAACTGAAGAACTAACAGAAGATAGTTTATATAAAGACTTAAAAGGTTTACAAGATGCTTATGAAACTAATTTATCTGATTTAGGAAATGAAATTTCAGACTTTAGAAACGCATATATGGTTATGACAGATTGTGAATTTGAAGAAGAAAAAATAGTTGTTGATGAAGAAACCGGAAAAGAAATGAAAATAGATCCAATTTTAGAAATGAAGAAAAAAGGCATCTTAATGGTAGGTAAAGAAGGTAAAATTCAATGGTTAATTAAGCAAATTAACGATACTTTTGTACAAAATACGCTAGACAGATATAAAGATGATATGTATCAAATAAGTTGTCATATAAATCACAACGAAAGATTACAATCAAATTTAAGCGGAATTACACTTAGAAGTAGATTAATAGCACTGGAAAATAAATGTGCACTTCAAATAAATGCTCACTCAAATATAGTTACAAATAGATTGAAATTTTGGTGCAATTATATAAATTACTTCAAAGCAAAGAATTTTGATTGGAAAAAAATAAAAATTATTTATACTGCAAATATCCCTCAAGATGATTTAGCTACAGCTCAAATGCTTAGTCAAGTTCCTCCTGGAGTTATTTCCAAGAGAACAGCATCAAGTAGATTTGGATTTATAGTAGATTTAGATGCTGAACAAAGACAAATTGCAAGAGAATATGAAGAAGAAATGAAGAGGGAAGATGAAAGTTTAGGTGAATTGTATGGCGACAAACACCAACACACAGAAGCAAACATCGAAGAATAGAAGTGCTGAAGAAACTAAAAGTTTCATGGAAAAAGCATATAATCAGGCCGAACAGGAACTTGAAAAATATCTTAAAAAGATGAATAAAACAGATAAGCAGATTAGAGAGTTGATGGAAACTGCTAATTTTGCTTATCAAATAGAAAAAACATCAAAAGATTACGAAAGTGCTGAAAGATTTATTGTTATAGCAGTTCTATCAATGCTTAATAACGAAGATGAATGGCTTGAAGATTTAATAGATAACTTCTTTGATGAAATGTTTGAAGAAATTGTAGAGTATTTTGGATATTTTGTAGACAATGAAGAAAAACAGAAAATATTAAATAGAAAATACAAAAGTAAAACGTATAAGCAAAGAATACAAAGCAATATGGCTAAAATAAACAATCGAACTAAAAAAAGATTGAAAATAGCTTATAATAAGAAGAATTTATATAATATTGCATCATGGCTAACACAAAGACAAAAGATGAGTAGAAAAAGAGCAAGAGGAATATTGATATCTGAGCTTAGTAGAATAGCAAATGATATCTTTATTTATTGTAATAGAGATAAAAAATTTATGTATTGTTCAGTTTTAGAAGAAAGAACATGCAGTGATTGTGAAAGTATGCATGGTACTATTTTAACCGCTGAAGAAGCTTATGATTTAATACCACAGCATAACTTCTGTAAATGTTATTTTATAGTTATAAGATGATAGGAGGAAAATAATGAAAGTATTTTTAGGTGGGACTTGTAATAACAGTAAATGGAGAGATAAATTAATTCCGATGCTTAATATAGATTATTTTAATCCAGTAGTAGATGATTGGACGGAAGAATGCTATCAGGAAGAATTAAAACAAAGAGAAATATGTGATTATTGCTTATATGTTATAACTCCATTAATGACAGGAGTGTATAGTATAGCAGAAGTAATAGATGATAGTAATAAAAGACCTAATAAAACTTTATTCTGTGTGCTAAAATCAGATATAGATTACATACCTGATCTTAGATGGAATGGAGAAGAAAATAAATTTTTTATAGGACATGATGAAACAGAAAAACAATTTGATGAAGGGCAAATGAAATCTTTAGACAAAGTTGGTGTTATGGTAGAAAGAAATGGTGGGAAATATTTTAAATCACTAGAAGAAGTTGCAAGTTATTTAAATAAAGTTGGAACAAAAAAAATAAGAGGAGTCGAAGGAATTTCTAATTGGGTTAAAAGAGGACATGAAATACTTCCTGAAGACAAGTGGGAGTACTGGGATGAAATTGTTCCAATAAGAGCCAAAGACCTCTATGAAGGAATGGAATTGGATTGCACATTAGACATAGAAGAAATATTACAAACAAAAACAGAGGATAGTTTTAAAAGAGCTAGTAATGAATTAGATAGTCAAGGTCATTCTGGAATGTCATATGGCTTAATGAAAGCAATGATAGCACAGTTTTGTACAAATGGCAAAGAGTTTGTAAAATACTTAGAAGGATAAGGAGAGTAAATAAATGAAATTACAAGATACAGTAGATTTAATGTTAGGAACAGATTTTAAAGATAGATTTAAAGCTGAATATTATCAACTAGATAATAGAATAGCTGGATTGCAAAGAATGCTAGAAGGATATAAAAATGGAACTCTTAATTTTACTCCTAACTGCTCATATGAAATATTACACACTCAATTAGTATATATGGAAGCATACAGAAATGTATTAGAAGAAAGAGCAAAAATAGAAAATATAGAATTATAGGAGGAAATTATGAACGAACAAGAGTTTTTAGATTGGTGTAAAGATGAAGTTGTAAAATATACGAATAATCATTTAGATAAATCAGATAACAAGCAAATAACAAAAGATGACGTGTTTATGGTTTGGTGTGCTAAAGTTTTACAAAATAACAAAGCATTATTAAGTACAACTTTATTTGACGGAATGTATTATGAATGTACATACAATGGAGATAAAAAAGAAATGTACATAGATGCTTATAAGAAATGGGAGAATTACAAAGTTGAGCAAAATAAGTATGGAAAAGAAGATTATGATTTCCTTTTAGGCATATATGCCTTTGTAGGAGTATACGCTCTAGCATACACAATATTTTCAATAGTATTAGCAATACTTCATATACATCTATCAAATGCTATAGACTGGATAGCAAGTATTGTTCTATCAATACTTAGTATTGTTTATGTAGTAAGATTGAATATAAAAAGAGCAGAATTGATAGAAAGAAAGAAGGAATAGTATGTTTGATATAAAACAATTATTAGGACTATCTAAAGCAGGGGAGGTGAATTACATGATTCCGTTTGATTGGATGTCAGAAAGTTTTAGCAATTATGTAAGAAGAATGCAAGGAATAAGTAAAAAGACTAAATGGAAAAGAAATAGAAGATAGGTTTACATAATTCAACCTTCTAAAATCAATTCTAAGGTACTTGTAAAAAGTCCCTTGATAGTTTATATCTTTGGAAATAAATAGAAATTACATAAAGAATGATTAAATGAAAAAATTATTTGATTTTGTATCATTACCTTGTGATGCTATAGAAGTTAAAGTAATAAAAAGACCAAAACAGAAACCTTTAAAGAAACTAAAATTAAATGGTGCTACTTATTATTTATCTGAAGATGATGAAAATTATTATACTTTCATATATAAAAGTTTCGCTAAGGATAAAGCAAAAAGCAAGTAGCAGCCAGTATATTCAACAAAGCAAAGTGTAAAAATGCAGATTGGTTTGAGTTAGCTCAATTATACAACGATAAGATAAATGAGTATAATCAAAAATCTTATGTACATGAACAATATATCACAGATACAATATTTACCGAAATATATAAATTAACAAGATAATAAAAGCCCGAGAGGGCTTATTTTTATGCTCCGAAACGAGGGTAAACTAAGTACTTTGGGGGCTAGTACTTCGAGGGACTAAATTCTTATTTAAATACTATGAGGGCTAGTACTTCATGGGGAAAGAGGTAAAAATGATAATCAAAAAAGATTTGTTAGAAAAATTAAACGATATAGATGAAACTGCCGATGTTACTGAAGTTTTAAAAGGGATTGATGGAATAGCAGAAGTTAAAGAAATACCTTTTGATGTTAACAAATTAACTGTTGAAGATTATAAAAATATCCTTGAAACAAATAAAGCAATACAAGGATATAACCAATCTCAATTAGACAGTGCAGTATCTAAAGGAGTTGAAAGTTTTAAAACTAAAAAGATGCCAGGAATTATAGAAAGTGAAATAAAAAAGGCAACTGCTCCAAAACACGAAACTCCTGAACAAAAGGCTCAAAGAGAACAAATGGAAGCTATGGAAACAAGACTTAAAGAAATGGAAGAAAAAAATGCTGCAACAGAAAAGAAAAATGCAGAGAATGAAGCTAAGTTAGCTCATGAAGGTAGAATCAAAGAAAGTCGTACTTATCTAGCAGAAATGAAATATCCAAAACAAGTCGAAAATTTCTTAGAGTTTGTAGTTGGTGAGGATATGGATATCAGTAAACAGAATATAGATAAATTAGCTAATGCATTTAGCGAATACGGACAAGAAGTCCTTAAAACTGATATGACAAATAATCCGTTTAATCCTAGTGGTGGGGGAAATGGAGATTCTGTTGATCCTGTTCAAGCTCAAGTAAATCAAATTTTAGGCTTGTCATAAAAATAAATTAATTAGGAGGTGTTTAGCATGGCTAACACAATATCATATGCTCAAATTTTACAAAATGCATTAGACAAACAAATGGTACATGAATCATTGACAGGCTGGATGGATGCCAATGCAGGTCAAGTTAAATATAACGGTGGTAAAGAAGTTAAAATACCTCAATTATCAATGGACGGACTTGCTAACTATGACAGACAAGCTGATAGTGGATATACTAAAGGATCTATCAAATACGAATACAAAACTTACACAATGACACAAGATAGAGGACGTAAATTCCAAATAGATTCTCAAGATGTTGATGAAACTAACTTTGTATTAACAGCAACAACAATCATGGGTGAATTTCAAAGAACTAAAGTTATACCTGAAGTAGATGCTTATAGATTAAGTAAATTAGCAACAACTGCTATGGGTGTAGCTAATGATGAAAATGTAGAATATGGATATACTGTAGCAAATTCAACTGTTATAGCTAAAATAAAAAAAGGTATAAAAACATTAAGAGAAAAATGCCATAATGGAACACTAGTTATTATGTGTAACTATGATACACAACTAGCTATAGAAGAAGCTGCATTAGGTAAATTAGCATCTGTATCTTTTTCTCAAGGTGGAATAAACACTAAAGTTCCAGCTATTGATGGATGCCCAATTATACCAGTTCCACAAAATAGATTATACAGTGCAATACAATTATATGATGGTTCGACTAGTGGTCAAACTACTGGCGGATACATTAAAGCAACTTCTGGATTAGATGTTAACTTTTTAATCATGCCTTTAGATTTACCTTTAGCAGTAACTAAACAAGATATCATGAGAATATTTGACCCTGAAACTAACCAAAGTGCAAATGCATGGGCTATGGACTACAGAAGATACCATGATTTATGGGTATTAGAAAGCAAAAAAGAGGGGGTATATGCTAATATAAAAGATGCAAAACCTACTCAATCTGAAAGTCATTAGTTTGATTCTTTCATGTTTGAAATAAAAAAAGAAAATGTTCATAGAACAGTAGAAACCATAGAACAGGCAAAAAAATATATTGCTGAAGGTTATGAATTAGTTCAAAATATCGACAACTCAGAGGAAAAATCCGAAATAATAGATTTAGATTCTTTAAAATATAATGAGTTAAAGAATTTAGCTAAAGAAAAAAAAGTTAAAGGCTATACAACACTGACAAAATCAGATTTAGTTAAAATTTTAAAGGAGTTGTTTTAAATGACTAACTTGGATTTTATATTACAAAAAAAGTTTCCTAACGAAAGCGAATCAAGTTTAGTCATTCATAAACAACTTGCTACTCAAAAGCTATTACTTTATTTTAAGAATAGACTTAATAGAACTATAACAGCTGAACAATTAGAAACAGAGTATCAACCTGCTCTGTTTCTTTTAATTTCTAATGCAGTTAATTATTCAAGTGTGAGAGGTGTCAAATCAATTTCTCAAGGTAATAAGAAGACTACGTTTGATGAAAGTATTAGTTCTAGCGGTGCTTATGATATAACTAACGAGATCAAGGAACTTTTACCTGTAGCAGTAGTTAAATTGAGAGGTTAGGTGGTAAATGTGTTCGGATATAACGAAGATAGTGCAACTTTATTCAATATATCTTTAGATGAAAATCGAAAACCCATTTATCACCGAACTTATTTAACGGGTATCGATTGGCAACAAGCTACAGGAGTTAAATTTTTAAAGACAACCGGTTCATCTGCGGATATAGATAATAAAATATTAGTTTTTGTAAATTATGGGACTTATGAAGGTAAAACTTACATAGGTCCTAAAGAATTTAGTAAACTTGAAGATAAAAGTAATTATTATACATTCAACGAAGGAGAAGATATTCTCTTAAAAGGAATACATGACATTGAAATTACAAATTCTCAAGAGTTTAATGATATTCAAAAAAACTATGATGATGTAGTTAAAATCATCAATGTTACTAAGTGTGAATTAACAAAACACTTTGAACTAGGATGTGAGTAAAATGGCAACTTTAAAAGCAAAAGTTACTGTTAATATAGACTATGACAAAATTGTAAATCAAAGTAAATTAAATAGAGCGCAAAAACAACTCGTAAACCTAGTAAGAACAAAAGCTGACCCATACGTACCTTATTTATCAGGAGACTTAAAAAACACCGCTCAAGAAAACAAAAAAAGTATTGTATATGCTAGTTATCATGGGGGTACAAAGTCATATGCTGCTATTAACTACTATACTAACAGAGGTATGGGTAGAGAAGGTTTAAACCGTGGTGGTAAAAGAGGTAAACAATGGATAAATCGTATGTGGGTTAATGAAGGAGATGCAATAGTAAATGAAATTGCAAATACAATAGGAGGGAAAGCAAGTAAATGACACTTAATTTAAATGAAATAGAAAATAGAACTATTACAGATAAAATAATAGAATTTTTCTTAAAATGCCCTCTAATAGACGATAAATCTCCTATTTCTGCTGATTACATAGGTGATGAAATAGGCACTTACTCAGTAGATGGTTCGCCTTCAGAAACCATTTTAAAAACTTATGTTGATGGTTCTACTGAAAGGCAATTAATTTTTGATTTTACTAGCAGAGAAAGTGTTGAAGCATATAACAATGAGAAAAATATTACTTTTTATGAAAAATTAGCCGAATGGGTAGAAACTCAAAATAATGAAGGTGTTTTACCTGAGTTAAGTTATCCTTTAATAGCTGAACAAATAAAAGTATTAACTCATGGCTATGTTGAACAAATGAGCGCAAATAAAGCAATTTATGTTATTCAAATGAAATTAGTGTACACTAAAATAGCTGAATAGGAGGTTGAAATTATGGCATTAAAAAGAAAAGATTTTGCAGATTATCTTAATACTGCAGCAAAAGATACTGATGCATCATATGCTTTACTTGGTTATGGAGTTGAAAGTTTAGACGAAGAACCAGGTGCACAAACTGATACAACTTGTTACATAAATGATGAAACATCATCTACAACAGTAACAAAATACGAAACACAATTTCCTTATACTTCTGAAATTATAATGGAACAAGAAGCAATAAAAAGTTTATATTTAACTGGTAGAAATCATGAAACTGGGACAGATGCAGAAAGAGATTATGTTCGTGTAGATATGTTTGATCCTGTATCAGGAAGCGAAGGAACTTATCAAGCAAGAAAGTTTAGAGTTGCAAATGAAGTTTCAAAATTCTCTGGTGAAGGTGGAGAAAAGATGAAAGTTGAAGGAGTTTTACATGCTATAGGAGATCCTATTCAAGGAACTTTCAATGTTACAACAAAAACTTTTACAGCAACTCAAGCAGCAACTCAAAGTGATACCAACAAAAATCAAAGTGTAACTAACTAAAAAAATTAGGGAGGTTAAAATATGAATGATTATACAAAATTTAATATATTAGGTGTAGAATTAGAATTTGATTTTTTAGATTTAGATGAAAAAGAATTTTTTGAATCAGTTTTTTCAGAAACAAACAAGAAAATATCAGAAGTAGCTAAAGATGATAAAGATTTCTCTATTGAAAGCTCTAGAAAATATTGTGAAAGCATAATTAGCTTGTTTGAAGAATTGTTCGGTGAGGAAAAAACTTACGATATTTTTTCAGGTAAATGCAATTTAATGAAATGTACTACAGCTATAAAAGAATTAACAAAAGCTAAATTAGAACAAGATAAAGCATTTGCAACAGAATTAAAATCTGTTACTACTATTTCTGAAGAAGTATTCGGAGAGGAAGAAATTTCTCTTAATAGGCAACAACGTAGAGCTATTGAAAGAAATAAGAAAAAATATAACTAATGAGTATAAGTATTTTAACCGATTTTTTACCTATTGAAGTTGAAATAGAAGGAGTGCGATATCCAATTAACTGGGATTTTCGCACTTCTATTTTATTTGAACAGTTAATGTTAAATAATAATATTAGTGAAAAAGAAAAATCAGATGAGGCTCTACAACTATATTATGGTTATGAAATAGATACAATTAAATATATTAATAATAATAATATTAATCAATTTGTTGAAGAAATGTTATTATTTTATAAGTGTGGGAAAGAAATTATTAGTACTAACGAAGATTCAGAAAAGAGCGAAAACTCTAGTAAAAATGAAATTATCTATAGCTTTGAACATGATGATTTTTACATTTATAGTGCATTTATGCATGATTATCACATTGATTTACAAGATATTGAAGGATTACACTGGTGGAAATTTAAAGCATTATTTAATTCTTTATCAAGTGATTGTAAATTCATAAAAATATTAGAATATAGAAGTATTGATTTATCTGAGATACAAGATAAACAACAAAAGAATTTCTATAGAAAAATGAAAAAACTTTATGCTTTACCTCAGTCATTAGAGGAAAAGGAAAAACAAGCATTAATAACAGAAATGCTGTTGAAAGGTGAAGATCCTGGAGAATTATTAAGACAATAGTTATGTTTTGTACTATAATATTATTATAGGGGGGAGTATAGCATGAGAAGAAACTCGGGGTCCAATATGAAAAACATTTTTATTGTAATAATAGCTTTTTTAAGTATTGCTATAATAATTGCTGCAATTAGTGCAATAACTAATAAAAAAAGTAGTGTTGCTATAGAAAATTCTAATATTGAAGAAAATCAAGTATTAAGTGATAGTGAAACATTAAAACTTTTTTCAAAATATCATAAACTTTATGATGATAGTATAGAGTTAATAAACAGTGGTATAAGCGGGAAGATATCAAAAAAAATATTTAATAATACAAAAGGATTAAGTAATGAAATAAGAAATCTTAATCTAAAAGAAAGTTATAAAGATGAACAAAATAATTTTGCTATAACTTTTGATTATTTAAATAAATCTATGAAAGCATATAACGATTATGTTTATTTTCAAAGTAAAAGAGTAGATAAATTTGATACAAGTTATCGCCATTGTTTAGATGAATATAATACTTATCTTAAAAAGTCTGAATCTTATTATGATTTAATAGATTAATTAATTTGTAGAACACTTCGGTGTTCTTTTTTTATGCCTAAAAAGGAGGTGAGAGTATGGCAGCAGATGGAAAAGTTGTTATAGAAGTTGAATTAAAATCTGACCAAGTTGAAGGTCAGTTAAATGAACTTAAAAATGCCTTTGCTGATTTAGGTGGTGTTGGCAAAGTATTTGGAGAAATGAGTTCTATTGTTGGAACATTTTCAAATACCTTTAAAGCTTTAAGTGGAATTGTTGGACCAGTTGCGGCTGGAGTTGTTGCAGCAGTAACTACAATGATAACTGCTTTTTCAAAACTATATGATGCTAGTAAACAGAATTTCTTTGAAAACTTGCAAAATATATCTGAAAAATTACAGCCTGTTGTAGATATAGTTCAGAATGCAACAAATACTATTTTAGATTGTTTTAGTCAAGTTACAGATTTTAATTTTGATTTCAGTTCCTTAATGGCAGATGCTATTGAATTTGAAAGTTCAATGGCTCGTGTATCAGCAATTATGGGTGTTACTGGAAAAGATATTGAAGTCTTAACAGAAACAACTAGGCAATACGGAGCAACCACTAGGTACACCAGTACAGAGGTAAGTGAAGCTTTCCAATACATGGGTATGGTACGCTAAGTTTCAGCATATAAAAGCTCTGAGATAGAGAACAAAAGCTGAGAGGTTATTTATAACTTTAACTAATAAGATGAATTGAAAGATGAAATTTCTTTCTATCACAACTACTTTAAAGTGATATTGATGATACCCCGTTATGCATAAGAGATAGCACTCGAATTGTATAAAGTACGGTAAGGACAAAGCCTGATGTTATATAAATAACTATATGGAGTGGTCATCTTTAAAAACTTTGATATGGTTAGGAGACGAATCCTTGTTTGAAGTGTTATAAGTTAATGTAAACATTCGTACTTTGTTTACATTTAAAGTTTTACTAAATATATGATGATTAAAGTAGTCAGTTATATATAGCTTATAACATACAGAGGAAACCTAAGTCGAAGTAAAAAAAGGGATAATCTTATTGGAACTTAGGAGATCTTCTATTGGAGATTGCTATATCGTTGAAAATAGAAGAAGTCAGAGGAGGCATAGTAGTGTTGATTAATAGCCGATAGTTACTATATACAGTAATGTATAAAGGAGGATAAAACTATTAGGAGCGAAGGCCTCTAGTCGTAAAATTTTACGATGGAAAGCCGTATGCGATGAAAGTCGCACGTACGGTTTGGACCGGGGGAAAAGATGGAGATTATACATAAAGTATATCAAAGTTTTACCTATCGGTATGCTGGATTTTCACTTCAAGAGTCACTCGCATCAATTAAAGATGTTTTAAACTTAACTACAATTGGGGCCACTCAGCTTGGCACAGCTAGTGATATCGTCACTGATGGTCTTACAGCAATGAATATGTCCGCATCTCAAGCATCAAACTTTGTTGACTATATGGCAGCAACTATTACTCGTAGTAATACAGATGTTGAAATGATGGGAGAAACAATGAAATATGCGGGTTCAGTAGCTGGGACATTGGGCGTTTCTATGGATGATTTATCCGTAGCTATCGGCCTTATGGCGAATTCATCAGTAAAGGGAAGTCGTGCAGGTACTGCAATGAGAACACTATTGGCAAATTTAAGTGCACCTACCGATACTGTAGCAAAGGCCATGGAAAAATACGGAATAGAACTTATTACTGCGAAAGATGGTTCAGTTGACTTAGATAAAACATTAAGAAATTTAAGAAGTAGTTTAAAATCATTACCTTTAGTTGAGCAAGCAGCTGCATGTAAAGATTTAGCTGGGAAAACGGGTATGACAGGTTTACTATCAATTGTTAATGCTACAGATGATGCATATGATAGTTTAACTGATAGTGTACAAAACTCTACTCAAACAGTTTCTTATTGGAATCAAAATTTAGGAGAAGCAGGAGTTACTGGAGAAGAATGTAGTAAAAGAATAGATAACTTAAAAGAAGTTTTAAGTCAAACAGAATATTTAGGTGCTGCATTCAACATGACTACACAAGATATGGCTTTAGCATTACAAGTTTTAGGTTCTGATGCAAAAGTAACATCGAAAAATGTTGAAGATTTATTCGGTGTATTAGATGCAATGAGAAATCCTACAAATTCTCAGAAAAAGCAATTTAAAGAACTTGGATTAACTTATAAAGAAATTAATGATGATGCTTTTGACTATAGTGCTACTTGTGACATGATTAATGAAAATACAAAAGGAATAGTAGATAGTGCTAAAGGGTTAAAAGATGTTGTTTCTAAACAAGAAATAATTGATAAGTTAAATCCAGATATGTCACTTAAGGAAGCTAATAAAGTATTAAAAGAATATGGAATGTCTGCTAAAAGCGCATCTACCGGCCAAATAGACTTAATAGCAAATTTAACTCAGTTAAGAGAAAAATTTGGCAACATGGATCAAGCGACTAGAGAACAAATTTTAACAAATTTAGGTTTATCTGATTCTTTAGATGAAATAAATGAAATATGTGGTTTATCTGATGAACAATTCAAATTATATTGTGATAATTTAAATTTAGTAACTGGATTATCTGAAAAAATGGCGCAAGCTATGGATGAAACAACTAAAAACAAATTATTAATTTTATCATCTGCTTTGCAAGACGTTGCTATAGAAGGATTTGAGTTCTTAAAACCAGCTATTCAATCTACTTCTGAAAAATTAGCTGAGTTTTTCAGTGTTTGGAGAAGTGGAAATAAAGAAGGCACTGTAGAAGATGGCCAAGTCTTATATACATTTGATAATTTCAAAAAAGCATTAGACAATATGCTTGGATATATAAGAAATGCAGATATATCAGGAGCAATTCAACAGGCTTTTAGTGGAATTAATACTTTTATAACTAAAGGTGGATTAAGCAGAGTATTAGCTATCGGTAAAGAAATTATACATCAAATTTGTCAAGGAATTATAAAAAGTAAAGGTGATATAAGAGAAGGTATTTCAAGTGCTATTAAACAAATTTCTCAATTTATTAAAGATGTTGCTCCAGAAGTTGAGGAAGCTGGTAAAGTTATTTTAGATGCTTTAAGAGATGGAATAAAAAACAATTCAGACAATATACATGATGCTTTAGAAGCAGTTGCATCAGTAATGAATTCCTGGGTAGAAGGAAGTGAACAAATAAAATCTTTAACTGGTAGCTTTGCAGATATTTTTATTGATAGTTTTATTGAAAACTTAACTGACAGATTTACTGGTAGAGCATCAGAACTTTGGCAAGCAATAACAAGTTGGATTACTAGTTCTAAACCTGATTTTAGCAAAGGTGGTACCGGTATAATACAAGGTTTAGTAAATTGGTTTACAGGGGAATCTTATGCTGATGAAAAGACTGGTAATGAAAAACCTCTTAATACTAGCAAAGATTCTAATAGTAACAAAATAAATTCTAAACTTTCTAGTATGAACACAGATGAAATAAAAGCATTACAAACACAATTAACAGCTTTACAGACAACAGTACAAAGTGTTTCAAATTCAATTTCTCAAGCATTTACATCATTACAAAATAATTTAAGAACTAGTTTAGTTGGATGTGCAAATATAGCAAGAAATCAATTTGTAAGTATATCAAACGTAGCTAGAAATCAATGCTTAAATGTATCTAATATAGTAAGAAACCAATTTCTATCTATTAGTAATATAATACGTAATCAAATTACAAATGCTAGAAATGTTGTTACATCACAAATGATAAGCATGAAGAATGTTATATCAACTCAAGTTTCAGAGGCTAGGAATAAACTTACATCTCAAATGATATCAATTAGAAATGTATCTAGAACACAAATTACACTTGCTAGAAATGCTGTTACATATCAAATGATATCAATGAAAAGAGTTATAACTACTCAATCAAGAGAAGCAAGAAATAACTTTACAAGACAAATGATAAGCATGAAAAATGTTGCTAGAACTCAATCAAGAGAAATTGGTCAACAATTAGCAAATGGTGTTACTCAAGGCATTCAAAGTGGTACAGCAAGAGCAGTTAGTGCAGCAAGAAGTCTTGTTAATCAAGTTAATGCAGAAATGAAAAAAACTGCTAAAATAAATTCGCCTTCAAAAGTTACCACTGATTATGGAGAATATATGGACGAAGGTTTAATTGTTGGTATGAAAAATAAAGCTGAACAAGTATATGCCGTAGCTAGGGATGTAACTTCAGAAATGCAAAATGCAATGAAAATGGCTGTTCAATCTGAAACAACTAAATTTTCATTAGAAGCTAGTAGTAACAGTAATCTTAAAATTGTAAATAGTGTAAGTAATAACACAGTAAAAGAAATAGCTAATTCGCTAGGAGAAACATTAAAAGAAACTATAGGAGATATAAGTGATAGACCTATCCAAGTCCAAGCTAATATGGATAAAGTAAAAGTTGTAGATATAATTGCAAAACCTATAGATGAAAAAAATAAACGAGATGAAAAAAGATTAAATAGATTGGAGGGAATAACAAGTGTTTAAGTTTAATGACATTGATTTAGAAATGTTTGTCAAAGTTATTTCAATAGATACAACTTTGATGTCAGAAAGAGTAAATAACTTTTTAGATCCTCCATCTGAAAATGGTCGATATTATCAAAATTCTAAATATGATTATAAAGAAATAACAATTACTTTTGATATAAAAGCAGATACAGAGGAAGATTGTAAAGATATTATTGATACGTTGTCATCTATATTTGATGTTTCTGAAGAAAAGAAACTTGTTATTGATGATAATGAAAGAGTTTATTTAGCAATTCCTGATGGTAAATTTTCAAAAGAAAAAATCACTAAAGGTATGCGAAGAATAAAAATGTCATTTATATGCCCTATTCCTTTTTCACACAATATAAATGCTAAACTTTTTAATGGCCAAAAAACTCTAAGTGTTGTAAATGAGGGAAATACAAGCACTCCTGCAATAGTCGAGGTTGATTTTAATGGTGAAGCAACTTATTGTCAAATAGATGGCCAAAACGAAAAAGCAATTCTTGTTGGTGAATATCCTCGCTTAACTAATGAGAAAAAAGAAAAAAGTTCTACTATTGTTGATGAGCCTTGTGAAACTACAGAAAAATTTGTATCAGTAACGGGAGAAGTCGATGCCAAAAGGTCAATAAGCGGAACAATACAACCAAACGATGGAGGTTCTAGTTGGTGCATACAGGCAGCTGATTATGGTAGTGGAGACGATTGGCATGGACCGGCACTAAGATATAACTTATCTGAAAATGTAACGAATTTTGAATGTAGTATGTATTTTTATCATGATAGTACAGGAAAACTTGAATATAATGAATCTGGCTCTACAAGTTTAACAGAAAAGACTAAATACAAAGTAACATCTACCACTGTAAAACTAAAAGAAAAAAGACTTTCTAGTAGTAAAACTTTGATAAGTATAAAAAAAGGTATTTATTTAACTGCTGATGAGATTGTAAACGGCTGGATAAAAACTACTTATAGTAGTCAAACAGGTTGGATAAAAATTTCAACAGGTTTGAAAAAAGTTACAGTAACAACAGCAAATTATTACACAAAACAATCAGTTTCTTTAAGAGCTACTGGAAGTAAAAAATCAAAGCTTTTAGCTACAATCCCAAAAGGCACTTGTATTGTTGTATATCCAAAGAGTAAAGAAGGTAAATATACTAAAGCAACTTATAAAGGCCAAACTGGATATGTTTATACAGATTACATTATAGAAGGAGATAAAGTTCAAATAGAAACAGACAAAGAAGTTGATACAGCAGAAGATAAAATGGGCATCGTCGAATGTTATGGCTTAGATCAAAAAGGTAATAAACTTTTTAAAGTTATGCTTTGTGATGAAAACGAATACTTTGAAGCTACTTATCCACTTGTGCAAGTTGGAAATGTAGAGTTTTTAAAAGATGCAGAATTTAGTATACCTAAAATCGACCCGATAATTACAACAACTGGGTCTGATGATAGTTTAACTGTTACTAAAAAAACACCTAGAAGTGGTAAAACAGGAAACTGGAACGAATTTAAAGGACATTTTACAATAAGAAGAGAAAATAATGAATGGTATGCAGAAGTAATAAAATACAATGAGGCTGGAGAAATAATAAAAACATTGCCAAGTGAAAGAATGAAGAGTGATAAGTTTCCTCTTGGAGATTTAAATCATCTTGTTATCTTCTTTGGTAAATATGCAGATAAAAAAGTTGTTGATACAATGACTTTTAATAGATTAGTTGTAGAAAAATTAAACGAAGATGGAGAAGATGAAGAATTTAATACAACTATTTTTAAGCAAGGCGATACATTAAAAGTAGATTTTGCTAACAATGAAGTTTATATAAATAATGTAAAAAACATGGAACATGTCGACATAGGCAGCAACTTCTTTGAAATACCTCCAGGTGAATATAATTTAAAAATTTCAAGTGATGCTGATATTACAAGTTCTATCATTTTTAATGAAAGGTGGTTGGATTAGTTGGAATTAGTTACAGAAATATATATTTTAAATAGAAATAAAAAAATAATAGACGTGCTATCTAATAACGGGACTAATCCAAATAGTCCTTTTTTTGATGACATTTATAAAGTTTATTTAAGCACAGGAGCAGAAAGTTTTGAATTTTCTACAGTTACAAATGGAAGGACTTCAAGTTTACAAAAAGGCTGTTTTATCGCTTTTAAATACAGAAATAAAATAAAATTGTTTCAAATAATAAATACATCTAGTGAACACTCAAACGGATTAATTAAGAAAACTTGTTATTGTGAAACCATCGGACTTGAACTTTTAAATAAAGTTGTTAGAAAAAGTGTTTTGCAAGGTGATGTAACTACGTTTTTTAATTTACTTCTACAAGATTCAAGTTTTGAATTAGGGTATGTAGACCCTCAAATCAATGAATTTAGAAGTATTAATATTGAAAAACCAACACTTATTTATACTGTAATACAAGACAATCTTGAAACTTACAATATAGAAATAGAATTTACGGTAGAAATAAAAAATAATAAAGTATATAAACAATATATAAATGTATATAGACAAAGAGGAAAGGTTACACATGAAAGATTTGAGTATTCAGAAAATGTAGATAATGTTAAGAAAAAAGAAGATTTATCTGAATTTTGCTCAGCACTTATTGGTTACGGCCAAAATGGAGTTGATTTTAGAAATGTTGAATGGTTAACAGCTAACGGAAATCCAGTTGACAAGCCACTTAATCAAGACTTTGTTGCTGATGAAAAAGCTCATATGTATTTTCATAATGATGATGGAAGTTACATAATAGGAGTATACGAAAGTGATGCTGACAATGCATCTGATTTACTTAATGAAACATGGAAAGAATTACAACGAAGAAAAGAACCTCAACTCGACTATGAAACAAATATAATTTATTTTTCTGATGATATTGATATAGGTGATACAGTTTATGTTATAGATAATGATTATGTAAAACCATTGCATTTACAAGCAAGGGTAACTGAATTAGAATTATCATTTACGGATTGGTTTAAAAAAAGTAAATGTACATTAGCAAACTATAAAGAAGTAAAAAGCAAAATAAAAAATCTTACAAAAAATGATGACATAATTAAAGAGGTTATAGAATTTCTAGGTGGCATCGGAATAGGAGATTTAACTGATGAAGATATTGCTAAAATAAGAGAATACTTAGAAAAAATGGGCGTAGAAAAAGATGAAATCGATAAGATATTCGACGAAATTAGTAATATTGTAAATCCTAAACCAACTCCGCCTGACGAAGGTGATGAAGGTGACCCAATCTTTATAACAGATTATAAGAATGGCGTATGGCTTGGTGATGACAGAGTCTTTCAGGTTAAAAACTCTAAAACTGTATCAACTACTGATAAAACTAATGACAAATATGCAGAAGCATTAGCATTATATGAGAAATATGACATAGGTAAATATCAAAACAAAGCAGAACTTACTAATTTATCATCTACAGGAAATAAATATAAATTATATCTTATAGTTGAATATTATGCTAGAAAGTTTGGTCTAGATCCAAATCTAATATACGCGGTTATAATGGGTGAAAGTAGAGGAGACCCTTATAGCACTACAGGTTCAACAGGCGGATACGGACTAATGCAGTGTGAAAGGTCAACGTACTTCAATAAAAAGCAAACTATCACTTATATAGATGGTACAACTAAATCTTTCACTCCGAGCTATTCGACAATGACCCCATATAAAGGTGGAAATGCAACGCTTAGCGGTATAACAGTAGATAGAAACATTCTAAATCAAATAAGATTTGGTTGTTGGGAACTACGTCAAGCTATTGACTATGCTCATGGAAATATATTTGCTGGATTAGTAGCTAATAATATGGGCCAAGGCTCACTTAACTGGATAGTAAGTAAATATGTGTGCGACAAGTACGGATATACATTTGTTGATTCTTATTATTTGAGTTCTCAATCTAATCAGACAAAACTAAAAGTTTACGAGGAATTAGATAGTAGAAAATTTGATTTTGCAGCTTATAGACAAATTTTTAAAGACACTAAAGGATTAGGAACTCCAAACAACGTAGAATTGTATTTATGTTGGTATAAAGTAGTAAATGGCCAATTGCCTTATTACAAAGATGCACAAGGTAATAAATTAGGCTATGGAGTTGGTGTATCTACTCCAAAAGGAACAGGCCAAGCAAGTGCATCTGATATAAGACAAATTATAGTTGATACGGCAAAAGCTATAGTTCAACAACATACAGATAAGTTGGCAACATATGACCAAAGTTATCGTACTTGGAACTTTAAAAAGCCTAACAAAAGAAAAGGTACTTTTTACGGAATAAAAAATCCTATCTGCTATGATTGTAGTTCTATGGTCACTTGTTGTTATGGTGAAGCTGGATTAAAAAGTATATTCCATAGTGATTCCTTATGTGCAGCAGGAACACTTGTTGACTATGCTACGAGAAAAAGTGGTTATACAATGTTTAAGATAACTAAAACATCTATAGAAGATATGTTACCAGGTGACATAATAATGATGTGCAATAAGGAGTGTCCAACTACATTAACTAGAGCAAAAGCTATGGCGTATAAATTTACACACCATACGTTAATTTATTGTGGTAAAGTAGACGGCACACATATGGTTGCACATGCTAGACAATGGGATTATTGGCCAAAGGCAATTCGTTATATGGCTGTTTACTCAGACATATATAAATATGGATTCTGTCTAAGACCTTATGACCTTGTTGAGGTTGACAATAACAATGTAGAGGAAACTCCTGTTATTGACAAAACAGATATGAATGAGGTGTATATAAAAGCAGTTAGAAAAGCAAATGCATATGATTTTTATGACGATAATAACAATCTGTTAAGCAAAGTAGAAGGGTTATTTGAAGATGATGATAAAGTTTATCCAAGTTCAACTCCTTATGTCTTAACACATTTTGGATTAAATGATCTAACAGAAAAAGGGATAAACGGAGTAAAAACATTAGTTTCTATATTAAAAAGTAAATACAGAAACACTCCGATTTTTATATTAAAAGAATTGCACGTTGGAACTGCTTATACAGATTATTCGACAGTAAATACTTCTATAGATACTTATAATACTCAAATAAAATCATTCTGTGATAATGAAGACGATGTATTTTTATTAGATATATCTAGCAAATTAGAAACATATACAAATGTATTAAATTCTAGCTACACTAGTGATGGCTATACCTTCAAAGATGATGCCAGCGTTAGTGTTTTTTATGATGCAATAAAAGAAAAATTATTAGCAACTCCAATAGGTTATAAAAAGAAAGATTCAGGAAGTGGAGGAGACACTGGAGATGGCGATACTGGTGATGATGATGGTAATGCATCAAAACGAGAAGGAAAAGTAATAGATATTGTACTAGAAAGCACAAAAAATTACTATTATCCAAAAACAACTATAAAATCACTTACTTTTAGGCTAAATAGTGATGTTGATAAAAGTTTTTATGCTAGGTTAATGTTTACGACTGCGGATGAAATCAGTTACTCTCAATCTAAAATTTGTTATCTTGAAGGTGTTGACTGTGTCGCAGGACAATTAGTGCCACGACCAAACGTAGGATATAGAATTATAATAATGGCCAATGCAAATCCAAATATAGATTATAAATACTATGGGTCTGTAGCTGTTGATAAGGGCGAAGGATATGCTGAACCTTACACTTTTAAGGGTGGTAAAAAAGTTGCTGAAATAGCAAAAACATACTTAAATCGTACAGATTTAGAGTATAGAGGACAATATTCTACAACAGCAGTAAAAACACCTGCATCATATTCGAATCCAGCCAAGAATTTAAGTAAGTGGTATGATTCAACTAGAAAAAAAGGTCAAATAGATTGTAGTACATTAACTAAATTTACATATATGGGATTAGATTACGATCATTCTCCTTATGCAAATCATAAAATGACTTCATTAAAACGAAACACGGCTTATAGTTGGGCATTTACATTCCCAAGAAACGCAGCAGAGCAAGCAGAATATTGTGTAAAAAATGGTTGGGTATTACATGATGTTGATATAACTAATTTCTCAAACTTGGAAGCTGGAGACATTGTATTTTGGGATAGAGACAATGGTGAGAATGGACGTTATATGAATTGTTCTCATGCAGCTATTGTCATTGGACCAACAGAAGATGGAGGTACAGTATATACAATAGAATCGACACAATGTCCGAACGGGGTAAAAACAAGATTAATCACAGAAAACAAAACAGATAAGATACTATTCTGTGCTAGACCTAAGAAATTATAGAAGGAGGAATTATTATGAGCAATATAGATACTATAACTAGAGAGCATGATAATTTCTCTTCTAGTTATGATGAATTAACAAATCTACTTGAAAAAGTTATAACAAATAGAAAAATAACACAAGATGACAAATACGATTTAGAAAAGGCACATGCTACTTATACTGAAAACTACAACGAAGTTAAGAGAATACTAGAAAAAGAAAAAGAAAATGATTTAAGAGAACAAATTAAGAATGTAAGTGATAGAAAATTAGATGCTGATATAAAAAGCATAGTAAATATCCTTACGAATAACGGAGAAAAAACGACTTTATATTTAGATGAAGATGGTGTTTTGTATATTGATGGAGAAAAAATCCCCGAACTTAAACAGACAAAACTTATAGTAGATGAACAAAATGGCAAAATAGAATCTTTAGTATCTGATGGATTTGTAGAAGATGCTGATGGAAATAAAGTTAAATTAAAAGTGTTATATTCAACTCTTAAGCAGGATATGAACGGATTTACGTCACAAGTTGGGGAAATATCCGGTATAGCATCAAATGCAAAAGATACAGCACAGGCAGCATTAGATAAATACTCCCAAATAGAGCAAAATGTAGAGAGAATACAAAGCACTGTTGCTAATAATAGTAATAGTATTAAACAGGGAGTTACTAAAGTTTATAATGAATATTATATCTCTACAAGTAAAACTGAACAGGTAGGAGGAACATGGTCGACAACAGTACCTACTAATATTCCAGAAGGTAGCTACTTATGGATAAGAACTGTATATACCAAAGCTGATGGGACAAGTTCAACTGGAGATGCAGTTTGTATGGCTGGTGTTCAAGGACCACGAGGTTTGCAAGGTTTGCAGGGACCTCAAGGTGAGCAAGGGATTCAAGGACCAGCAGGGGAATCTGGTAAAACTACTTATTTTCATATTAAATATTCTGCTGTGGAAAATCCTACATACTCTTCTCAAATGACAGAAACTCCAAGCGAGTATATCGGAACTTATGTAGATTTTACAGAACAAGATAGTACAGAACCTTCTAAATATACATGGTATAGATTTCAAGGTTTGCAAGGGCCTCGAGGTGAGCAAGGAATCCCAGGAAAAGACGGAGATGGCCGAACAACTTACCTTCATATTAAATATAGCAATGATGGAGGTTTAACATTTACAAATAATAATGGTGAAGATGTAGGAGATTACATAGGGACATGCACTGACTTTAATATAGATGACCCTACAACAGTCAACAGTTACACATGGGCTAAAATAAAAGGTGAACAGGGAACTACCGGGGATACAGGCGTAGGTGTACAAAAAATAATAACTATATATTTTGTTCATGTTTCTAAGACACAAGCACCTACATTTGCGGCATCTGGCTGGAGATTTGATATACCCGCATATATAGAAGGAAAATATTTATGGAGTGCTTATAAAATATTCTATACTGATGGTTCAGTTGGATTTACAGACCCTCAATATTGTAGTGAATGGGAAGCAAATTTTAAGGCTGAAACAGCTATATCTACAGCAACACAAACTGCTGAAAAATTTGAATGGATAGTGCAAAAAGGCTCTACAAGTTCAAGCATAACTTTGACTGATAGCTTAATACAAGCAATAGCATCTTCTAACATTCAATTGTCAGCTAAGAAAATATTAATCAACGGATTAATGGAAGGTTCTGGTTGGAAAATTACTGATGAAGGGGAATTAGATATTTTGGATCTAAATGTAAGAGGTAATTTTACATGTGATTCTTTAAATGTAGATACTTTGATATCAGCAGATATTCCGCCTGCACTTTCTGAAAATAAAACTATCTATGTATCAAGTGGAGAAACAATTTCACAATATTTAGATGATTTACCGTTGAATCTTAATGGTTTTACAGTAGAAATCTATCTAACTTCAAATACAACAGAAAATCTTGAGTTGAGAAGACATGTAAATGGACTAGTCAATATATTTCTATGTGGTAACACAATAAAAGGAACTATACGAAGTATATATAATAATGCCAAATACAGTATTTATGGGGGTAATAGTACCACAGACACTACGATGGGTTCTATAATGCCTTATACTAGTTATAATGTAGGAAGTTATTATTATACTACTATATTTTCTGATTGCCCTAACGTAAATCTATATAACTTAAAAGTTTATGGCGACAGTGTAAATTCCAATTCTGTAGGAGTTGGAGCAACTCAAAAATCAAAAGTGTATATGGAAAATATATCATTTGTAGGTTGTAAATATAATTGTAGAACTTATTCGATGACTGAATTGTATTGTCAATCATCTTCTGGTCTTTCGACTGGAAATTCATGGAATGCTGGTACAGGAGCAAAAATTGTGTTATATCCAGGACAACAAGCAGGTGGAGGAAATAATACATTCACAAGTGGTAACGGACAAATAATTTCTACAGGAGTTACTTTTGCATCTTCAAAAGATAGCGGTTCAAATACAACTACTGTAAACCCTACAACAACTAGATTTGAAACATTTAAACCAAAATATGCAGACACATATAGAAGTTCTGTTTACAATAACTGGGAAGGTAGAGGAAAATGTAGACAAGGTGATTGGGGTTATGGCGATTGTAATGGTTATTGGTTCTATGGTTCACAATTTGCTGAAGTGAAAGGCAAGAATATAACAAAAATTGAAATAGATGTGACTAGAAGTAGCGATATAGGTTATTCTGCATCAACTTCTCATGTGTTTCAAGCACATACATATTCTGGAAGACCTAGTTCAACACCTAGTTTTTATGCTAGTTGTAATAAAACACTATCACTAGCATGGGGCAAAAAAGGAACAGTTACAATTACAGATTCGACTGTTTTAAATGGAATTAAAAGCGGAACGATAAAAGGCTTTGGTATTCAATCAACATACGATAAAAGTCATTACTCAGCACTAAGTAACGGAACAGTAAGAATTTACTATACAGAATAGGAAGGGGATGTGTTAATTTGATTAAATACAACTACGAAGTATCTGTAAATGAAAATAGAGCAAAATTAAATAAAGACATTTTTTTATTTAGAGGTAATAGAAATATACATTATTATTTTTCAATAAAAGGTGCACGTTTTGCCTTTGAAAAAGAAGGAGATTTAATAGAAAATGCAAATGCGATTTATGCAGCAGTTACAGTAATAAAACCAAATGGGGTTGAAGTTGCAAATGCTATAGCTCCAGTTGAAAATGGTTTAATTCATTTAAAAGTTACAGAAGATCTAATAGATGAAGAAGTTGAGATAGGGGATTTTGATTTAGTATTTGACTTGTTTGATGACAGTGATGGTGCTGTGACAATTCCTAAGATAAAAGGTCAATTTCATGTTCAAGAAAGACCTTGTACAACTTCAATTGGAACATTATCAGGAAATGTAAATGTTGTTAATCAGGCGGTGGTAGATTTGGCAATAGCAACACAAGAAAACGAACAATTAATCGTAGTAGATGATGATGGGAAATATGTTAAAACTACATGGGTAAAAGGGGATAAAATCAGTATCGAAAGATTAAATAAAATAGAAGAAGGAATAGAAAAAAATAGTACACAATATAAAGATATTGCGAACTTAGAAGGTATAGGTTTTACATCTACAAATTTAAAAGGCATATTACAGGAAATATATAATGTACTGTCTAATAATAATTTAATAGATAGATTTAATATTGTAACAGGAAATAACATACCAGAAGTTTATTTAACTGGTGATATAAGCACAATGAGTAAGGCAAATGCAATAGACTTAGCCATTACTGTAAGGATAAATGGTTTTGAATGGACTGGTACATCTAACACAAAATGGCAAGGAAATTCAAGTTTAGCATATGATAAAAAGAATTTCACTATAAAACTATATGAAGATTCAACGAAATTAAATAAACAAAAAATTAATTTTAACGGATGGGGAAAACAAAATAAGTTTGTATTAAAAGCTAACTATATAGACCATTCTCATGCTAGAAATATTGTATCAGCTAAAATTTGGAGTGAAATAGTAAAAAGTAGAAGTGATTATAATTCATTACCTCAAGAGTTAAGAAAATCACCTAATAATTGTGCTATTAATGGTTTCCCTATAAAAATTACGATAAATAATGTATATCAAGGATTATACACATGGAATATACCAAAAGATGCTTGGATGTTTAATATGGATGACACTAATCCACAACACGCTGTTTTATGTGCAGAAGTAAATAATAATGGAAACGCGACAACTATAACTTCATGTCAATTTAGAAAAGAGGCTGAAATAAATGAAAGTGACTGGAGTTTAGAAATCCCAGACACTTTAGATTCTAATATAAAAACAAGTTTTAATAATTTAATTAATTTTATAGTGAATTCTTCAGACACTCAATTTAGATTTGGAGTAAGTGAATACCTAGATATACAATCAGCTATAGACTACTATATATATGCTTACTTTGGAGCATTTATTGACTCTTTAGGTAAAAATCTAATAATGATGACATATGATGGCAAAAAGTGGATATGTTCGATGTACGATATGGACAGTACTTGGGGATTATATTTTGATGGAGGTCACTTTGTACCTAATAATATTCAATGCCCCGAAAAATACCAGGAAACAAACTCGTTATTATGGCAAAGGATAGAAAAATGTTTCGCAAAAGAGTTAAAAGAAAGATATACAAAGTTAAGAACTACTATTTTAAATAAGGAACATATAACTAAATTATTTAGTGAATTTATGAGTATTATAGGCAATGAATTGTATGCGAAAGATTTAGAAGTATATCCATCAATACCACAAGGGAATATAAACCATTTACAACAAATAACAGATTTTGTAACTGCAAGAAGTACTTATGTAGACAGTGAGATAAATGCATTAGTTGAACATGATTTTTCTCAAGTGACAGTAACAGCATTAGATTTAGACAAACAAAACGTAAATTTAAGTATTTCAAGCGATATACAAAATATAGATTTATCGTCAATAACTAAGTATTCTGGAAGAGAAATATATAATAGTACAGAAGATAAAACTAATGATACATCAAAAATATTAACTGATTTCATTGAAATTGACTATAGTAAAATTAATATATATATGTCGGATTCTGCAAATGATAATACAAGAATTGGATATTATAGTAGTAGAGATGCCAAGAATCCATCAAGTACTAGTAAACTAACAAGTAAAGAAGGAAGTGGTTATATTTCTAATTCAGTTTGTCCTTATATAAAGTTAATGTCCGATGATAATTTTGCAAATGAAAAACTAATATCAATAGATAAAAATTATATAGAATCTATGTTAAAAGATATGGATTTATCTTCATTAGACAGTACTAATCAGAGTGACAAATATATACCAGTAACTGTATCAAAAGGAGATGTAGTATTTTGTAAACCAAGTAAAGCTGGGTATTGGAATGCAATAGGTACCACAAATGATGGTCTTAGTAATGTCCAAAACAATAATACTGCAAATTTAATTGCATATCCTATAAATAAAGATATAACTACAGTGTATATAAAAATACAAAATAGTTTATTGACAAGTGATGATACATTAAAATATGCAATACTTCATAGTAAAGATTTAAAAGTAAATACTACACAAAATATAACTGCCACATTATCTCCGTCAGATGCCACAAATCAAAATGTAACTTGGGCTACAGATAATGCAAATGTTGAATTAGTACCAAATGGATTAAATTGTACTATAAAAGCAAAAGCGATAGGTAGTTCTGTTATAACTTGTACATCTGAAGATACTACTAATGGAACTATTTCAGATACTTGCAATATAATTATTAACTAAAATAAATCCATAAAATTCCTTTAAGTATGCTATAATTCTACAAGGAGGGATTTTATGGGAAATAAGAGGATGGAGTATTTAGATTACGTTAAAGGATTTGGAATATTATTAGTTGTATTAGGACATGTATATGCCGGAAATAATTATATAAAAATATGGTTATATTCTTTTCATATGCCATTGTTTTTTATAATATCAGGAATATTGATAAAACATACAAATGTAAAAGATAGAGATATAAAAAATATTATAGCATCTAAATTTAAAAGCTTAATAATTCCATATATATGTTTTGAATTGTTAGCTATATTTGTTTGGATGATTCAAAATGAATTTACTTTATCCGCATTAAAGTGGAATATAACAGATAGCATGCTTATGTATTGTAAAGCTGGAGCAACTTGGTTTTTACCATGTTTATTTATAACCGAAGTAATTTATTTAATTATGATAAAGAATATTAAAAATGATAAAATTAATGTATTTGTTTCTTTAATAATATTTTTAATTCCTTTAATTTTAAAAACAAATAATCATTATTTAATAGTTATTTTTAGATGCTTTATAGCATATGGATTTGTTACTTTTGGCTATTATGCTTATGATTTAATAATTAATAAAGAAATAACTTTTAAATATTTAATTATATTATTTATTTTGAATATAGTTCTATCTCAATCAAATGGTTATGTTGACCTATGGGGATTAACTTTAAATAATCCTATTTTATATACTATAAATTCTATAATAGGGACTTTGTTTATAATATATACATTTAAAAAAATAAAAACAAATTTAAATGTTTTAAAATACTTTGGAGTAAATACAATTATTATAATGGGTACTCAACAAGTTATATTAGATAATATATCTATACACACAGGTGAACAACATTATAATTATATAATTGGAACATTAGTATTTATAGTGACTGTTTTAATTGAAATACCGATAATAGAAATAATTAATAGATATATGCCTTTTATGATAGGTAAATTTAAGAAAATAGAAAAAGTACAAGTTATGTCAGACTAGATTAATTTCTAGTCTTTTTTAATACCCAGTTAGATAGGAGGTGAAGTATATAATGTCTTTAGAAGGTGCTTTAATCATAAATAATATTAAAATTGATAAAGAAGGAAATATAGTTATTAATTCTAAAAAATAAAAGTTCGCAATTTAAAAATATTGCGCACCTAAAATTAAAAAAGAGGGCCTTTTATAGGTCCTTTTATTATGTTCAGGAGTTAATAATGGAAAAGAAAAGACAGGAAGCACTGCAACGTTTAGAAAGGTTGAAAAAAGAAAAAACAGATTTTTATAAAAGATATCCAAACTTATTAGAACAGCTTGAAAAGAAAATAGAAGCATTAAAAAGTGGAACAGGATATAAAATAAAAAATGTTCAATATCTTATACCTTATACATTTAGTAAAACAGTGACTATTCAAATGCTAGATGTTGAAGGTAAAAAAAAATTAGGACAAATAAAAAATCAAAAGTTTACTACTGCAGATGCTGAAAAATTATTTTGGGATGATGTTTCCTACTTATTAGATAGAAGTGAAGTTGAAGCAGAGTTTAAGTATAATTATGAAGAAATTAGTAAGTATGAAAGATTTGTATCTAAGGAACAAATGGAAATTAGCAGAAAAAGGTTTGTCGAAAAGCAAAAAATTATACATAAAGATATAAAAGATAGACTTTCTTATTTAAATAAGTATAGATAAAATATTGTGAACTTATTTATATAAAAAATAGAGGTGTAAAAATGTTTTATAAAGTAATGCATTATATTTCTAAATATAGTTTAATGTTGCTTATTTATAGTTTAGTAGTAGCTTTAGCTTTTAAAGTGTTTGGAATTAGTTACTCTGTACTAATTTTAACAACTCTGATTTATATTTTTTTAATTATTAAAAAGATAATAAATTTTGATTCTAGCTGGTTACAATAAGTAAGATCATAGAGCAGTTATTAATTTAGCTGCTCTTTTTATTTGAAAAAATAAATAAAAACTAATTTAGATTGGTCCGGTGTATTATATAAAAATATATTATCTTGTATTTTTTCTTTATTTAAACCTTGCAGTTGGACAACCCCAAAACTAGTGAAATACTTATTTTAAGGTGTGAACTAGAAAAAACCTACTTTACATTAGTTATCACACGATAAATCATATATTTTTTAAAAGGTTATCACATATTTAATACCTTATACATATCATATATGTAAGAGGTGATATTATGACAAATAGAGATATGGAGATTTTAGAATTTTTAACATTAAGTAGAATATGTACTAGAAAACAAGTGCAAGAATTATTGTTTGAAAATAAGCATCAAAATGTACCTTTGAGAAGATTGAAAAGATTAGCTGATGATGGTTATGTAAATAGAAAAATGTTTAAAGTAGAAAATACTAGAAGTGTTTATGTTTATTATTTAGACAAAAAGCCAAGTAAGAAATTAGTGGAACATGATCTTTATATAACTGATTTTCTTGTAAAATTAATTAAAAACAATTATGAAATTATAGAATTTAAGAAAAATTTTTCTTTAGGCAATATAATTTCTGATGGTTATATAAATGTAAAAAAGAATAACAGAACAAAAAAAATATTATTAGAAGTACAATTAAGCCCACATGATTGTATTAGTAAGTATTACAATTTCAAAGAAGTTATAATTAATAATACAAATTGGGAGGTCATGCCTTTGCTTTACGTTATTAACAATCAAGGTTTGAATAAAAAATTAATAGATATGAAAGTTATCTATGATAATGTAAAGATTGAAAAGGTTGGTGAAATAATTGGTTAAATTATTTGTAAATGGCATTTTTAATGCTGCTAATTCTTTATATAATATGATTTTCAAAATAGATCAATGGGATAGGTTGTTTTATGAAATTAAATTATGTAATAGAAGCGAAGAATATCCTTTATTGATTAACCAATGCGTAAATAAATATTATTTCACTATTCCAATAGGTTTAAATATAAATGATTTTATAAAACATAAATTAGACATAAGTACTTTTCTTAAAGTCCCAAAGAATAATTTAAAAATTGAATATAAAAACAATTTAGCATTAATTAGTATTACAGATGGTGTAATTAACAATAATTATAACGATTATTTGTTTAATGATAAAAAAGGTGTTCCAATAGGAATAGATTTAGATAATGGAAATATAGTCTACTGGAAATATTACTCACCTAATGAGTGTCATTTATTGATTGCAGGTGCAACGGGTAGTGGTAAATCAGTTTGTTTAAATGTTGTTATAAATAATCTTATTAAAAGAAAAGATGTTGAATTGTACATTCAAGATACTAAGTATATTGATTTATATAAATATAAGGATAAAGCTGTATACTATGGCGAAGGTATTAATGGTATAGAAGAAATATTAAACAGATTAATTAATGAAATGAATAAAAGATATCTTGAAATAAGAAAAAATAATAAAAAATTTAAATCAATATTTTTAATCATTGAGGAACTAGCTACCTTTGATCCTAAAGAAAATAAAATTATTTATAAGTTATTAGGTGAATTATTGTCTAAAGGTAGAGCAGCTAATATTTATGTAATATTAACAACTCAAACACCGTATGCTGAAGTTTTGCCAGGTTTACTTAAATCTAATATAAATACTAAAATAGGATTAAAAGTTAATACTAAAGAAGCAAGCAAAGTGGTTTGTGGAGATTATGATGCATTAACTGAACTTAGAGGCAAAGGCCATGGTAAAATATTTACAGCTACAGATACAAAAGAAATACAATGTTTTTATATCCCTAATGATTGTTAGGAATATGTTCCGATTGCAAATTTGTTATTGGGAATTTACACTATAATTGTAGATAAAATAATTTCTCATTTGAAACCCCAACGAGCAAAGGAATCGGTTTAATAACCTTTTCCGGAAAGGACTTACTTTTAGAGTGGGTCCTTCTTTTGCTTATTGGCTATGAAAGAGGGTGATTCCAATGTGGACTTAATAAAAAAACATTTATATTTTAATCGAATTTTAATTTTAAAAGTTATATGTGTATATAGTATTTAGAGGCACTTACCATTTTTTCTAAGGGGGTTACTAATTTGTAATCCCTTTTATTTTGTAAAAAGGAGTTTGAAAAGATGAAAATAAATATAAAAACTCCAGAAGGAGTTCATGCTGAACAAAGAGAAATCGAAGCTTACATAAAACATATTCATAAAAAATATCCAAATCGAGAAATTGATTATTTAAATATAACAATAGACGATAAAGGGTATGTAGATTTAGAATATAAACTTGTTCCTGTTTCATTTGAAAGAATCAGAAGAATTACAGGTTATTTAAGTGAAGTTCGACAATTTAACGATGGTAAAAAAGGAGAACTTAGAGATAGAGTAAAACATACTTAAGAAAATTGAGAGGTATTAATATGCAAACAGAAATAATTGTTGCTATTATAGCATTTATAGGGACTTTAGCTGGTTCTTATTTTGCAAATAGTAAAACTACTGCAGTAATGCAAGAACAAATAAAAAGTTTAAAAGAAGAGATAAATATTTTGTCAACTAGAGTAGATAAACATAATAATTTAGTAGAAAGAATGGCAAAAGTAGAAGATTCAACAAAGTCTGCACATCACAGAATAGATCACTTAGAAGAATAGGAGGTTAATTATGATAGATTTAAATGTTATTAATAGTTATTTAGTCATTGGAGTTGTATTAGGTTGTTGTGGAATAGGATATGTTATAAAAACTAGCTTTGATTTTATTCCTAATAAGTATATTCCTTTCATAATGGCTGTATTAGGTGTTGTATTAAACATAGCAATATCTAAATCATTTGATATGAATATTTTCTTAGGAGGGCTTTTAAGTGGGCTTTCTAGTGTAGGATTGCACCAAAGTTTCAAAGCTTTAATTGAAAATAAATAGGAGATGATATAATGTCAATAGTAAAACCAACAATCGTTGAAAAATGGCAAAAGAAAAACAAATATGGTAGACCTGGAACTCCATTAAATTATACAAAAGTAGCAATTCACTATACTGGTGAAGCAGATGTTAAAGGTTCTGCTACAGTTAACTATTTTAACAATGTAGTTGCAAATGGAACAAAAGTTAATGGTAAATATGTATATGCATCAGCACATTTTGTTATTGATCTAGACGGAACTATTTATCAACTTATTCCAACTGATGAAAGATGCTATTGCACAAACTCAGCTAATAGATATGCTATAGGTATAGAAGTTGCCACAACAGGGCAAGATAATCATTACACAGATGCTACATATAAAAGTATGGTTCATTTATGTGCATGGTTATGCGACAGAAAAGGATTAGACTGTAAAAAAGATATAATAAGACATACAGATGTGGTGGGTAGAGCATATAAATTATGCCCAATATATATGGTTCTTAATCCTTCAAAATACACTCAATTCAAATTAGATTGTGCTAATTTAAAAGCTGGTAAGATAAAAACATCAAATATAATTAATTGTACTAATGGAAAAGGAAAAGTCACAGTTATACCTACTACTGCTACTACTAAAACTAAATACATTAGAATATTAAAAGATGTAAATATACATAGCAAAGCTGATTTTAATTCAAGCAGTGTGGTAGGTAAAGTTACCGCTGGTGGAGCTTATACTGTAGTAGAAACTATAAAAAGAACTGGAACAGATATGTATAAATTAAAATCAGGAGTATATATCACTGCCAGCCCAAAATATGTAGAAGTATTTAAAAAATAATTCTATCGGACGCGACCGATAGCGACCGATAGCGACCGATAGCGACCGATAGCGACCGATAAGCAACCGATAGCGACCGATAATATTAAAAGCTAGGGGATACTCTCCTCTAGCTTTTTTTATTTTATAAAATTATTTATAATTTTGATTTTTTATATTCATATGCTATTTTATCGTCACTCATTTCAGCATATATGAGTGTTGTATTTATGTTTGTGTGGCCCAAAAGCTTTTGTACTGTTGTAATATCTGCAGTAGCAGCTAAACGAGTTGCGAAAGTATGTCGTAAAACGTGAGGGCTAAAATCTCCTGATAGTCCTATATCTTTTTTTATTCTTTCAAACATCTTTTGCACAACTCTAGTTGTAAGTCTTTTATATGGTTTTTTAACTGATACAAATAAAGCATCATTATCGTCTTTTCTTTCATTTAAATAATTTTGTAAATAAAACTTTGCTACATCAGAATATATAACTACTCTTTCTTTATTTCCCTTTCCAATTACTTTTAAACTATTTGCATTCGGGTCTATATCAGATCTATTAAGATTCACTAGTTCTGAAACTCTTAAACCTGTAGCATATAGAAATTCTATTATTGCTCTATCTCTAGAATTTTTACAACTCATTCTTACATGTTCAAATACAACTTCGTTTAGCGAATGTTTTAATCTTTTATCTTCCTTCATTTTTTTAATTTCCTAGCTGGATTAGTACTTATATACTCGTCTTCATATAAATATTTAAAAAATTCTTTTATGCATGTGATTAGTCCGTTTACAGTACTCGGTAAGCAATCATTTTGTTTATGAAAAATATACATTTTTAAATCAGTTACTGTTATATCTTCAATTTTCTTTCCTATGTAATTATTCAATTCTACTAGTTTATATTTTGTATTTTGTAAAGTATTACTTTGAATTCCTTCTAATCTTTTAGATTTTAAATATAAGTCTATATATGTGTAAAAATCTCCCTCCTCACTTGTAATCAAGTACATTTCTACATTTCGTGTACATTTGTATAATGTATCATATAAAGCTCGTTCTTGAATAATATTGAACCCAAATTGTTTTGATATTTCATTTGTTGCTTTTAACATAAATCGTTCGTTGTAAGTTGCTTGTTCTATTGCTATATTCATGTATATCCCCTCTTTTTGTAAAATAAAAGGCTCTAAGAATAAATCTTAAAACCTTTAAATTATCAACATACTATAATACTTCATATTTACCATTGTTTTTATACTGGATTTCTGTTACTCCTAAAGAATTCATATATCTGTTTAGTGGTTTAAAGCTTATTTTTTCTGAAACTCCATATCCATAAACTATACCATCATCATCTAAAATTCTAAATTTGTATTGCATGTTAGATTTATCAATGTCTTTATTTATGTATTTATCTTTCCCATCATCTGTAATGGATTTACACCATTTTGTTATACACCAAGTTTTTTTCATTTTTCTTACCTCCTTATCTTTATACTAAAAGTGTAACACCTTCTTTTATAAAAATCAACTATTATTTGTACTTAAAGTCCTATTTAAATACAAATATTTTTATTTTAATGTTGCTTTTTTACCATTTTTACCTTATAATATATAATATAAGGTACACAGAGTACTATTTAAATACAAATCATGGAGGTTATATATATGAGTAATTTTAGTGTTGCAGGAGCTGATATCGGAAACATCACTAGTATTTTTTCCGGGGATATTACAGGAACAACAAGCGAATTAATAATTGAAAGTAGAATTGAAAAATATTCTAATGTAAAAGAATTAGGAGAAAACGAAATTTTTGAAATTGATGGTGAAAAATGGGTAGTTAATCAAGGGCTATTTAAAAATGAACATCTAAAATTTGAAAAAGATAATTTTCTTCAACTATTATATTATGGTTTAGCAAAGACTTGTGAACATGATAGAGTAAAGTTGGTTATAGGAATTCCAGCTGGTCAGTTTAATGAGTATCACAAACAATTGAAACAATTTATAACTGATAACAATTTCAAAAAAATACAAATTGGAGTTGGTGAAGACCAAATAACAAGAAACATTCTGATAGAAGAAGTTATTGTTAGACCAGAAAGTTATGGTATTAAGAATCTAAAAGTTATCAATCAATGTGAAAAAGGTGTTAGAACTCTTATAGTTGATATTGGTGGAGGTTCTACTGATGTAGCTATATTTGATGAAAGTATGAAATTTATTGATGGTGAAAGTTTAGATATTGGTCTTTTAGATCTTTATAAGAAAGTTAGAAGATATATAAGCACTAAATACTGTAAAATATCTCTAGAAGATACTAAGAAAGTGTTTGATGGAGATATGAAAATGTTTAATATAACAGATTATAAATTCAAAGAAGAATACTTAGATGACTTTATGGAAGAAGTTATAAACGAATTTAAAGGAGCTTTCCCTGATGCATCAGCTTGTAATATAATTTTAGCTGGAGGCGGAGAAAGATTCGGATATAAATACTTTAAACAAAAATATCCTCAAACAATAGCAGTTTCCGATGTTCAAGTTAATGCGAAAGCATTTTACATGTTAGGAGTTGCAAAATGGAAAATAAAATAAACAGAGAGGTTAGAATTCGATTTTCTGATAGTGAAATTGAATTATTTAACTATATAACTTCAAAACGAAGTGCTTCTGGATTTTTAAAAGATTTAGCTACTGTAGAAATGAAAAGAGAAAACAATCTAATAAAAAACGTTGATGAAGTTGCTAGAGAAATTCTAAATTTATTACAAATAAATGGCTTTAATATAGAAACAGATAAACAAGAAGAATCTAAAGAAATAGATAAAGGTACAGATTTTAACAGCAATATAGAAGATGAATTTGACGATTAATACAAAGGGGATAGGTAAAAATAATTAAATCTATCCCTTTATTTTTTAACCTAAAAGTGTTACACTTAATTCAAGTACAATTCTAGGTAGGTGAATATATGGCAATTTCTAAAAATAATACCCGAATAAATATAGTTATCTCTAAAAAGAAAAAAGAAGATTTAGATAAAATGGCAAAAGCTGCAAACAAAAGTACATCAGGATTTGTAAGTGAAATCGTTTTAGAATATTTAGAGAAACAAAATAAAGAAAAATAAACATAAAAAAACCTACTTTTTTGATCGCGCCAACAATCAAATTGTACAGAAACTGTAGCAAAGTAGGTCTATCTTGTATCACATATATCAATGTTGTATTTATATTATATCATGCATTTATTATATTTTCAATTCTTTAAGATAGATAAAAATTGCTACAAATCGATAAAATTCAACATAGGAGGGAAATAGATATGTCTAAGTTCGAAAGTAGCAATGAATCCAAATTTATAGCAAGCGCAGAACTAGCCAAAGGTTTTACAGTTATTCCAAATGAAATTATGAACGATATGAATTTATTAGGCCCAAATGCATTTTTTGTATTTGCAAAGATTTTACAATATATATCTAATCCAAATCATGTAATAAGTATACAAGGCTTAGCTACTCAATTAGGAGTAAGTAAAACTAGAGTATCTAATGGCTTAAATAAGCTTATAGAGGTTGGTTATATAAAAAGAACACCTCTAAAAAACGGTAACCTTACAAATGGTTATTTATACGAAGTTTTTAGCGAAAAACAAAACGTAGATATTACGAACGTAAACGATAACGTAAATACGAACGTAAGCGAAAAAACTAATAACGATGAAAGCATTGAAAACACTACATCTCACCGTAATCCTAAAAACTGGGATACCGAAAATAGGGATACCAATTTCTGCGATACCGATTTTCGATACGCTAATAAAGAAAATAATAATAACAACTATATTAATAAAGAAAATGAAGTTGTTGTTGGTGTTGAAAAAGAAACAAAACTTATAGAACTATATAAGTCTTTTAAAATTGAAAAAAGATTTATGCCACATACTAAAAAATTACTTTTAGAATATGCAAATAAATTTGATTTAGATGTATTTGAACAAGTTTTTATAGCAGCAAGTGAAGAAAGTGTTAGTAAAAAATATGCTTATATGAAACAAGTTTTTGAAAATCTAGATAAAAAAAATATAGTAACTTTAGATGATTATCAAAAGGATCAAGCAGAATTTAAAAATAAAAAAGGCAAAGGAAAAACTGTTACAAAAGATACTGGAAAAGAGAATAAAAAACCTTTAACAAAATATCACGATACATTTAATGAACACTATAAAAATTATACATCTGATGAATTAGACGATAAGCTTAGACAGTCTAAATCTAATAACAATAATAATTTAGAAGAACAATTATATTTAGCAGCAGTTGAAAATGGTTTTAATTCTTTAAGCGATTTGTCACAAAGTAGAGTATTACATTATGCTACAGAAAATAATTTAGATATTCCAAAATAAGGAGGTGAGAATATGCTAAAAATAAGAATTACATACAACCATGAAAGACCAGAAGAATTAGAAAGTGCTATTAAAAAGTTAGAAAAGGAATTTGAAATTATAAGTCAATCACAAGCTTATAAAAGCAGAGGTAAAAGTAAGTATTCTAGCATCTATTTAGATGTTGAAATAAAAAAATAAAATAAAAAAGTCGCCCACACAAAGATGAGCGACCCTGGAAGTTACAACTATGTTATAACTAACCGTAGCAAGTAAATTATAACATAGTTTTTCTCCAGGAGGAAGGGGAAGAATAATGAGAAGACATAAAGTCAAAATGTTCGACGATAATATGAATTTAGAAAAAATATTTTTTGTCGATGTATTGTCAGATGAAGAAAAGGCAATAAAAAGAAAAGAGGAAGAAATAAAAGATTTTTTGTATTCTAATCCAATTTTAAGATCACTTGCAATTAAAATTTTAGATTGGAGGGGTTGGAATGCAAAATGATAGTATAGAAATATTAGATAGAGATAAAAAAACAAAAGCAACTTATATTTTAAGCAAAGAAGAACATTTAGAAGGATATAAAGAAAAAACTGAATATAGTTCATGGCTTGAGGTTGTATTTGCCCTTGTAATAAAACTTTGTAGATTTAGCTTATATTTAGTTATTAATCTTTTAAAAATGCTTATAAAGGTCATAGAGGGATTATTTTTAAGAGATTATGAACCTTTTAAACCTATTAGTGATGTTTATAAAGAAAAACAAGATAAAAAAGTAGAAGATTATATTAAAAGAAACACAAAACCGCATGCAGTAACTTCACACAACTACGAGTTTATTAGAAGTAAAGTATTTGCTCGTAACTATCTAAAAATAGATAAATTACTTTCTAATTGTGCAAAGCATGATGCGGAAATGAACGAAGATCTATATAAAGACATTATGAAAAGAATAGATATTATCATTACAGAAGCAGAAAGACAAGCACATGCAGAAGGATATAAATTTGCAAAGAAAACTAGATATAAATTTGAAAGCACAGAGGAATTTGACAAATATATTGAAGATAGAGTTTTAAGAGGGGAGGATTATCGTGAATATAACAGAGAACAACTGGAAGAACTTGATGAAAGATACAATTAAAGATTATTTATTTATAGATGAAGATGCTGTTCCAGTTACAAACTTTGATGATTATTACATAACTAGTTTTGGAAGAGTATTTAGCAGCAAGAAAAGATTTGAGCATCAAACACTAGATAAAATTGATTATGGAAGTGTTGTTTGGAAAGAGTTGAAAGTTTTTTATACTCACAGATATAAAACTGTAACATTGGTCCAAAATGGTAAAAGAAAAAATATTCCAGTTCATAAATTAGTTTACGAAGGATTCTTTGGAGCGTATAATACAAGATTTTTTAAAATAGTATTCAAAGATAATAATCCTGAAAATTGTAGAAGATCTAACCTAAGATTAGAGTTTAGAAATAAATCTCAAAAGACTTTAAAAGAGTATGAAAGACAACAACGATTATATGAATTACTAGGGTAAATTTCCACTACCCTAGCGGATTAAAAATAACATAAAAAATGCTAAAGCCTCTACTCTAAATGAAAAATTACTTTTAAGAGAGACAGGGACTATTATAAAAACAGAGAGAGGTTTTAGCTATTGATTTTATAATGATGATAGTGGGTAAGAGTGACAGGGACAATCAACATGACAGGGACTATTTTTACCGACTATTCAGGTTTTAAAGTTGAATGATATTAATTAGAGAAGGGGTAGTAAAAATGAAAAATAATAACAGTCAATAACCCCTCCTAAATCACCTACGGAGATTATAGAAGGGGCTTGTATTTCAATATAAGCCCCAGTATGACTCTAGATTTGGGGGTAAGGCTTTTGCCTTAATATTGTCTAGCCTTAGCTTGTCGGGATGTGCGATTTGGCACAGCGAATAAGCTACGTTAAGTGTATCAATACAGCTTGGTGTGATTCCCTAGCACCTTTTGTTGTTCGGGCTCTGTAAACAGTTCTGTGAGGTAAGAACAGTCAACTTGGTGCAAGAAGTATGCTTAACATTGGCGAAGGGAAAATTTCGTGTCGCCCACCACTTTTGGTCGGTGATTCAAATAACTCGAAGGAGGTATACTTTATGGTAGTATACGTACTTAATAAAAACAATAAGCCGTTGATGCCTTGTAAGCCTCAACGTGCTAGAAAATTAATAAAAGAAAAGAAAGCAAAGATAGTAAATTATAAACCATTTACAATAAAACTTATTTACGGTTCTTATGGATATACACAAAATACTAATTTAGGTGTCGATTTAGGTTCTAAAAACATTGGTATAGCTGTAACTACCCAAAATAAAGTATTAGCAAAAGGTGAAATAGAACTTAGACAAGATGTAAGTAGTTTAATAGAAACTAAAAAAATTCTAAGAAGAGGTAGACGTTCTAGAAAAACTAGATATAGAAGATGTAAATTTAACTTCAGAAATAAAAGAGTTTTTAATGCTCCAAAAGGAGCAAAACTAAAAACTCTTAAAAAAGGTAGTGACTCCAAAAAGAACTGGAGAACACTATCTACAAACATAGATTCAAATAGACCTGTTGGTTGGCTGCCGCCAAGCATACAGTCTAAAATAGATAATACATTTTTCTGGATTGATAAATATTATAATTTACTTCCAAAATGCAATTTAAGTATTGAAGTAGGTAAATTTGATATGGCTAAAATGATAAATCCAGAAATAGAAGGTGCTGATTATCAACAAGGCGAAGCCTTCGGCTTTTATAATACGAGATACTTTGTCTTTGCAAGAGATAATTACACTTGCCAGGTTTGTAAAAAAAGTAAAGATAAAGTACTTCATACACATCATGTAATTTATAAAAGTAAAGGTGGAAGCGATAGAGCTGACAACTTAGCTACAATTTGTACTGATTGTCACACATCTGAGAATCATAAACCAGGCGGCATACTTTATGAATGGATGATAAAAAAGAAAAAGATGAAAACTTATAAAGAACCACCGTTTATGAACTCAATGAGGGTAAAAGTATTTAAAAAATATCCTCAAGCTAACATAACTTATGGTTCTATAACAACACCAAGAAGAAAAAAACTTGGACTTGAGAAAACTCATTATAACGATGCTATTGCAATAAGTAAAGTTGAATGTATAAATCAAAACTGTGATGAAGTTTTTAAAATAAAGCAGTTTAGAAAGAAAAAACGTTCACTGCATGAAGCGACAGCTAGAAAAGGTAGAAAAACTAAAAACACTGAAAGCAAAAGAAATGAGAAAAATACAAGTTTTGCAAATGGTTTTTACCTTAATGATAAAGTAGAAATCTTTGGTCAAATTGGTTATATTACAGGTTTTTCTGGCAAATCATCTGCTTATGTAAAAAATATAAATGATGAGTATATAACTATACCAGGCAAAAAATATAAACAAGTTTCAATTTATGCCTTGAAATTCATAAATCATAATAATAATTGGCAATACGAAAGTAATTTTGCGATATAAAATTCTATATTGATTCAATATCAGAGAAATTCATCCCCTCCTAAATTTGCCTACGGCTAAATTATAGAAGGGGACTTCTTTCTCGAAAAGGTTAAAAAATTATTTGAACAATGGGAAATTAAAAAATTTCTAGAACCATTTGAAGGAGAAAAAGTTAATGTATATGTATTAACTATTTGTGGGGTAGATTTTAGTATGTCAAATGCAACTGTAAAATATACAGATGATATTATTGAATTTAAAACTAAAAATTGTACAACAAATATGGTTCTTCAAGCTATTAAAAGTCTAGAAATAGATGAAACAACAGAAGTTGCCAGAGTTAAGGCTAAAACTGAAAACGGAACTTTTGTAAAATTCACTTATAAAAATATATAGGAATATGTTCCGATTGTAATTGGAAATGAAAGGTGTTAATCTTATATTGTATAAGACTTAAAGTTTTAGCTATATTACTAATATAAGTACTCCTTTCTTAAAGAATAACTACCTTTCCATCTGTGAGGTAGTTATTTTTTATTGTTAATTAGGAATATGTTCCGATTGAAGTTTTGAAAAAACAGTAGTATCATTAATAATATAGTTATCTAAGATTATATTTTTTTATTCCTAAAATATTTCTAGTATATTGTTTATCATTAGAATTTATGGTATGAAACAATACTCCCTAACCGCTCTTAACCCTCATCAAGAGCGGTTGTTTTTTTGTAAAAGTTAGGAATATGTTCCGATTTTCAAATAAGTATTGGAATGTTATAATTAAATTGTTAAAAGTATTTCTATATCTTATATATGACCTATGATTATTTAGAAGAAAATCCATCTTGCGGAAGGTGGATTTTTTTTCTTTTCTAGTGTTTTTGTGGAATATTAACCAAATATTTTACATTTACGAGAAAAAGCAGTTATTTTAGAATAAATTTTATGATAATCAACAATATTTCAAAGGTAAGAAACGAGAAAAATCATAGTCTTAGAAAGTTAGCATACAAAACTAAACTAAGTAAAAGTACTCTCTTTAGACTGGAGAATAACGATACAGTACTGGATCTAGTAAAGCTAGAAAAAATAGCGATAGCTTTAGGTTGTAGAATAACTGACTTATTTGATTCTGAATACAAATAGTGTCCCGCAATGGGGGACAAATAGACAAAATGGCAATAAATGGAAGTATAATGTAAATAAGGTATAGAATTTTATGAAAATTAGTATTATAATATATCTACATAGAACGTAAGTTCGATATTATTAAGCTGTTTTGGGGGAGATGCTATGGACTATATAACAAAATTAAAAGAAGAAATAATAATTTTGTTAAAACAAAATAAAGATATTGATACACTGGGGTTCGTTTATCAATATTTAACAAAGAAAAATAAAAAAAACGAGGAAAATAAAAAGTAGGTGCATAGCACCTATTTTTTTTCTGATTCTTTAAACACATCTATTAAATCTTTAATTACCTCAATTTGTCTATCATTTAGATCTAGAAGCATTTCTGTTAATTCAAATAGATTTTCTTCTTTTTCTAAATTTCCAACTATATTTGCAAGTCTAATATGTTTGGAATTAGTTTCATACATACCATCCTCTCCATTAAGCAGCCAATTTTTATTAATGTGGAAAATATTACATATGCTATAAATAATATCATCACTTATTTTAGCTCTAGCTTTCTCAATATTATATACAGCATCTTCACTTTTATTTACTATTTTTCCAAACTCTCGTCTTGAAAGCTTTTCTTTCTTTCTTATAAATTCAATTCTTTTACCAATATCTTTTTCATTTACACCATTCATATCTTGCCTCCAATTATATTTAAAAGTTTTTATTTTATTAATATACAATAATTGTAACATATTAATAGAAAAAAATAAACGAGAAAATTACAAAAAGTCGTTAATAAAACAAAAATATCAACGATGCAAAACGAGAAATAATAATTAAAAATGTTTAAAAATTCGTTGACTAACGTAAAAAAATGGAATATAATGTATATATAAACGAAAAACAACGAAGGAGGTAATTAGATGACTAGATATGAAGAAAGACTAAAAATAGCATCAGATTTACAAGGACTTAATAAAGAAAATTACAACACGGTTCTTAAAATTATAAAAGCTTTTCAAGTTTCTGAATCAGCAAAAATTTTAGGAATAGACCCTTCTAAACTTTCTGAATTAGTAAAAGAGAAGGAAAGCCAGCAAGTTTAAACGAGGTGATTAAATGACAGATTCAATGGAGGTAAAATACAACAAAAATAGTATTTTACGTGATGGGTATGGAATAATACCTAAGATAGTTATGAGAGATAAGAATCTTTCAATTGAGGCAAAAGCAATTTATGCATATTTAATAGCCTTCGCTGGAGATAAAAAAACATGTTATCCAAGTAGAGATTTAATGTGTGAAGAATTAGGAATCTCAATCAATAGATTTACTAAACACTTAAAAACATTAAAAGAATCCGGGTACATAAAAGTAGAAAGAATAAAATCAGGTAATTTAAAAGCAAAAAATATATATGAAATCATAATGGATGAAAGAGACCGATGTATTAATTTTAGAGATATCGAAAATGAATATCACGAAAATAAAGATATCGAAAATGAATATCTCGAAAACGAATACACTAATATTAACAGTCTTAATAATAACAGTTTAAATATTAATAGTGTTAATAATAACAGTCTTAATAAAAAAGAAAAAAAGAAAAAAAGAACTGATTTAGATGTTCTTATAAATGAGTATACTTCTAACTCTTTCTTACAGGAAACAATAATAGATTTTATGAAAATGCGAAAGAGCATTAAAAAGCCTGTTACAGAAAGAGCATTAAAAGGAATACTAAATAAACTAGATAAGTTAGCAACAACAGATGATATCAAAATAAAAATACTGGAAAACTCGATTGAAAATTGTTGGCAAGGAGTTTTTCCACTAAAAGACAACTTCAGTAACTACAACTCAAATAAACATCAAGACAATAACAATTCAAACATATTAGAGGACTTACAAAAATATCAAGGTTATATAGATCCCGAGAAAATGAAACCAGTAAGTCAAGATGACTTAGATGAAATAGACGAATTACAAAAAGAATTAGATGAAATGGGAGGCGGCAGCATAGAAAAATGGCTATAGAATATCAATGTGAGAAGTGTAGAGATTTAGGATACACTTTACAAGAAGATAAAGAAGGCTATACTCAAGCCGTTCCTTGTGAATGTATCAAGAAAAGACACATAAAAGAAAAGTTAGAAAGATGTGGCCTAACGGATTCTTTTAAAAAGAAAACTTTTTTAAACTTCAAAACAGATACAGAGCATCAGAAACAGGCAAAATTACGAGCCATGAGCTACTGTAAGAAGTTTAAAGAGGAAAAGGGTAGTTTCTTATTAACTGGAAAACCAGGAACGGGAAAAACCCATTTAGGAATTGCAATGATGATGCAACTCGTAAATCAAAATGTAGGATGTAGATATGCTGAATATGTTAGCTTAATTATGAAACTAAAACAATGTTGTATGGATCCAATTAATTACAACAAAGAAATAGACCAGTATAAGAATTGCACTGTGCTATTCGTTGATGATTTACTCAAAGGTCAAACAAGCGAAGCTGATAGAAAGTATATCTATGAAATAATAAATTATCGTTACATGACAGAAAAACCGATTATAGTAAGTACAGAAAAATCACTAGATGAATTGATGAATTATGATGCTGCTATAACTAGTAGAATCATAGAAATGTGTAGAGAAAATATAATCGAGTTTAAAAATGTACCGAATATGAGAATAACTAAGGGGGTTTAAAAAGTGCCTAGGAATACTTTGGGTGATCTAAACAATCATTTATTCGCTCAATTAGAACGTTTAAATGACGAAGAGATAACAGGAGAAAAATTAGAAGATGAAATTATAAGAAGTAAAGCAGTTATAGGAGTTTCAAAACAAATTATTGCCAATGCAAATGTTGTATTAAAAGCAAAATCCATAGAATTAGAATATGGTAAAAACAATGAAAAAGAAATGCCTAAAATGCTAGAAGGTGGTGAATAATGAGCGAAAAACCACATAAATGGAGTGAAGAAGAAAAAAAGTATCTTGGAGAAATTACTCCAGGGAAACATCGTAAGGAAATATTAGACTTAATGAACGAAAAATTTGAGTATAAATTCAAACTAAGTCAAATAACAAGTGCAATTAAAAGATATGGATATAACACAGAGTTTGATGGCCAGTTTCAAAAGGGACATAAAACGTGGAATAAAGGAACTAAAGGACTTACTGGTCCAAATAAAACTTCTTTTCAAAAAGGTTGTAAACCTTGGAATAAAAAAGAAATTGGTAGTGAAAGAATTGATAGTAATGGATATATTCTAATGAAAGTAAAAGAACCTAATGTGTGGAAGTTGAAGCATAGGATTCTATATGAAAAATATCATAATATCAAATTAACACAAGATGATGTAGTTATATTTGCTGATCAAAACAAATTGAACTTAGAAAAAGATAATTTAATATTAATTAATAAAAGTCAATTACTAAGAATGAACCATGAAAAATTAATTTTTCATGATAAAGAATTGACGAAAACGGGTTCAAATATAGCTAAATTAATAATGAAAGTTAGTGAAAGGAAAGGTAAAGATGAATAATGTAGTTTTAGTAGGACGATTAACAAAAGACCCAGAGTTAAGATACATACCTAATTCTGGAACACCTGTTGCTACTTTTACGATGGCAATAGACAGAGACTATAAGAAAAAAGATGGGACAAAAGAAACAGACTTTATACCAATAGAAGTTATAGGGAAAGCAGCTGAATTTTGTGCTAATTATATAACAAAAGGTAGATTAGTTGCTATTCAAGGAAATCTTAGAGTTGATAGATATCAAACTCAAGATGGAGAAAATAGAACTTTTACTAAGGTTAGTGGTAGAAGTGTACAAGCATTAGATTATCCGAAAGATAATCAACAAGGAACAAATAATATAACAAATCCAGGGTTAGATCCAAATGGATTTCAAGCTATAGATGATGATGACATACCTTTTTAATTTAAATGGGGAGTATAAATGATAATTAAATTTTTAGAAATAAGTTTAATTTTCTGTATAGGTTTTGTGGTTGGAGCATGGTGGTGTGCTAATGCAGAAGGAGATGATTAAATTGATTTGCAAAATAGAAACCTTAAAAAAAATAGCAGAAAAGTATCCGACACTTACAATTTTAGAATTTATAGAAACTTATAAGGGGGTAATCAAATGAACATAGGGGGGTTATGTTAGGAGTAAAAGGCTAAATATGAAAAAAAGCCGAACAGAATTAGCAAACGCAGTTGGTGTTACAGAAAGCTATATAGCAAAACTAGAGAATGGGGTTATAACAAATCCTACTCTAGTAGTGCTAAAAGGACTTTCGAAAGCTTTAAATGTATCACCATTAGAGTTTTTTAAATAGGGGGAGAAAATGAAAGAGATAAAATTAAAACAACTATCAATAAGCAATTTTAAAGGCATATCAAAATTAGACATAAATTTCAAAGACATCACAACAATATCAGGCCAAAATGCAACTGGAAAATCAAGTATATTTGATGCTTTTACATGGTTATTATTCGATAAAAACAGTAAAGGAGATAGCAAATTTGAGTTAAAACCTTTAGATGAAAATAACGAATATATAAGAGGTTTAAATCCTCATGTAACAGGCATCTTAGAAGTAGATGGATTAGAAGTAAAACTATCAAAAGAATATAAAGAAAAATGGACCTCTAGAAGAGGAGAAAGCGAAAAAGTATTTGATGGGAATACAACAAAATATGAAATTGATGATATTCCAGTTAAAAAATCAGATTATAACAAGCAAATAAATGAAATAGCAGACGAAGAAACATTTAAATTATTAACTAACCCTTTCCATTTTCCTTCTCTTGGTTGGAAAGAACAAAGAAAAGTCATCTTAGAAGTTGCTGGAGGGAATATATCAGTAGATGATGTTGTAAAAACTGATAAAGATTTAAATTTAGTAAAACAAGATCTAGAAAAAGAAGATGTATCAAAGCTAATAGACAGTAAAAAAGGTAGCATTAAAAAACTAAGAGAAAATAAAAAGTCAATTCCTTACAAAATCGAGGAATTAATGGAAACAGTAGTTGATTTAGATGTAAAAGAAGTTGAAAAAGAAATAGCATTTAAAGAAAGTAAGTTAAAAGATATAGACAATAAAATAAGCGATATAGCTAATAGTAGTAAAGAATTATTAGCTAAAAGAAATGAAGTAATGAAAAAAATAAGTGAAAATGAAAACTTAATCGAAGAAGAAAGACAAGCTGACAGAAAAGATTATGACAATAAAGTAAGAATATTAGAAGAAGAAAGAAGAAAAGAAGAAAAAGATTTATATTCACAACAACAAAAGAAAAATGAATGTGAATATAAAATAGATGGATTAACTAGAAAGTTTGAAATGCTAAAAAATGAAGCTGCTAAATTAAGAGAAGAATTTAGTGGAATTCAAGCTGAGAAAGTTGATTTTAGTAGTATAAAAACAGAGTGCCCTACTTGTAAACGACCTTTTGATGAATCAGACATAGAAGAAAAACAAGCAGAATTAGAGAAAAACTTCAATCTTGATAAAGCTAGAAGAAAAGAAGAAGTAATAGAAAAAGGCAAAATAAAAGTTAAAGAACAAGAAGATATTCAAGAAGATATCGAAAATTATACTTTAAAGCTTTCTGAGATAGAAAATAATATAAACATCAAGAAAGAAAAAATAAATCAGCTAGAAAGCCAAATAGGAGGTATTTCTTATACGCCTAGTGATGCAACGAAAGAAAAAATATTAAAACTTAAAAGAGAAAACAACAAGCTTTTAGAAAGTTTACAAGAAGATGATACATATCCAGATAAATCAGGACTTTTAATTGAAAAAGGAGAAATTAATACACAACTAAAAGGGTTATATAGTCAATTAGGAGCAGTTAAAAATAACAAGAAAGTAAATCAAAGAATAGAAGATCTAAAAGCAGAGGAAAAACAAATCGGAGTAGAAATAGCAAGACAAGAAGGTCTTATAATGCTATATGAAAAGTTTATTACTAAGAGAGTAGAACTTTTAGAAAAAAATATAAATAAGCATTTTAAGAACGTAAGCTTTAAATTATTCTCTACTCAAGTTAACGGAGCTATTGCAGAAACCTGTGAGGCAACTATAAATGGAGTACCATTTTCTAATGCAAATACTGCAGGTCAAATAAATGCTGGTATAGATATAATAAACACTTTATCCGAGTATTTCGAATTAGTCGCACCTATATTCATTGATAATAGTGAATGTGTAAATAAAATAGCAGATACTAAAGGTCAATTGATTAAGTTGGTAGTCACAGAGGATAAAGAAATAAAAATAAATGAATAGGTGTAAAAATGAAATGGAGCATAGAAGAAGAAAAGTTTTTAGAAGAAAATTATAAATTAATATCAGATGAAGAAATAGCAAAATATTTAGGGCGAACATTATCTTCAGTTAGAGGAAAGGTTAATTTTGAAAAAGCTAAGAGACATAAACAAGATAGATTGACTAAGAAAAATAACTATCTGACAGAAGAACAAAGGAAAGAAAAAGTTAAACGCATATTGTTACTAGCAACAGGACTAATTGTTAAGTGACTATATACATAGAAATATATAGTCAAACATATAGAAAAGTGGACACATTAGTCTTTTGTATATGGCTTAACAAGAGGTTTCAAGGGTTAGTGACTGCTTTTATGGAAACATATATTGCAGATATGAACTATGTTGAGTAGTAAGGTAAACACACACTTTTAGATGTAATCGTCAGTCTGAAACTCTGTGAGTGCTAACCAAGAAACAATGCTAATGTCCTGTATTGATAACAGGGAAACACATATCCTCTACTTGACATTCCCAAGACGAAAAATTCTCCGAAAGGAAGGTGTCCAGAGATGGAAAATAAAATTGAATATTGTTTTGTTGTAGATAAAAACAATAGACCTTTAGCTCCAACTAAAGTAAATAAAGGTTGGTATTTGATTAGAAAAGGTCGAGCAAAATTAAAAAGTAAATATCCTATGGTAATTCAGTTAGAAAAAGAAGTTGAACCTGATGACGAAGATGAAAGTCATATGGTTTGTGGAATTGACGATGGTAGTTCTCATGTTGGAATAGCAATTGTTCAAAAATGTCCAAGTAAAAATAAAGTTGTATTTAAAGGAACTATTGAACAAAGACAAGATGTAAAACACTTAATGGATGTTCGTAGAGGATATAGACAATACCGTAGATATCATAAAAGATATCGTAAACCTAGATTCAATAATAGAGCATCTTCAAAAAAAACTAATAGATTAGCGCCAAGTATTAAACAAAAGAAAGATTCTATTCTTAGAGTTTTATATCAATTAAATAAATGGATAAATATTAAAGAATATTATCTTGAAGATGTAGCAATAGATATAAGAGCAATGGCCGATGGATATAAACCTTATAATTGGCAATATCAGAAGAATAATAGATTAGATGAAAATCTTAGAAAAGCGACAATATTAAGAGATAGTTGTAAATGTCAAGAATGTGGAAAAACAAATACTGTACTTGAGGTTCATCATATTCGAGCAAAGAGATTTGGTGGAGCAAATACTATTGGGAATCTCATTACTCTTTGTTCTTCTTGTCATCAAAAGACAGAAGGGAAAGAACGAGAATTTGAAGAGAGATATTTCACCAAAATAAAAAGTAAGCCAAAAAGATTTGATTATGCAATGCATGTCATGCAAGGTAAAAATTATCTTAGAGAAAATATTAAACAATTAGGAATATTACATCTTACAACAGGTGGAGATACTGCAAATAAAAGAATTGAATGGAATATAGAAAAATCTCATTCAAACGATGCTATTTGTATAACAAATTGTTTTCCAGATACTTGCAATATAAAAGAATGGATGATTAAACCGATGCGTAGAAAATCAAAAGCAAAAACAGATAATGTATTAGGAATTAAACATAGAGATTTGGTTGAATATACTTACAGAAATGGAGAAACTCATAAAGGATATGTTACAGCATTATATCCACATTTGAACGCATTAAATTTTCAAAGTCCTACAAAACATTGCAAAAAAGTCAATGTAAGAAAATGTAGATTACTTTGGAAATATAATAAAATTTATTGGTTAGATAGTGTGATATAAACACATTTGTCTATAATTAAACATAATTAAACACTAAAAAGTTAGGAGAGTGACGAGTATTGAAAAATCAAATAATTAAACAATCTCAAAATATTGCAGAAAAACCTAAAACTGTTACAGACGAAGTTTTAGAAAGGGTAAGAGAGTTACAAGCAAGTAAAGAATTAGTAATACCAGAGAATTATGCAGCACAAAACGCTTTAAAATCAGCTTATCTAATCTTACAAGAAACAAAAGATAAAAATAAAAGATGTGTATTAGAAACTTGTACAAAAGTAAGTATAGCAAATTCTCTTTTAGATATGATTATTCAAGGATTAAGTCCTTCGAAAAAGCAATGTTACTTTATTCCACATGGAAATAAACTCCAACTAACTAAAAGCTATATGGGAACTATAGCTGCAGCGAAAAGAAGTAAATATATAAAAGATGTGAAAGCTTATTGTATCTATGAAGGTGATGAAGTTGAGTTTGAGTATAAAAATGGAAATATAAATGTAATAGATTATAAACCTGATTTAAAAAATATAGATAACTCAAAGATAATAGGAGCATTTGCTGTTGTTATAGGAGAAGAAGGGGTTTTACATACGGAATATATGAGTATGCCACAAATAAAAACATCATGGGCGCAAGGACCAACAAAAGGTAAAAGTCCTTCACATATAAATTTCCCAGATCAAATGGCTAAAAGAACTGTTATAAATAGAGCTTGTAAATTATATATAAATACATCAGATGATAGTGAGTTATTTGCAAGTGCATTTAATAGAAGCCCTTATTCAGATGATGAAGATGTTGTGACATTCCAAAATGAAGCTTTTGAAAGTGAAATAACAGAAAAAGCTAATAAAAAAACAATAGATATAGATGAAGTAGAGCAAATGGAAGCAGAAATAATTGATGAAGATACGAAAATAGATGCTGAAGTTGTAGAAGAAACTCAAGAGGAAGAAGATTGTCCGTTTTAAAAGTTTTAGCAAGTGGGAGCAGGGGTAATTGCTATTTACTTATTACTCCTGATGAAACTCTAATAATTGAAGCAGGTATCAAATATAAAGAAATTTTAAAAGGTCTTAATTACAAAATTGACAAAGTTGTTGGATGTTTAGTTACTCATGAACATAAAGATCACTCTAAATCAATTAAAGACTTAACAGAAAATGGAATAGATGTATATTCAGCTAAGGGGACTTTTGAAAAGTTAAACATAAAAAACTATAGGACTAAAATAGTAAAAGCTAACAAAAGGCAACAAATAGGAAATTTTACTATTTTACCGTTTGATGTTATTCATGATGCAGAAGAACCTTTAGGATTTCTTATAAAACATCAGGACATAGGAACTTTGTTATTTATAACTGATACTTGCTACTGTGAATACAACTTCAAGAATGTAAATAGTATCTTGGTTGAATGTAACTATATCAAAGAAAATTTAGAAGAATATTGCATAGAAACAAGTTTAAGCGTTCGTATAAAAGAATCACATTTTGAACTTGAAAATGTAATTGACTTTCTAAAAGTTAGTGATTTAAGTAAGACAAGAAATTTGATGTTATTACATTTAAGTGACAAACACGGAGATAGTCAAATAATGAAAGAAAAGGTAGAAGAAGCTACTGGAATACCTGTTTTAATAGCAGAAAAAAGCACAGAAATTATATTTTAGGGGGTAAAAGATGATAAAAGCAATCGTAAATAATGGAAAAGTAGAGGTAAACATAAAAGGTGAAGACAGAGCAGAAATGTTGACTGAACTAGCATATTTAAACTATGGAGCTCTAAAAGGAATGGCAGATGAATGTGATATAAGTGAAACAAAATTATTAAACATCTTAACTACATCAATAGAAAAAATAATACAACTAAGAAGTAAAGATATAAAAATCAAATCACATACTGAAACAGAAGAAACAAACATAGAAGAAGCTTTAAAAGGTGCAATAGAAAAGCTTGCAGAGTTATTAAAAGACAAGGAGTAACTATGAAAGAAAGAGTAGGAAATATAAGAAAGATAGATAAATTAGGAAGAGTATCTATACCTGCAGAATTAAGAAGATTGTTACACATAAATAGAGAAACTTTTCTGACAGTAGAGTATGATTCAATTTTAAAAGAAATAAGAATTATACCTTTAAAAGAAGAAAATTAACTAATAAATATCCTAGGAGGCGTAAAACCTCCTGGGGCTATGAAAAGGTGATGAATATGGGAGGCAAAATAGCAACTGATTTAGAAATAAGAAAGTTAAAAAGATTGTATAAAAAAGGTTATAGTGCATTAGAAATAGCTTACAACATAAACAGACCTATTTCCTTTGTAAAAAAATATATAAAGAAAATAGAAAATAAAAAATAGTAAAATCTTGAAGGGGGTTAATATAATGGGAAGACCTTTTGGAAAAGTTGACAAACAAGATTTAGTAGGAAAGAAAATAGGAAAGCTTACAGTTGTAGAGTATGCTGGAAAAAGAAATACAGGAAAAATAAAATACGATTATTACTTATGTAAATGTGAGTGTGGAAATGAAAAATTAGTAGTTAGATCCAGTTTACTAAAAAAGAAAGTAAAAAGTTGTGGATGCTTAAGAACAAGTAAAAATATTAAAAATGCATTTGTACCAAAAGTACAAAAATTAGAAAAAACTAATGGAAATACAATTAAAGTTTATAAACTTAATCCAAATGAGCTAGATGCATATTTAAAAGAGTTAAAGACGAAAGAAGTTCAATATGCTGGAGTTAGAGGATGGTGATAAAGTGAAAGTTTTTCAATACGTAGCTCTTATGAGTAAAGGCAGAATAGAGAGTGATAAAGACCAGGTATTTAAATATTTAGTTGAAAACTTAAAAAGCTCTTGTGATGTTATAACTGATTTAATACAAATAGACTTATGTAAAAGTGATTTTTATATAAAAAATTGTACAAAATTTAAAAGTTGCAAAGATTGTTTAAATTACTTTTTAGACTGGGAGGTTGATTATGAAGAAGTGCAAAGAATGCAATAGAGAATATGAAGATCCTCAAACTGTTGGAGACTTCTTTGGAATATGCGATGAGTGTTATAAAGAAGAGTACAAAAAAATAGAATACAACAAATATATAATGCCTCTTCTAGCTGAAAATCATCTTTCTACTATAGAACAAATGATGAAAGTAACAGAAGAACAAGCTGAATTTATTGGAGCGGTAGCAAAATTCGAAGCAGAAAGTGGAACAAATGAAGAAAAAGAACATATAATCGAAGAATTCTTTGATATGATTCAAGCATCTTTAGGTCTTTTAGACAAAATAGGATTAATCAATCTCTTAGAAGAAGGTCGAATAAAACATATGGCAAAGTTAATCGAAAGAGGTTGGGAGTTCAAGAAAATGATATAAACATTCAAGAAAATTATTTTATCTACAAAATAAAAATAATGAGGTGGAATGTTTGAATAAAGATGTTATGGAAGAAACAGAAATGATTTTAAAAAACATGAAATTTATAACTATCTATATACAGCAAAAGGAAGAACATATAAAAAAGATAAAGGACGGAGATAGGGGGGCGATAAAGGCAGTTTGTAATGATATGGTTAAATCTTCTCCAACTCATGCAATTAATAGACCTATAGAAAATGAAGTTATAAGAATAGATGATTTAATTGCAAAAGTTGAGGGAGATATATTTGAACATAAAAAAAACAGAAAGGTGATATCAGAAGTGTTTAAAAGCATGAGTGAAAAACAAAGAAAGATATTTAAATATATTTACTTTGAAGAAAAAACTCTTAAAGATATTGCCGAGGAGTTTGATTGTACAATAGCAAATGTACATTACATTAAAAAGAAAATAATCGAAAAAATGGCAGTAGCCTTATTTGGCCAAGATGCATTGAAAGGGGAAGAAAAATGATAATACATAAATCAATAATACATGTACTAGATACAAATAGTGATGCTCCAATATTAAATGACTATGAATGTAAAAATAGTTTAGAAGTAGATAAGTTTTTTCAAAAGATAATAACTAGAGTTTTAAAAGATGATGATCTAAGAAAAGCAAAATTCAAAGATTACAACGATAATATCGTAAAAAATTGCTGTGAACAAATAATTTACGATGAAAAGACATTCTTACAAAACTCAAAAGAGATAGCAGCATATTTATTTGAAGTAATGCAACGAAATAATGAAATAGATTCTTGTGATTTAGCAATATGTTTATACAGTGTTAAAGATGAAAAAAATGTAGCAATTATAAAACTTGATTATAAAAAACTTTATACTCATTCAATAGAATATGTAGAAGATAAATTTAACATACAAATCGCATCAAATGAGATAGGTATACCTGAAACAGGCCGACAAAAGCAATGTGTAATAGTTGGACCTAATGGAGTGAATGATTATTATCACTTTAGATTATTAGACAAAGATGCAGAAAAGGACCAACTAGAAACTAAATTTTTAACAGAGTTTCTAAATGCTGAAAAGATAGAAGATGATAAATATAAAACAAAAGTATTTAAGAAAACTGCAGATAACTGGATAACAAATGCAATATCAGAAGATTTGAAAATGGCCGAAGATATAAGAAGTATGCTTAATTATACTTTAAAAGAAAAAGAAACTCTAGATGTTAAAAAATTTGCTGAAAATAGTATTCAAGACAAAGAATTACAAGAAAACTTTAACGAGCAAATGGAAGATAGAGGTTTAACTGAAAACTTTGAAATAGACAAGAAATGGATTGAAAAGAAACTTAAAAACAGAAATATAAAAACTGATACTGGCTTTAGTATAAAAGGAAAGTTAACAGATTTTGAAGATCCAATGAAATACAGCTTTAGAAAAAACGAAAAAGGAACATTCGACATAGTATTAAAAAATATAACTTTTTATGAGGAAAAATAAAATGAAATTAACAAAGAAACTATTAGATAAAAAAATAAAAGATTACGAAATAGAAGCAAATCATGATTTAACTTTTAGACAATGGATAGAAATGCTAGAGGATGAATTTGAAATAGAACACAGAGATTTAGACAGTATGACAGATGATGAATTAGACAATTACGATACATTTTTATTTGAACTAAGATTAAAATAGGGAGAAATAAAATGAATAATATAAAGAATGTTGAGTATATACCGAAACACACTAATTGCACTAATTGTGGCAAATGTTGTGGTCCAGTTTTAATGGGAGAAAGAGAATATAAAACTATCAAGGATTATTGCATAAAGAATAATATAAAACCATTTTTTCGTTTAGATAACACTTGTTATTTTAGAGATGAAGAAAATAAAAAATGTTTGATATACAAAGTTAGACCAGTTATTTGCAAGTTATTCGGAGTTGCAAAAGGAATGAAATGTGTAAATGGTAATACTTGCGAAATAGATGGATATAAATACATACCAAAATCAAGCAAGATATTTTCAATGTTTAGATTAGCAAAAGAATTGGAAGATAAACAAGGTGAATAAAATGGAATTTGAATGTGGCAACATGACACCATTTGGCTGTGAACGTATGGACGGAGTAAAAGAATTAATCATGGCAGAGATAGAAGAAGCGATAGAGGGCATAAAAGAAGAAAATGAAATAAGAAGACAAGAGTTGATAGCAATTATTCAACAAGAGAAAATGTGTACAAATGCTTGTTGCTATGGATGTGAAAAATCTAATTTATGTGTTTATGCTTGCAATAGAGTAGATTGGCCAAATGAAGAAAGAAAAATTAATTATAACGATGAAGAATTGAGACAAGAAAAGTTACTTGTTATTAAATGTTACAACTGTGCAAAAGAAATCAATCAAGAAGGACATAAAGCAAATATACGAAGTGATGAAGCAGATTGTATATGGTTATGTGATGAATGCTTTCATAAAGCATGTGGAGACCAAAGTAAATTTGAAGATCTAGAAAGGGAAAGACTAAAATACGAATTCAAACAAGAAGAAATAAAACAAGTTAATTATGAACAACTGACATTTTTTTAGGAGGGAATATGGAGTATAAAGATTTTATTAATTCTAAGAATAAACAAATGAAAAATTATGGATTTGATATAGAAAAAGAAAATTTAAATCCAATGCTATTTGATTTTCAAAAGGATATTGTTAGATGGGCATTAAAAAAAGGAAGAGCAGCAGTATTTGCAGATTGTGGATTAGGGAAAACTCCAATGCAACTGGAATGGGCAAATCAAATATACAAACATGAAGGTGGAAAAATATTAATATTAGCACCATTAGCAGTAGCTACACAAACTCAAAGAGAAGGAGAAAAATTCCATATACCTGTTAATATATGCGAAAATCAAGATGATGTAAAAGAAGGTATAAATATAACAAACTATGAAAAATTAGAAAAATTTGTAGCAAATGAATTTATTGGAATAGTATTAGATGAAAGTTCGATATTAAAAAGTTTTACAGGCAAAGTAAGAAATCAGATAATAGAGAACTTTAGAAAAACACCTTATAAACTAGCATGTACAGCAACACCAGCGCCAAATGACTATATGGAATTAGGAAATCATTCAGAGTTTTTAGGAGTTATGACAAGAGCGGAAATGCTATCTATGTACTTTGTACATGACGGAGGTCAAACATCTAAATGGAGATTAAAAGGACATGCAGAGAATAATTACTGGCAATGGATGGCTAGTTGGTCAGTATTTATAGATAATCCAAATAATTTAGGCTATAACATAGAAGGATATGACTTACCAAAATTAAATATAAATCAAATAGTTGCTGATGGATTACCAATAACAACTGAAAAATTAACACTAACTCAAAGAAGAAATGCAAGAAAAGAAAGTTTAGATGTTAGATGCCAAGTTGCAGCAGATATAGTTAATAATTCGGAAGAAACTTTCCTGGTATGGTGTGATTTAAATGATGAAAGTAAAAAATTACATCAACTTATAAATGATAGTGTTGAAGTAAAAGGATCAGATAAACAAAAACATAAAAGTACAGCTATGTTAGATTTTTCAGATGATAAAATCAAATGCCTAGTTACTAAACCGTCAATCGCAGGATTCGGAATGAACTGGCAAAATTGCAGAAATATGATATTTGTTGGATTATCAGATAGCTATGAAGCATATTATCAAGCTATTAGAAGATGCTGGAGATTCGGACAAGACAAGGAAGTAAACATATATATCATAATAAGTTCAAAAGAAGGTACAGTAAAAGAAAATATCGAGAGAAAACAGCAAGATGCAGAGAAAATGCAAAAGGCAATGATTAAGCTAACTAAAGATATCACATCTAAAGAATTAAAACAAACAACAAGGATAACAACTGAATACAATCCTAAAATTGAAATGGAGATTCCAAGTTGGATAGCATAAAGGAGGGGTTTGAGATGAAGGTTATAGACCAAATTACAAAAGAAAACTATGCATTATATCAAGGAGATTGTGTGGAAGTATTAAAAGGCATTCCAGATAACAGCATACATTACAGTATATTTAGTCCGCCATTTGCAAGTTTATATACTTATTCTAATTCAGATAGAGATATGGGAAATTGCAGCAAAGACGAACAATTTTATAAACAATTTGAATTTTTAGTATCTGAATTATACAGAGTTATAAAACCAGGTAGATTAATAAGTTTTCATTGTATGAATTTACCTATGATGAAATCTAAAGATGGTGTAATTGGATTAAAAGATTTTAGAGGGGAACTTATAAAATTATTTGTGGATGCTGGATTTATATTTCATTCAGAAGTTTGTATATGGAAAAATCCTGTAACGGAAATGCAAAGAACAAAAGCACTAGGATTACTTCATAAACAAATAAAAAAAGATAGCTCAATGTGTAGACAAGGTATTCCAGATTATTTAATAACTATGAGAAAACCAGGAGAAAACCTTGAAAGAATAACACATACAAATGAAAGCTTCCCAGTTGATTTGTGGCAAAATTATGCATCACCAGTATGGATGGATATAAAACAATCAAATACACTACAAAGAAATTCGGCAAGAGATGAAAAAGACGAAAGACATATATGCCCTTTACAATTAGATGTAATACAAAGAGGTATAGAATTATGGAGCAATCCAGGGGATATAGTTCTAGATCCATTTGCTGGTATAGGTTCTAGTATATATCAAGCACTATTAATGAATAGAAAAGGCGTAGGTATAGAATTAAAAGATAGCTATTTCAAACAAGCTAAATTAAACTGTGAAAATGCTGCTAAAAAAGTTGAAGAAAGAGCGAATGAGATAACTATGGAAGATTATATAAAAAGAATGATGGCAAATTAAGTTTTATATAGGAGGTTAGTATGGACGATTATACATATAAATGTGAATTTTGTGGGAAAGTTTACGACTGTAGAGAGCAAAAACATTATACGATTGACATTCCTGGAGAAAAATTTTTAAAACAAACTTGCAGTTTAGAATGTGCAGAAAAGTATAAAGACAGATTGATAGAAGATGCTGAAAAAAGATGTTTAAATCTAAGACAAAATACTAAAATTGTTGAATACAAGGAGGAAATATGAATAAAGAAGAAATGGAAAGTGCTGTTACAATGATATGCACAGTATTAAAAGGACTATTAGAAGAAACTGGATTATACATAGCTGTTGATAGAAAGACAAAAGAATTTGTTTTTATAGAAAGAGAAAGCTGGGACAAAGGAAATGGCAAAGGTAGAACAGCTAGAGTATCTATGGAGCAAATAAATGTAAAAGAATAGGGGAGAAAAATGGATAAAAAAGAAAATACAATAAAATACTTCATGAAGGCATCAGAAAATGAGGAATTATTTACAACTATCGCAATGGAAGAATGTGCAGAATTAATTCAAGCAATAAGCAAAGCAAAACGAGGCAAATTGGATGCTGACAACATGGCAGAGGAAATAGCTGATGTACTAATAGGAATTGAATGGCTTAAAGAATTATATGATATTGATGCTTTAGAAGTACAAAAGTGGATAGCATATAAACAAAACAGAATCGCAAAAAAACTGGAAAATAGGGGGTAAGTATATGGCAGAGCAATACAGAAAATTTAGAATAATTTTAAAAAGTGGTAAGGAATTTGAAAGAAGTTTCAAAGAGGAAAATATCATAAGAAATTTAGCAGATATAAATAAAATAGCAGAGGAAGAAGAAAAGGGAATCAATTTATTTAAAGATGATAAAGATGGTCAAAATTTCTTTGTAAGATTTTCAGAAGTAGCAGCTATAGTTGATATAACAGAAAATTAGGTGATAAAGATGAAATGTAAATACTTTAAAAAAGAAACTGGCGATAAATACTGCAGCAACTATTTAGGACCACAAATAGTAGGAGCATATGGAGAAGGAACGATTATAAAACATAACTGTAAAGATAAATGCAAGTATGTTGATTGTAAGAAACTTGAAGAATTACAAGTACTAAAAAGGGGGTGATAAGCTTTGCTATTAAGCAGAGTGAATGAAATTGTAGAACTGGCTAGGGAATATATTAAAAAATATAATTTAACTCCACAAAAAGCCATGGAATATGCAATAACAAATATAGAAATAAAAATAGAACAAGAAGAAAAGAAACAATACTAAACACAAAATATAAAGGAGATGATAAATATGTACATGTTATTATTGGTAATTGGATATGCAATTGTATATATAACTGCAGGAAATCCGAGTTTATATACTTTAAAATGGTTAATGGTAACATTAGGATTTTTCTTAATTTATTTTGCTGGAAGAATGAGTAAAAAAACATTTTAGGGAGAAATTTATGAAAAATGTATTAGAAATAATCATAAAAATAATAGTCGGTGCTATAAGACTTTTATTATATGCAATAGCTATAGTTTTTACCATTACGATGGGTTTTATGATTTTTATAAAATGTGAAATAATAACGACCATTTTAGAAGTAATAATAGGATTTTTTACAATAGGAGCTTTACTATTCGTCATATATTACTTAGGTGATGAAGTTGTAGAAAAATTCAAAGAAAAGGGATATAGCACATTGGAAGCAATTAAATTAGCTGAAAAGGAATTGGAGGGACTATATGAATAAAAGAATAAAGATAAAAAAGGGCATCTGGCATAAAGAATGTGATTGTAGATGTGATAACTTTATAAGAATTTTAAGAGGAAGTGCATTATTAGTTTTTAATTGCAAGAACTGCAATTTAAGACCAGAGAGGGTAAGAAATGTAATATTGACTATGTTAGATGAAGATGAAGAAATACAAGAGTATACATATAGAGAAGAAGCTATAAAGACAATGTATAAAGAGAGAGTAGTAAATCCGATTATTAATGCTATGAAAAATCATAATTATAGAAAAATAATATTACCAATATATGTACCAGGAGTAAAAATAAAAGATATAGATATTGAATTTATGAAAAGACAAATTGAAGCTAAAAAATTAGAGATAATCAAATTTGAGTTATCCTCAATACAATATAGATACACATATAACATGGTTATAGAAATAAAAAGAAAAGATGTTACTATATATGATCATCATAAGCAAAACAATACAATTCATTTGATAGGAGGAAAATAAAAAATGAGAGAAATTAAATTCAGAGGATATGACAAATTCGATAAAAGATGGGTTTATGGTTATGGATTACATCAATCAATTTTTATAGATGGTTCATCTAATGCATACGTAACAGCTGGTATTAGAGAAGTATTTATTGTAGATAAGGAAAGTGCTGGACAATATACAGGTTGTAAAGATGCTAACGACAAAGAAATATATGAGGGAGATATAGTGGAAATAGTTGATGGTCCAACTTTACATCCAGATAATTGTTATATAGGAACTAAATTTAAAGTGTTCTACAATCAAGAAAGTTGTAGTTTTATGATGCAAGATATATATGATGAAGATAATACACAATATTTTGATTTGGATTTAGGCGGTATACCTCCAAAATATTTAGAAGTAATAGGAAATATATACGAAAATAAAGAACTACTGGAGGTGGAATAATGGAAGATAGAAAAGAGTTAATAAAAGCACTTAAAGTAATTCAACAAACTTGTAAATCTGTTACAGGTAAACAATGTGATGATATGTATGAATCAGGTAACTGCCCTATATATGATATACTAGGTAGTTGCACTTTAGAGGATATTCCAGAAGATTGGTACATAGAAGAACATGAATAGAGCAATAGCAGATGCAATAATCATAGTGGTTATTGGTGCATGGATAATAAGTAAGTTATATATGTAAGGGGGATAAATGAAACCAGGATTTGAAAAACGTTTTAATAAAGAAGATCTAGTTTATTGGTGTCATAAAAAAGCACATGAATATTCTGTTCAATATGGCTTAGTAGATGAACAATTTTCTGATGCAGTTATAATTGATTATATTGTGCCAAGAGAACGTAGAATTATAGACGGAATACCACTTGATGAATTTAAGAGCGAGGAAAGATATAGAAAACTACCTAAAGGTTGGTCTTATGATACAAAATTATTTGAAGTAACACATGAAGTTTTAGATGAAGAAGAAAATGAGTTCTTAAAAAACTGTAAAATTAACGATTCTAAAGGTATAAAAGAGGCATATAATAAAGGTTATTTAGTTAAAAAGAGTAAAATCTTTGGAGGAAATATAGAAACAGAAATTACAAATCAAGGTTTTAGAGTTGTAAAAAAATGGCCGATGTTTGTTCCGTATATAACACATGTATCTATAAGACCTGATAAAGTATATTTTACTTATGAAGAAGCAAAAAAAGAAGTTGATGATAATATTGCAGAATTTAATAGACAAGCAGAATTGTCTGAGTATGATTGGTGTGTTGAACAGA
>OIWM01000180.1_pt1 | contig 78009 bp, 59 predicted proteins | sample 1587451 | NCBI WGS metagenome assembly OIWM01 (sample SAMEA3888907, study PRJEB22519) | human gut metagenome | biome: human gut; feature: human-associated habitat; material: faeces | place: Denmark | collected 2011 | reverse complement strand
TAGGATGGTCATTAGGATGGTCATTAGGATGGTCATTAGGATGGTCATTAGGATGGTCAAAGGAAAACGGGCCATAAAGAGAGTCATTGTCAGGATGATATGAGGATTAACTTTTGCCAGAACTGCGCCTGACAAGGGGCTTATAGCCGTTTTACACTTCCAAATCCAGACTGTTCGCAGGCATTCTTTTTCTGGGCTGAAACCATGAAAAACACATTTTTCCGACTTTTCTTAGAATGATTTACACATTTTTCCGAAAACGGCTTTTTAAGGTCGTAATCGATATCGTTTTTATGTGACGGATTTCACTATTTTTTCACTAATTTTTGAAATTCATTCGATGATAAGCCGCTTTTCATTTTTTGACTTCAAAACGCTTATTCCCCTAAAAATAGGGAAGATTATAGGACAATACAGGACAAAAAGATTCCCTATTTAATTGCTCCACATAATCCAATATAATTGTATTTAGAGGAGCAAAAATGATTGTTACGATTTCGATGCTGAAGGAGAAATATCGCGATTATGCGAATCCTTTGGACAAAATCAAGCGCGACGCGGATAAAGGTATTCTATTTCGCTTAACGAAGGGACTTTACGAAACAAATCCCCACGCCGAGCCCTATCTACTCGCCTCTTCCATTTTATCCCCTTCCTATTTAAGTTTTGAATGGGCATTGTCTTATTATGGGCTCATCCCCGAACGCGTCGTTGCCATCACCTCGGCAAGCCTGCAAATCCACAAGAACAAAACCTTTTGCAACCATTTTGGCCGATTTGAATATGGCGATGTCCCTTCCAAGGTGTTCCCTTATGGACTTACCTATTTAGAAGAAGGGGACTATATCGTTAAAATCGCGAGTAAAGAAAAAGCCATCTGCGATTCCCTCTGCAAATACAGGGTCGTGAAGAACGTGGAGGAACTAAAGGAACTATTATTCGAGGATAAGAGGTTTGACGAAGATGAATTCGCTTCCTGCGATTTTGCTGAACTAAAAAGGCTAGCTTCCTTCTACAGGAAGACCAATTTAAACCTTCTGATAAATCTCATTGAAAAGGAATATGAATGATGGACCGTATTATGGAAACAATGCTAGGGAAATATAACCCTCAAAACAAACTAGAGAAGGAGAACGCTGTTAAAGAAATTATCCAGGAGATCGCCTTATCGGGTCTTTCTCACGGAGGGTTTTTTGATAAGGCTGCTTTTTACGGCGGCACCTGTTTAAGGATTTTTCATGGGTTAAATCGATTTAGCGAAGATTTGGACTTTGCCTTGCTCAAAAAAGGGGACGGGTTTGCATTAAATGATTATTTTCTTACTTTAGAAAAGGAGTTTCGGTCCTATGGCATCGAAATTCAAGTGGAAGAAAAAAGAAAAAGTGCTGAGTCTAAGGTTCAAAGTGCCTTTTTAAAAGGTAACGCCATAACTCTCATGATGTCTTTCTTTCCTCAAGACGATGAAATGAAGAAAATCATTTCCAACCAAAAAATGAAAATAAAATTTGAGGTGGATACCGACAATCCAAGCGGGGGCCGAACCGAAACAAAATTTCGGATGCTCCCATCCCCCTATGAAGTGAAAATATTTGATGAGGCAACGTTATTCGCAGGAAAGATCCACGCCATTATTTGCAGAAATTATCAACGTCATGTGAAGGGGAGAGATTATTATGATTTCCTTTTCTACATCGGCAAAGATTCTCCGTTCAATCTCACGTATTTGGAAAACAAGTTGAAAAATACCGGTGGAATTTTAAAGGAAAATGAATCGTTAACATTAACGAAAGTTCGAGAATTATTGAAGGAAAGGTTCGAGTCACTTGATTTTGAATCTGCTAAGGATGACGTCCGTCCATTTATTTCAAACAAAGAGAACTTGGAACTTTGGAAAAAGGAACTTTTTTTATCGACCTTGGATAACTTGAAAGGGGAATAGGCCAAGTGTAATAGGTCCTGTGACAAGGTCGTTTTCCTTTGTTACGAATGCACTATAGTTGCTCCTTTACACTCCTTAAAAACGAGTGGACGGCAGCCGCTGTATAAGAAATTCCAAGGGACTTTTTGATGATTTTTTAAGAAATTCCAAGGGACTTTTGGCTGAAACATAAGAAATTCCAAGGGACTTTTTAGAAAATTCCCATTCAAGCAAAGTCAAAAAAGCGCCATTTGATTAGCGAAAAAATGCCTATATCATCTTGGAATATGCAAAAAAGGCGCGGATACGTTATTAGAAAAACGATTACAGCTGAACAAGAAGCCGGCGTTGTCGTTGGCTTTGTGTCGTGCCCGAGAAGAACGTCATTCGGCTAAAAATGGAGGAAGAACCCTTTTTCACCTTTTGAAGAAATGCGGTGTTTGAATTTCAAATTCTTATCTTATGACACCACTAAGACAGGGACACTTTTCCCGGCTCTGCCTATATTAAATATCGGAACAAAGTCATCTATCGTTTCTTCTCCGATTCCGAGATTCTATTGTTGATCCAGAAGTGCCGGGATTAAAACGCGGTTGGATACAAATCGATCCTCATGATTTTGCAAATAAAAACGGCAAATCCGTTTTTATATTCCACTTTTTAACCCAAAACACCCTAAAACGATAGATTAAAAACGAAAAAAACGAAAATAAAGAATTTCCTGTGATGCATCGTAATACATTTATATTGTAGAAGATAGGTCACAGAAGGGTTAGTGAACTACCTCCCAATAACCAAAGCGGTTGTTTCCAATCCGGATGAGGTAACCTTTATTTACGAGCGAATCCGTGGCTCTTTGAATGGTGGAAACGCTTTTGCCTATCGCTTGTGACAACTCCATTCTTGTGATTTTTAGATTCTTCTTAATTTCCGAGAAGACGAGCGCTTCGATATCCGACAACTTTGGACGTTCGGTTGTTTCAATGACATTTGCCACTTGCTGTCTATTCCGATAGAAGGTGAAGTAAAAACCATATGCGCTGTTGCGACTATCCCAACGAACCCCGCTTTCGTTGCACATCTTATCCACTCGTTTAAATCCGGTTCCTGTTTTTTCGACGTTTTTGCACCGGTACAAAACGTCAAGAATCAAGGGGTTGCGTTGGATGGAGGAAAGGGTGCCGGTAACAAAGTCCCGTGGAGTCAAATCATCTGGGAAAGAGCCGGGGTTAAAGATGGTGATATGGCCCGGGTGGATGTTAATTTCAATTTCTGGGGTCGGCTGATACATCGCGTGGGCAAACGCGTTAACGATAATTTCGCGGATAGCTTGAACGGGAATTTCAGGGGTTTCTTCCCGCTTTAGGCCGATGGATATCCGCCAATCAATATGATTCAGGATGTAGGTAACACCGAATTGAATCAAGTTATAGATGTTGCCGCGTATCGAATTGAGGTCGGTGAACGTTAGTTTTTCGTCCGTGGCAAAACAGGCTACTTTTAATTTGATATTCGCGTTTTTCCCAAATAAGGCAAACGCGGCGTTGTTAAATTTCCCGTTTTTATAAAGGTCTAAAACGGTAAGGAGGGATTCTTTGTCGTAATTGGGTAATACAAGGCGTCCGCAGCCAACGGCTTCTTGATAATAATTGTATAGGGCTTGATCATCAAAATCGTCCAAAGTCATGTCGCAGACTTCTTTTTCCCAAGGGTAGGAATAGTCTTCCTCTTTGATGAGCTTTCTTAATTCATTTCGAGTCATCGCCCGATTTTGGGTGCCAACCCGAGTAAGAAATCTACCGAATGCGGAATAGGGTTTTTGCGTTCCACAAAAACTGACTTTTAAGATGGTCTTGCCGTCCTGTTCCTCTTTTTCGATCGTCGGGATAATTCGAGGCTCGATGTCACGCAGTATGGCGTCGGATACCGTTTTAAAGGTGCTGTCTGAGATGACCTGTCCTTTGATATTGCCTGCATCGTCAATTCCAAAGTAGATCTTCCCAGATTCGTGCTTATTTAAAATAGCGGCAATCGATTCCACCGCTTGATGAAGTTCGCTTGTTGATTCTTTGAATTCTAGAGTTTCCGATTCGGTTCCAAACTTCATAATAGTCCCTCTTTTCGTATGACTAGATTATACATTGAAACATGGAAAATGACACTCTATGACACTCTATGACACTCTATAAAACAGCCTGGAATCGGATGTTTTCAAAAAAACAAAGGTAAATTTGACACTCTATGACACTCTATGACACTCTATTCATTCTATAATTTGTTTAATGCTTTCGAAGTGTTAGAGTTTGGAGAATGAACTTGCTTTGTGCGGATCAAAATCGCCGGGCGGTAGGTGTTTTTTAATGGATTTCATCGATTATTGGGAATTAAACATTTGACTAAAACTCTTGGGATATAAAGACAATTTTGTTAACTTTGACTCGGTCTGATTTCTTTCGAATTAGCCGTTTAACAAGAATCTTTTGAAGAAAACATCAATTTTTTCTTGTTAAACGCTATATTTAGCAGAATCAAAAAGGCGACGGTTTTCGAGCTAATCCCGCGATTGCTCTAGAACAGGGAAATAAAAAAGGCTTCCTGGTTCGGAAGCCAAAGGGCTCATAGGAAAACAGAAACTAAGCTCTTTCCATGGCCACGAAATAAACGGTCGATGAAATTGCTTCTTTCACCCGGTAATGGATCGTGTCTACTTTTTCGAAAGAAGAACTTGAAGTAGAAACATCGTAGAAGACATACGGCGCGGATTCCCCAAGGGTAACGGAGAAGGAATAGACATGCCCTAGAGCAAGAGACATCGTATCGATGATTTTAGAAGAGCCGTTCGTGGTAAAGCCGTAATAACTAACGTGGCTGGAACCATATTCGTAATCTAGGTCCGAGACATGGAATTCAAGATGTTTCCCCGCGGAATTTTTCGCCGCGGACAAATCGATTTCAAAGGGAGCTTCGGTTGTTTCGACTGGAATGGAGCCATAAAGAACAACCTTTAGTTCAAAACAAAGTTCGATTCTAGAAGCCGAAGAAGCCCCGTTACTCGGTGTGATGCTTGTTTTAATCCGAGTGGTCCCGACTTTAATTTGGCTCCGATCGATATGAAGGTCGATGCGGTTGATGACGTTGCTACCTCCTGTTCCTGATAGCGAATCTTGGGGTTCAATAGAAATCGCAGCAGAAGGAACAACATCTTCATTTTGGGAGAGGATGGACTTGTCATCCCTTTTAATTGCAGTGACATAAGCCCAGTTGGCTTGGTTAATTGCAATTTCAATCACCGGGTCATCCCAAGAAGAATATTCTTCGTTTGGATTCGGGGTTGTAATCGTGAAACTTTCTTTTTCGATGGATCCTGCCTTGCAACTAGAGACTAAGCTAAAGTCCATCGCAGGAGCAGAAGCAGTCGAAGATTTGCTTGTCGTGGAATTCGAAGATGGGCTAGAAATCGAAGGACGAGAACCACAAGCACAAAGTAGCAATGCACTAGAAAGGATCAGAAGGAATGATTTTTTCATGGGGATGTCTCCAATAGGAAAAATTATATCTTTTCCTCCTCCATCCGAAAATGCGAAGAAGGCAAAAAGAAAAGGGGCCAATGGCCCCTCGAATCATTCGTCTTTCTTTTCGGCTGCGGCCTTCGCCCGTTCCTCGGCTTCGATTTCTTTTCTTAATTCTTCTCTAGCCTCAGCTCTCGCTTGGGCTTGGATTTCGTTGATCTCGTCATCGCTCAGCTTGGATTCCCGCTTGGAAGCGTAAATGATGAGATAGATGATATCCAGAACAAGGATGACTAGAAGCGGAAGCACGATGATCAAGAAGAACGGCGTTGGGTTATTTTGGAACCAGCCGATCAAAGGTCCGTTCTTATCGAGATTCATCTGCTGCCAGTTGGGTCCCGATTCCGGCTTGTTGTAGGTCACAATCACGAGAATCGACACAATCAAGCAGAAGAGAATGATCGCCGCTTCCACGATTCCCGCGATGAATAAGGTGCGTTTCGTTTTCTTGTCCATAATTCTAAATTCGTTATTCGGTAAATAAAAACTAACTTGTTGCTTAATTTTATGCGCACTCGCCTAGGATTGCAACTTGTACCTTTTTCGACAAATCCGCCTGCCTACGCTTGTTTTCTTTTGCTATCTACTTTCCTCTATATTTCTTCTTCTTGGAAACTCATTCTCCGCTCCTTTCGTTTCCTCGCACTTATTATTTCGTTTCAGTTTCGTTTCACGTTATCAAAAAGTTTCGATAAAAAGCCAACTTTTCTTTTTGAAGCGAAATTGCTTCTTTTTGAAGCGAAAAAAATTTCGTTTCAATTTCGCTAATTTCGCTTCAAATTTCGCTTCCAAAGAAATCAAAGGAGATAAACCGAATCGGGGTTTGATTGGTAATAAGTGGTCTTGCCTTTGAGATTAGGAGTTAAAAATCCCTGGGATTCCAAGTTGCCAAGAATTCCTTTTCGCAAATGGGTAGACACGGATATCCCGAGGTAAGTGGCGATTTCTTTGACGCTTCGGGGGGCAGCGTAGCAATAGCTTAGGATTTTGTCGTCGTATTCGGTGGGGGAATCGATATAACCATGACGGATTTCCGGGGCAATCGAAGCATTGACGATGCCAGGACCATATTGAGTATCCGGAAGCGTAATCAAGAAGGACTCGTGGTCGATGGTCACAAACGGCTTTTTGTTCTCCCCGTAAGAAGCGTATTCCTGGGTGATTTTGTCAAATCCCGTTCCTAGGGATTCCATCATTTGTAGGAGTTGGAACACCCGAGAAATCAAGGGGTTTCGGTTTTGGGGGCGAATGGAGGCGATGTCGTAGATGGTTTCTTTTTGTCCGTATCCACTGACAAGGGATCCCGGGGAGCAAATTTCCAAGCGGTCGCGGAACAAATCGAGGGTGATGAAGGAACCCTGCAAATAGTAGTTGCGGTGGACAAAAGCGTTCACCACGGCTTCGTAAACGGAACGTTTGGGGTAGGCGTTGTATTCGACGCGCCCATGGGGCGTTTTCTGGAAGCCACTAGAAGAATGACCGCGGACAAAGGAAAGGGCAAATTCTACCGCATCGAGCAAATTCCCCTGAAAAGAAGCGGGGTGTAGATACGTATCGGTCGCCCGATTTAAAGAAGGCCATTGTACGGCTTTGATTAACGTATCTTCGCCGGAATAATCGTCTTGAAAGAACAAAGACCCTTGGCGAAGGAACCCGGATTCATCGAAAAATGAGATGGCGGCCAGCGTTTTTTCATTTAGTTTTTTGCCGGTAGCCTGTTCGTATTGAACGTAGAGCTTTTTAAAATTCTTGGGGCTAAACCGGATGTCGGTTTTTTGCATATCAAAAGGAATGTTTTCGCTTCGAAGATACATCGTCCCGATTTCATCTCGGCTTGCTAAACGAACATAGCCCTCGTCCCGTAGATAGACGTTTTGGGCCCCCTTATAAGTGGTATAGATGGGTTTGATTTCCGAAGAGGGGATATTAATGGCGATGATATAAAGCGAATGGGTCCCCTCCGCATAACGTGGATATTGAGTGGTAAAATAAGGCCGAGGGGATAAGTAGAGGCGTATATTTTGAAGAAACAAACGCATTTCGTGATCGATCTCGTCTTGGGTGAATCCGCATAACGTGCCGTCATCTTTGACCCCGATATATAAGGTCCCGCCATTCCCGTTGGCAAAACCTGCGACGGATTTGAGCCAACTGAGGGGGTCTTCTTCGTTTAAACGTTGTTTCCATTCGTTTTTTCGATCTTCAAAGATATCCTTTTTTAGTAAATCACTCAGGTTCATATCTCGTCCTCCTTGGATTGTTATAATTATAGTTGAAACGAAATTAATATCAATTGAAGCGAAAAAAATTTCGTTTCAATTTCGCCAATTTCGCTTCAAATTTCGTTTCAACTTCCAAAAATTCTTTTCAGATTTCGCTTGAAGAGAAAGGAAAAGGATGATCGATTGGAAAAATAACGACGCTTTTTACGCTTGTTCCTATCACCTCGGGGTTACTAGAGAAATGGTTCGAGAGGTAAGGGGCAAAATGCAATCCCATTAACGATAGAGGTTCACCCTTTAGGATTCACGAAGCGGGTCAGATTGATTAGGCGCCTACTCCGAGGAGAGATGCTTGATCCTAAAACGTTTTAATATTTTAAAATGCTGTTTCAAGCTATAAACCTTGCTTTGAAACCCCACCCGATAAAGAGATTCCGCACGCTTTTTCTTTTGATAATTATTTTCTTTTATATCCATCCCTTGATTAATTCCCTTCCTTTTCGTTGAAAAAAAGGAAGCGCAATGATAATCTAGTAAGGTTAAAAGCAAAACCGAAGTGATTCGGCGACGCAAAACTAAAGGGTCTAGTTTTTTAGACAGCCAGTTGCCACTAGACCCTTATGGCAAACATCCAAACCGTATTAAAACGCCGTCGTATGGCTCGTATCCGTTTCGTAGCCATCGCATTTTTAGGTGCTTTGGTATTGTCCACGATTGGGGTTTCCACCTTTGCCTGGTTCACCACCAACCGCTCCGCCAAAACGACTTATTCCCAAATCGTGGCCCGTGACCCCACGATCCTTGGAACGCCTACCTACTATCGTCACGTTCGCCCCGTTTCCACTCAAGAGGGCGACCCTTATTATTTTGCCAAAATCACGGACAATACCTTTGATATCGGGGCATATCGCGATAAAGACCTTTTGGGAGAATCGAGCTATCGGATGCTCATTCAAATCCCTGTTTTGGCTTCTTTTGATCGTGTTGTCGCCTTTGCCCGCTCCGATCGCCCAACGATTTTAGAACCCCGTCAAGAAGGGGATTCTTCTTCTTGGGACTGGCCTTCGACCTTCGAAGAGAGTTTGGCTAAAGCCAATTCCCTTACCAACCCCCTCTCCGCGGTCATCGCGTTTGCTTCCTATGCCGACTCGGAGATCAACCAAACGTTGCAAGAAGTGACGACGGAAGAAGGGCAAACCTATTCCTGCTTGTCCATTCCAAAGAAAAAAGCGGTCAAGGGTTTTGTGGATGTGGACGTCTCCACCGCCCCAGTGACTTTGACCTATGCCCCGCAAGGATATTTGGAAATCCCTTCGGGGGAAAATGAGGTCCAATTGACCTTAGACGGGGCGAGAAATGTTTGGCTAATGCTCGATTATAACGCGGAAGCTGTTACAAGCCTTTATACGGACAATATCGGCAACGCCCTTTTTGAGGAGGGGATGCTTTCTTCTGACGGGGAGCGTCTAGGGTATGTGGCTTATTATCGGGATTTCACTCTTTCGGTGAAGGAGGGGGAATGATGAAGGACAAAACCTTTAAATTGCTCTTTTCCGGCGTTTTGTCTTCGTTCATCGCCCTCACCACATCGCTAGTTTCTTTCTCCTACGCCTGGTTCAAAAACAAAGACATCATCCAAGAGGCCTTCGTTGGAAAAAGCTACGGTTCCTATTTTGCTTACGGAAACGGAACGGCGGAGAAGCCTTATGGCATCACTCGCCCCCTGCACCTCTATAACCTAGCATGGCTACAATACCTTGGCCATTTCAACCAGTTGGACGAATCGGGGAAGCTGAAGCAACAATTCCATTTTGAACTCGGAGACGATTTCGATGCCTCCACTTTAACGTTGCCCCCCATTGGGACGACGGAAAACCCTTTCGTGGGGACGTTCAACGGGAACGGCAAAACGATCAAAGGGCTAAAAATCGCCAATACCCGAAGCGAGTTGAATGCCCCTAGCGCCGTCAAAAGCATCTCGGATCAAGGGGATAGCTATTTCCATATCCTCGGCCTTTTCGGCGTAGTCGGAGAATATAAGCCCGCCGTAACAGGCTCTTCCCCCTATGCTTCGATTACTCCCGAAATCAAGAATTTCACGTTGATGGACGCAACCGTCTCGGATACGAACTCCGCTTCGGGAGAACAAAACCAAGTCCTGATGGGTTTGGCCGCGGGATACGTTAACGGAGTGATGTCTGACGTTGCGATATCCAATTCCAGTACGGCTTCTTCGGCCCTAAAAATCCAAAAGGAGGCCTATGCCTATACTTCGGGATCCCCCTCTTTTTCCTGCATCTCCAAATATTCCCTAGTGGGATATTGCGAGCCCGAGTATGAAAACGCGGTCGAGAAAATGTCCTATTCCGTCTCTAGCCCCGAAACCCAGCAGAAGAACTTTGTCGCCAATGGCCAAGGCTCGAAAGCCGGTTGGGGCGGGGGCATTGATATGAAGTCCATCAACACCCGTTTGCAGGATATCCGCGATAATTATTGCGATGTCGGAACGAGTTCCCATCCTTATTATTACGATCGCACCTACAACATCTCTTCTTCTGGAGTGAAAACCGAATCGGATAAGGGGAATTGGCAAAACGGGAACGACCAAAGCGAAGATAATTCTCGGGGTATTGGCGAGGCCCGCCTTTATAACTCGGATTTCCATTCCGTGGCCTATAACCCCAAAATTGGGAATTACAATTTCCTTTATCGGAACAATGGAACCGATAAGGAGGATGCATCGAAAGTCCGCCAAATCTATACGTTGCTCGATGGCGGGTACTACCAACGCACTAATATTTACCGGGAAGAGGTTGAAACGCGCTATTATTCAGCCATCGTTTCTTCCAACGGGGGAAGCGATTACTTCCTTTCTCTTCTAGGAGATGGTTCCCTCGGTTATGAAGAAAACGCCGAGAACCCCTACGTTTGGAAAATGCCATCTTCCGGCGATTACGGCACCATTTCCCAAGTCCGTGATGGCACGGAATATTATTTGATTAACGATGCTGGTAGCCTAAAAACCACAACGGATTCTTCTCGCGCCACCGACTGGTACGTGGATCCCTCTTCCAAAATCTCTTCGATCCTTAACGGGAAGACCTATTATCTCCATTTCACCATTCCCTCGGAAACGGGAGCGACTGCCGGGTGGTCGTTAGTGGAACGCTCCCAATTTACCAGCGGTTCCACGTTTCTGATTTCTTCTGGCTCCAATTATTTGAAAATCAAGGATAGCCGAAACGGGGTGGAAAATACGACCAATCCCTGGGAGGCCACGCGGTGGACCATTGAAAACAACCAAAATGAGGCCAAGGTCTATACCACGGTGAATTCCTCTCGGTATTATCTTGATATTTCCCTTTCGGGTTCGTTTTTTAATCCGACGGCAAGCGTAGGCGTTTCCACGAGTTCGAATTCGAATTTGCGTTTTTCTTCGTCTTCCCTTAGCTCCATGGTCTCTCTTTATTACTCTTATTGGTTTGGCAATTACTATCTTACCTTCAATAATAGCAACTGGACGGCTTCCGAAGAGACTTCCAGCGTCACCCTCGTTTCTCTTCAGGGGGCCACTAGTTCCGAACGTGTCGAAGTGAGAGAATCCACGAATCCTTTTGAAACGATAAGACGCGAAATCTTTGACCATTCCGAATCCAAGGTCGATTATTCTGGCAACGAAAATACTTTCTCTCCGATTAACGCATACACGACGCAAGAAGAAGCCTCGAAATATGGAGCGAACAAATACGAGCCGACGGAGAATAACACCGGTTATCTGATCGGGGGATCCACTTATAAGGATTCGTATCTTGAAACTTACGATTATCACCACGTCAATTTCCGTTTCGGCAAATTCGCCATCTCTGGAAATATTTCGGATTGCTATTCCGATAGCGAGGGATTTTTTAACGTCCAAACGGTCAATAATCAGGGAGAAAACGCCGTGATTTCTTCAAAAAACATCAACGGCAAAACCGTTTGGACGGCCGAAGGCGACGACACGGTTCTAAGCAAATATTCCGAAGTCACCAACGGGCTTTGGAACAATAGCTTGAAGGGAAGCAAAAGCATCTGGGGCATCCACTTTATGGATGCAAACCTCTCTACGGATAATCTTGTCACCGCCCCTTGGGTTTCCATCAATAACCAAACCCATACGAACTATCAAATGCCCGCCAATTCCATTGATTTCCAACTGAAAGAAAAGGGCAGCATCAATTTCATGTCGGGAACGTATTTTGATTCTGGCTCTGGCGGCGAGGGGCGCAACAACAGCTTCTTTTCTTTGCATCAAATTGTCCGCGATTTGGGGAACGAGTCCAAGGTGCATGAAATTCGTCAAATCCAAGCGATCCTTCGTAACGATGACCATCCCGAATACCCCTATGTTTATGCCTACAAGGACGGATCTTATTCTTTGCCCTATCGTTTAAGCGATAAGGGTGAGAAGCTAGAAATGGATGGGGTAACCCCCATGGAAGAATCCTATGAGAAGTCCTCTAGCAAGCCCACGGGGTATTCTTCGATTTTCGATGTCGCTCGCATCATGAAGCGAGACGATTTGGAATTCAAGAAAGCCTATTACTTTGAAGTCCCCGTCAACGAAGGGGAATATGCCTTGGGCTCCGTTTCCGGGGGCGTTGGCTGCTATTTGATGTACCTCGATATCGGGGCATCCGCCAAAGAAATCAACCGTACCCGCGTCACGGAATTCATCCACGAAATCCAAGAATCGTTTTATTTCCCCTTGGGTGTATCCCTTGTGGCGACCGGTACCTCGTCGGTAGACCCCACCGATTCGGTTTGCGTCTTGGTTCGATCGGGATATGCCGGGACTTTAACCTTGCAACGGGATTCCGCTCCCGAAGACCAGAAAGTGGAAGTCGGCGGCGTCGATGATTCCGTTTCTCCATCGTTTAAAGGGGATGGAATCGAATTGAAGTCCCCCACCGGAGAGACCTTGAAAGATCCGGAGCCATTTTCGAGGAAAACCAAGACCCTACGTCGATTGCATTTCTATGATTACTCCGTGAATAAGCGAACCTTAGCCCGCGTGGATTTCCTCGATGAAACCTTAACTTCGGAAAATTTATTAACGGGGACGACCTCCACGACCAAAGCCCCGCGGGAAATCCATCGTTATTATCAAGATGAGAATTCGTCTTGGGTAGAAGATACCTCTGAGCTCACCGATACTTCCATCGTCCCGATCTACCGCGATGAAGCAGAAGGAGAGAAAAAACAAGGCTCGGTCTACGAGTCAAGCGAACTAGATTCGATCCAATGGAACGATCCCGCTGCTTCTAACGTTTTGGTGGGATTCTCCTATTCTTATATTAATAAGAAGGCGGACGGAACTCCCCAAACGGAAGCTACCTTCCAATACACCTTAACCTTGGTTGATCCCGATGGGGATGGCTACCAAACGATTCAGGGCTTCCTTGCAGCAGGAGAAGATCAACTAGATCCTCATCCCACGATTACTTTTACCAAAGAACCATCCGGCACCATCACGGTGACCATCTCCCTGAATGGGACGGTTGTCTATCCGAAAGCCTGATATTTTGGAAGAATTTCATTTCAAAAAGCATCGGAACGAAGCGGAGAAATTTTAAAGTAGCAAAGAAGAGCTTTCCTTATCCTGCTCGATAAAGAAAAGGTATCGGCCATTGGCTTGCATCGATATCTATAGGATGAATCAAAGCACATGCCCTTTTTGTCTTCACGGCCGTTTTATCCCATTTGCTAGGAATAGTAATCATTTCATTAAAAAGGAAAATTAATGAAATAAATACTGAAAAAGCAGTAATAATTTCACTAAAAAATAAAATTAATGAAATAAATACTTCATTCAGACGGAGAAAAAACGAAAGGGAGCAACGAACTTGAAAACCTTTAGATGAGAGTTGAAAACGAAAAAGAGGAAACGTTCCCCTAACAGAGGCCTAGAGTTGCCCTCGATGAAAGCGAATCCCTATGAATCTTCATAATCCATGGCCTCCAACATTGGATATACCTTCTCTTCTATTTTTCTCTTTTTCGCGTATGGAAAGAGAAAATCCATGTCTTTGTCCTTCCCCTTCAGGAACGTCTTCACGGCCTTAAGGAACAGCTCCGAATCGTAATCTTTCCTCTTCCGCATCCTCTCGACGATCATCTTTTCTTTAGAGAAACAAGTGACCGTATTTCCAAACATGGTTTCGGCACCGACATTGCCCCAAGCGAATAGTTCGGCGTTGTTTTCAATGTGACAAACGGCATAGGGGGCGATGCTTTCCTTTCTCACCCTGCAGCCTTTCGGCATCGTGAAATCGATAGAAGCCGGTATCCGATCGGTCAGCCCGAGTAGATAAAGTGCTGTGATACCGGAATAGACCATCCTTGGATACCTTCTTTGCCATTGAAATAGTTCATCGACGGCGCCTTCCTTGGCGTAGACGCCCTGGCTAATTCTAAAAAGATGATGGGAACGGACGTACCTGGCAAAACTCGCTGGCGGTACCCCGTTAGCAAGGGCGTCTTTCCTGGATATGCTGCCGTCGCCTGTTTCCATCATCCTTTCTAGCATCTCGTTATTTTGATTCATTGGTATCACCATTTTTCAAATTCCGTGTAACCGAGATATCATCCATTGTCCATAGTTTGGACGCAATTTTTCAAAAGGAAAGACGGATCCCCTTGCTTGATGTTTCTCTTTGAAAGGCAAACGGGACACTGTTCCTGGGAGAGGTGAGAAAAGAAGAAGTGACTGGCTAGATTTTTTGCCAATTTATTTCATCCTCTAATCAAAATAAGGTGCCAAAACTTATGACCAATGGCCACAAAGTAATGGGACTCTAAAGACCCATAAAACAAAAGAAAACCTCGCTTCAAAATCGAACTTTTATCATGCTCCTTGCGGAAACATTTAGAAATCAGTCCATCTTAATTGTCGCTATATATTTCGCGTTTCTCGATTTGCTATTCGCGGTTGTTTCCAAGGAACCGGCTTCTAGCAACGGTTTTAATATGTCGGCCATAAAATGGCTTCTGCTCTTATATCCGATATGAGCCTGAATTTCTTCTCTGGAACGAGCGACGCCATTGCAGAAGGATAATATCGCTTCGTCGTACTTGCCGTTGAGGATCACACTGTTATTTTTTTCGCCCAGCATATCGTATAGGGTAATCAGAAAATAATCGTGCTGATCATTCAATTGGGGTTCCTTGAATTTCAGCTTCTTGTATACGTTGTATATCTTTCTAAGTCCGCTGCCGCTCCTTTCCATGAGACCGGCAATCTCAAAGCAACGGCATATGACCTTATTCCTTCTTACGGATGGTATCGAATCAAGATTGTATTCATCGGGCTTTTTCGGGAGAAGCCACCCGCCTGGAGAGGTGATGACAAGCCGATCCTTAAAGATATCGACGTCGACCTGTGTCCCATCGATGGAGTAGTCCCTATGGGCCAGGGCGTTGACAACGGCTTCCCTCAGGGCGATTTTCGGATAGGAGGAGGTGTCGAGTCTTGATCCATCCGCGTTTTTGACGAATCCACTCCGACTATTCCTGCTTACGAAATCCATGATGTTATCGAACACATCGCAAAGACACCCTTTGAATTCCTTTTTGTCGATCACCTCGTCGCTTCCTTTGTCGAAGCCGTTCCAAAGCCTGCATACGGCCAATGTCTCGTCGCCATCGAAGTCATCAGAGAACATCTTTAATCCTTCGGTTATTCTTCCGTCCTGACCGACGATTTCTTTGCTTATGAGCATTTTTTCCGTTGGTTTTTCCCCATCTTTTCTATAGAGGGCCGCCAATTTGCTTAATTTGGAAAAATTTTTTACTTCATATTGTTCGTTCAGCAATTGAGTGTCCATTCCCATTTTTCTTTTTCCCATGGAAAGGATTTGGCTAATGGTCGCAGGCAGAGTAGAGCCATCTTCCCTGATGTAAACCTTTTCGTTGTAATCGCCAGACTTGAAGATGACCATTTCGTTCAAATAATCGGTCCAAATGGCGAGAATGTATTTGTCTTCACCACAAGGGAAAACCGAAAAAGAAACTTCGATATGGGGGAATATATGCCTGTTTATGGTTTTGAGGACCAAAATCTTTGTTCGATCCACTTCGTCTCCATCAATGCCGACGACATCCTTGTTGTTGGACACCCCAACCAATATATATCCGCCATAGGTATTCGCGTAGCCAACTAAAGTTTTGGCCCATTTTTCTACCTTGTCCTCACTCGTCTCCAAATGAAGCTTATATTCGCATTCTTTATTCTCGAAAAAATCCGCTTGAACTAATTCTTCAAGATTTTTCACGGTAAATCCTCCTGACAAATATATTTTGCATCATGTGCCCTGCAAAAACAATATCATGTGCCCTATCATGTGCCCTGCGAAAACCATATCATGTGCCCTATCATGTTCCCTCATGTGCCCTTACCGTTCCTTCCGATGGGGCAAAAGCAATCAAACGAATCTAAGATAGCCATAGAAACGCCCGGGATTACTTACGTAAAGCCAACCGTATGGAAAGGCCTGAAATAGATAAAGGGACATCGTAACCGCTTATATCGAGTCTATGGGTCATAGAAGCCCAATTAGCATATGGAATCCTAGAAGATAAAGAAATGGGGAAGCGTCTACTGAACGGAGACTGCTTGGTGTTCCAACTCTTCGTAGGAACCCCATAGACTAAAAGAAGTCAATAGGAGGATAAGAAGGAGCAAGAATCCCAATCTAGTGGAAGTCTAGTACCCAAAGAGAAAGAGGTACAAATCCCCTAATCATCGCATAAAACAAAGAAATAGTAAGGGAATGCTTACTTTATGGTTGAAACCCGTTTCTTAAATTCTATAATAGAGCCATCTAGCCTACGGGGGAGCCCAATTCTTCGTCGTGCTGGAATTCAAATTCCCCGCATCCGCGTTGGCGGGGAACGCCCAAATACGCGGATTCAAGTTCCTAATAAATAAAGAATAAGGAACAGAAAGGAAGCAATGAAAGGCAAAACCAAAGCTTTGATGGCGATCTCCGTCCTCTCAGTTGGCGCTTTGGCAGCCGCAGGCGCATCCACCTTCGCCTGGTTCCAAGTGAACCGGACGGTGGCTCTAGCCTATTCCTCGGTCACGATGCAAAATCGCGCCGCGGAATTAAGCGGCAAACTCATTAGCTTGGATGGAACAGCGGCTACCGGAAGTGACAAAGCCCAAACGATTTCTGGAGCCACAAGCACCGCAAGCGATGTGAGTAGCAAAGACGGCAAGGCCTTCTATTCTCCAGACTGGGGAATGGAAATCGGTAACGACAAAGCCCCCGTCCGCGTCAATGATGTCTCCGAAGGCGGCGCCAATACCTATTATGCTGAATACGCCTTCTCGTTAACCCACAAAGGGATTAAAGCAGGCGAAGCCGGCTATAACGCCAAAACGGATCGTCCATTTGAAGTCTATCTGACCGCAGGCACGAGAGTCTTCGCCCACGATGATAGCGACGAAGCCCAAAAGAAAGCCAATGAGGCCGCGACCAGCTGGACTCGCGTGGCGATTCTCCAAGGAGAAAATCCCGAAACCCCAATCGCTAGCCACGATGATATCGTTTCTAGCGAACTCACTCCCATCCTGACGTTCGAATCGAAGCCAGCTGCGGAAGTGACCGCGGATAAGACCCAATATGTGCAGTCCAAGAATTTAACCGGTGACGACAAATTGGATCTCGCATCCTATCAAACTAGCGATCGTCATTACGTTCTCGGAGACGAAGGAGTGTTTGCCAATACGAGCAAAGACTCCAACATCCATTCCAAGAACTATCTCAGCACGATCGCAAGCGGAACCACCTCCTATTATGTGGTCCGCGTCTGGCTAGAAGGCACCGAGAATAATAACCAACGTTCCGCCCAAGGCGGCAAGGTGGACATTAATCTCGAAATCAATGCCCTCTCCCAAGCCATCGCTTAATTCATCTTCAATTCATTCATATTTATTCATTGAAAGGAAATCAAAACAAATGAAAACGAAAGCTAAACTCGTCCTCGCTCTCTCCGTCCTCACAGCCGGAACCGCGGTTGCCGGCGCTACCGGCACCTTTGCTTGGTTCACCACCAACCGCAGCGCGACCCTCACCTATACTAAAATCACCGCGCAATCTTCCAACGCCAAACTTGAAGTTACCCTTGGAGGCATTACTGATGATGGTCTCCATGCATCAAATTATGAATCGTCGACCGGTAAATTCTCGGATGCCATTCGGGTAGAATCAAACAGTTCCTTTACTACTGATGTTTCCTCTGTTGATGGCAAGAAATTCTTCAAACCCGACTGGAAGGGCGTCGCCGGCAATGAACAACAGGCTTATAGCGTGAAAGAGGTTACAACCGGCTATACGCAATTCTATTTCACGGTCAAGAACACCGGCAACACCGCTACCCACGTTTTCTTCAACGAAGGAACCGCGGTTAATGCCAACACGTCCGGAAACGCCGCCGATGTCGCGCTTGCCAAATGGACTCGTGTCGCTGTTTTGGAAGCAAAAGACAGCACAAAGGATCCGGTGGCCGGAGATACTGCTGATGCTACGTTGAAAGTTCTCTTTGAAAACGTGGACTCCGGATCCACCAAATCCAAAGGAATTGCCGAAGCCGCACTAAACGAAGGAAAGCCGAAGTTGGCGGATGTTGCTACTGCGACCCACAAACTTGGGGCTTTCGATGCCGTTGTTTCGGGCACTACCAAAACCACGGGCAACGTTGCTTATTTAGGCGAATTGACCGCGAATGCAACCAAAGCTTATATCGTTTCCGTGTGGCTCGAAGGCACCGAATCCGACAACCAAGACGCGGCTGCCGGCGGAGCTGTTGATGTCACGTTGAAACTCACTGGTATCGAGACTGTTGGCGCTTAATCCGTTTCGTTAAAACCCTACGTCTAGAAGCGGGGGAGGGGATTCCCTCTCCCGCTTATCTCTACTATCAAGAAGAAAGGAAACCGCCGCGATGAAAAATTTCAACAAAGCCCTGATTACCATCTCGGTTTTAATCGTGGCTTCTTTATCCACCGCGGCGGTTTCCACTCTTGCTTGGTTTAATGTAAACCGCTCGGTATCGATGAATTATTCTTCGATTACCATCAATGGCAATTACGGCCATTTAAGAGTATCGATCGATTCGATATCTGACCCTAAGGCGGTGATACAAGAAGAAGATGGTGACCATAATGGCGTTCATCAAACCTTGCTCTCAAGCGAATCCGTAACCAAGGATGTATCCAGCAAAGACGGACGAACCATCTATCGTCCCGACTGGATGGATACGTCCCAATTAGGCGGGAAATGCTATAACGTTAAAAACGTAACTGGGGATTATCATTATTACACTCTGTTCCGGTTTTCGGTGACGAACCCCGGAACCACGGAATTGCCGTTATTTTTATGCAACGGGACTTCGATTAATCCCGTGGATAAAGAAAGCGACGCGGATGTCATGTTATCCCAATGGACCCGCGTATCGGTTTTAGAAGTAAATAAGAAAAACTACGACCGAAAAGACGCGAATGGAGCCTATCTAGGCGAATGCAAGATGGTTTTTGAAAAAAAGAAGGACGCATCGCTAGATACCTATATCGATTCGCCGATTTTAAATACCGATCGAACCGTATCGACCTCCCGTTATAGCGATGATGCTTCATTGAATCATTTCTATATCGAAGATTTTTCGATGCCCAACCAGTTCACCCCTTTTACGAGCAAACAATATATGGGTCAACTAGCCGCCCAAGGCACCCGTTATTATTATGGGGTGGTCTGGCTAGAAGGCACTGAGATGGAAAACCAGGACGCCTGCCAAAACGGATCCGTATCGATTTCTTTGTCCTTTGCTGGCATTGATCCTTCGAGTTATTAAGGCAATAAATCGTACTTCGTGCCGTCCCCAACTCGGGACAGCATCTTTTCTTTGGAGCGTAGTAACCGCTTTCATGGTTGTTTAGGCGCATAGAATCCCCCTTGTTTAAATTTAATGTTTCAATCCTCTACGTAGTAGGGTAGACTAGAGCCGTGAGATCCGGCCTATGGGGATTCTATGCCTAAAAGAGGTTAGAAACGGGCCCCTTCTCTCCTCTAGTCTATTAGACCGTTCTTCCTATTCGTTAGCAAAGGAAGCGAACTTGCCAAGGCCTTATCCTTGGCCGTCTAGTAGAAGCGGTGCACCCTTCTCCCAGAAGGCGCCGTTTCCCGGCCACTAAACGGGTGCAACCCGCTTCACGGCCAAGGATAAAGCGCGTTAATCAAAATAGGAGAAACAAAGAACATGAAGAAAAGATTCTTAGCGTTAGCCTTAGGAGCCCTTGCTTTCGGTGTGACCCTAGGCGGAGTAAAGATGGGCTTCGGCCATCAAGATACGATGATGGTGAAGGCGGAAGATGCGGAAACGGCGTTTTCTACACTAACCTTTTCAAGCAAAACAAATAGCAAAGGCGTGAGCGGATATACTACTTCCTGGACATGTACGGCTAATAACGAGACCGTTTTTTCTGTAACTAACTTTAATAATAACAATAATAGCTGGACCTACGTAAAATGTGGTAGAAACGGGAATGCCTCGGTTGCTTCCATTGCTACTGTGGCTGCGTTGGACAAAGCCGTTGCCAAGGTTGCTGTGACATTTGATAAAGTGAATGCCACAAATGTCAACTCAATTAAACTCGTCGCTGCCAGCGATGCAGAATTCACAAATTTGGTTGAAACGGTCCAACTTAATGACGTTTCAATAGGTGATAAGGAGTTTTCATTATCCAAACCAGCTCCTAATTTGTATTACAAGATAATCTTTGATTGTGCTTCTGGTTCGGCAAACGGATTTGTACAAATTTCGAAAGTTGAATTTTTTGAATCAACCTCTGCCGAGCCTGCGTCTCCGGTCAAGTCTATATCTGCGGGCTTGGCAAATCCCAACGCCGTGTTCTATGTTGGCGACAAAGTTACGCTCGATGATTTCGTTATCACTGCAACACATGAAGATACGACCGAGAGCGTTCTTAAAACTGGCGTAACGATTGAAAACCCTGATCTCGTTGAAGGCGCAAATGTATTGAATTTCGTATATGGTTCAGGTGAAACTGAACGCCGTTGCCAATTTACCGTTAAGGCAATTAAAGGTAATTTCTATTCGAAATCTGTAGACGCTTCTAGTATCGCCGTTGGCAAAAAGATTATGATTGCAAACTCCGATGGCAGCTTCGTGCTTGGGGCCCAAAAAGAAAAGAATCGTTCTGGTGTAGCGAACGGTAAGGCCACTGATCGGTTGGTTGAAAATTCTGAGTTTGCTTCTCTTTTGGTTTTGCCCACTTCCAAGAGCGGTACGTTTGCTTTGTATGATGAAGTTAGCAAAGGCGTTTTGTATGCAGCAGATAGCTCGAGCAATTTGCTAAAAACGGAAACCGACTTCAATAATATTGATGAGAATTCGTTTGCAAAAATGACTTGTGTGGATTCCACGTGGAAAGTGCAATTCACGGGTAAAAATACGCGTAATATTCTTCGGTTTAATCCGAACAAGCCAAACAGCCCTTTGTTCTCATGCTATTCGTCGGGTCAACAGCCTGTGTCCATCTATGTTTCTTCCGATGCGCCTGTGACCTTTGGAACCGAAACTTGGGCCGAAATCTTCCTAGCTAAGCTAAACGAAATTTGTGATCCAACTGGCAATACGGCTCTTACGGAAGCCAAATGGAGTGAAGCCGAAGCCACGTTTGATGCGCTATCTATCCCCGATAAGATGGCTATTAAATACGGCAATTTTGAAGGCGAGAAAATGAAGCAAGCTCTTGCGGGTTATGACTTCATTATTAAAACCAAATACGCTGCTCTTCATGACTTCCTTGGCCGTCGCACTACCACTAAAGCCAATGCCTTGATGCTCCCGGGCGCAACGGATTCCACCACCTGGACTCTTGTTGGCATTGGAGCCGTTACGATTGCCGCTAGTGCATCTCTACTCTTCTTCCGTCGTAAGAAATCCAACTAATCCTCCTAAGGATATCTAACGATATGGAGCCGCTTCAAAATGCGGCTCCATTTTTAATTAGGCGCAAACTAGAAGAAGTACGAGGGTTAAGCACGATTATGTTGCTAAATTCCTGACCCAGTTACAAAATGAATCAAAGAAAGCTTCGCTGGAGGGTGCTAGATGAGGTACAAGATATTTTCCAAACATCTTTTGAGTTATGCTGCTGACACTTTGTTTGTTATTCTGCTGATCACGGCGGTGATTTTGGAAGTTATGGGGTTCAAATTCCATATAAGCGAAGAAGCCTATAAAACTATGCCGATGGAATCCTACGCCGTGACAATAACCTTAATTCCGTGCACCGTTACGGTTGTGTCCGTTGTTCTCGGAATTTACAAAGACAAGATTTATGGTGCGACGATTTCCGATATTAATGAAATTCGAGGCAAGTGGTATTTTGACCATCTGCATAAAATGGTTGTCGTTTGCGTGCTCTTAGGTGCCCATTCTCTGTTGTTTGTTCATACCTTAAAAATATCGCTTTATTGCTTGGAAGCCATTTCCTTCCTCTATTCAATCATTTTCTCATTCCAGGATATTTCAATTGTTGCTCATCCAAAATCGGCTGTTAAACGTGTTGTGAAACAGAAATATTTGTTAAAGGAGAAAGAAGAAAGCCCCTTTAGAGATCATGGAGACAATACCTTTGAAACCATAGTACTTAATATTTTGATGGCAGAAGGGATTAAAGAGGCTTTTAAGACACTAAGACGGCACGATGCAAATCCCTACGATTTGATCGACTATCTAATGGCCAAACAGGATAGTTATTTTCACAATGTCCAAGAAAACGTGACAAAATATCAGCTAAATCAAACGTTTTTGCTAAGTGATATTACGGTTGCCGAGGCGGTGAATTGCGGGTATGAGAATATTCGAATCGTTATATCGGGGGAACTGAGCAAGAAGCTCAATTTCGCGGAACTGCAAAAACATTACCGTGCATTGGCAATGTCGCTCTTACAGCTCCACGACCTTTGCTGTGCTCTTGAACTTGGGGAGAAGGAAAAAGAAAAAGTGAATGCGTTGGTTTCCTATGATGGTATCTATCATGCCTCTGATTTTGATAACGCGATAGGACTTTCGGTTGTTGTCTATATGTTAGCGAACACCTTAAACAAAGGTGATCCATGGTTTTTGAAATTGCTTCGAGATAACGATTGGCATCCGAGGGATCTTTTTCAATTTGGAGAACAACCGATTGGCTTCTTCGCTTGTATGCTGATGAATCATTTGTCTACGAAATCGATTTGGGCCGACAGCGAAAAACAAGCAATTGAAGCCGTTTTGGATGAAAAATCAAAAGGCCTCAACGCAGATGGAACCAAATGGAGACATTGGATGCAGGAAGCGCCAAAAAGGACTAAGGAAGAGAATATCCCCAAATCAATTTCAACGTTTCTAAAATACTACAATTCTGTATCCGAATCCGTTTTTGATTTCGATGGAAATCGGATTACAAATGTCCATGATGGCAATGACACATTCAAAAAAGAGGATCTATTTCACGATTGGCTTTTGCTTGTCTTTGCTTCCGCACGAGTCTATTCCCCGACGATAGACTTATCCAAAATCCTAGCTGATTTGGCTCCGAACGACAAAGAAGCGCTTGCGGAAGAACTTTCTGAAAACTGGCTCGAAGGAGGAAAACTTAAAGAGGATATCGATCAATCGTTTTTGGATTTCCTTGGATTGCGGCGGTTGGAATTTAACGTTGTAAATCATCTTTTCAAAGGTATGGTCAAACAATTAGTCGACTTCCACGACGTTTTTTATGATGAAAAGGCAAACAAACAACAACCCGATGTTGTCGACCTCGATCAAGACAATTGTTTGATTGTCGATGAGTTTGAGAAAGCACTAAAAGCAAATCCGTTTTATGACCCAACGATTGATGCATCGAATGGAACTTCTGAGCATTTGTATACGATGATATGGAGCTACAACCATAAAAGTGGTCTAACGTCCTTTTTGGGGCAGGTTCCATCACAATTTGATAGAGAAATTGGTGAAGCGGTAGGTACTGCGGCATTCAAAAAAGAGAAAAGTGATAAAACCGCGCCAGATGATATTGCAAAATGGATTCTAGATTTAAAACCGGAATTTGAGTCTACCGCATATTGGACGCAGGCTTATTTAGACAACGAAAATAATAGATACCGTGAGGAGATAGAAAATCTTAACTTAAAAAAAGTCCCGAACTTGACTTCGGAAGTTTATTGGAGAGAAGGTGCCATTCGATTTAATGCCAAAATTGATGAGAAAGCATCGTTAATACGGCGCTTGGACAACGATGAAATCGAGTCCATTATTCAGCGTCACTATAAGCCTTTCGAAAATGGCTTATATCGCTACTATGACATTGGCGATAATGACAAACATAGTTTCTATATTACAAAAGAAGAATTGATAAAGAGACTTAAATCGACCAATTATTATGTATTTCTAAGTTTTCGATATGTTGTATCCGTTGATAAAGATAAAACGCTGCTTATAGAACATAAATTGGATCGAAGCGTGTTTTGAGCCACGGAAGAAAAAACGATACGCAGAAAGGCCAAAAATTGGGGGTAGCAATGAAGAAGATACTTATTTCTATCAATCCAGAATACGTCGAAAAAATCCTAAGTGGGGAGAAGAAGCTCGAATATCGGACAAGGGTTGCTAAACAACAGGTTGATACTCTTATTATCTATGCAACAAAACCAATAATGAAGGTTGTCGCAGAAGTAGAAATCCTAGGTGTTATCGCCACTTCGCCCGAAGAACTTTGGAATCTAACCAAGAACCAATCCGGAATCACTAAGTCGTTCTTTGATGAATACTTTAAGGATAAGCAGGTTGCTTATGCCTATAAGCTTGGAGAAGTTAAAGTATACGAAAGGCCAAAATCCTTATCGGACTTTGGCTTAAGGATGGCCCCACAGTCTTTTGCCTATGTGAAATAATGTTGTCTGGTTAACGATATGGAGCCGCTTCAAAACGCGGCTCCATTTTCTATAGAGGGTCGTTTGCATTTGTTAGTAACGGGAGGATTTTTGCTAGAAGGTGATTGCCGAAGAGGGTTTTGCATTTCAAGAAAACGTAGAGGATTTTCGCCGACAATAAACTTACGAGGTCATCGATGCAAACCGCCGAGAAATGTGCGATTCGTTGCGTGGTTTCGTGAGCGACGGCGTATCGCTGAGCCAACGTCTATATCTTCCAATGGCTTTATGCAAAACTCGGAACGAGGTGACTACAAATAATGTTGGTGTCTACTTTTTATTGACTGCTATAATTAATTTGAATTAGAAACCAAAGCATCTTTAGTTTTATTTTTCAAATAGTTTTGGAGGGTGTTTTATGTATTACAAGACACGGACATACATTGCAGGCGCTTGGGATGAAGATTCTGATGCCATCACCCAATTATATAAGTGGAAGGAAAGCAATTACTGGTCACTAGATTTCGTTGACGCCCATGAATTTAAACAAGCAAGAGACACAAGCAACCCTTGTAATATAAAAAAATCACTTTGCGATAGAATGGAGCACTCCAAACTATTTGTGCTTGTTGTTGGTCCAAAAACGAAAAGTGTCAACTCAGGATCGTGCCGATATTGCTCGCATTACTTTAATAATAGATGCTATTCAGGCGGCAATGTTTCTTTTGATAGTTTCGTTGATTACGAATGTTCAAAAGCCGTTAGAGATCACATGAACATAATCGTTTTGTACAATTCTAAGTATGTTTTTAAAGATTGGTGTCCAGAAGTTATTAGAACCTCTGGAATACATATACCTATGAAAAATTCGTGCGGTTTTGATTATTACGCCGTTAAGAATGCATTTGAGCGCTTCATGTAAAGGAAATGATGAATTATGAATGTTCTAACAAGACTGAAAATGAATATCTCGTCCATTGGCGGATGGACACTAAATATAGCGAGTGCTTTGTTTGGCATTTTATCAACGTTTCTTTTGTTTGCTTCATGGGATGAATTGAAAGTCACTAATTTCTGGATTAAATTATCGATTTTGTTTGGCGTTTTGCTTGTTTCGTTTTTGTCTAGTTGCGTATTGGTTATTTTCGTGCTGAGAAGAAATAGGATTTGGAGAAAAGGGAAAAATTCTGTTTCGGCATCTTACGGTGACTTAATGAAACTCGCTTTTAACAAGAGGTATGAAGAGCAAAAAATAGTGGTAATCCCAGTTAATGACACGTTTGATACCAAGATTGAAATAGCCGACGAGAAGACCAACAAACCACTTGTCAGTAAAAAAACATTACACGGTGCTTGGATAGAGAAGTTTTGCAGCCAACAAAAAATAAGCGATTGCGACTTAGACGAACGTATTCAAGCATCCTTGAAAAAACACGGTGCTGTTGGTGAAGAAATTGATAGAAAAAAAGGCAATAAAATAAGATATAAAAAAGGAACTGTGGCAATTGTTGGTGGAAATAATAACACCATTTTTTACCTATTGGCCATTTCATCTTTCAATGATAAAAACAACGCTCAATCAACGAAAAAAGAACTAAGAGATTCCATTGATTCTTTGATTAAGTTTTATGATGAGAACGGACAAGGGATTCCAATGTTTTTGCCTTTGATGGGGACCGGATCGTCTAGAGTTGGAATAACGCACGAACAATCGTTAAAGATAATCAAGTCATCGGTTCTCACCTCCGATGAGATAAACGGATCAATAAATATAGTTGTTTATAACGGTGACAAAGACAAAGTATCTATTTTTGACTAAAGGAGGTCTTGCTATGAGCCATAATTGCTTTATTAGCTTTAAAAAAGAAGACAAAAAATACAGAAAGAAGATTGTTGAAAAACTCGGTGAAAAGCGAATCACTGGAAAATCGTTAGACCGATGGATTGATTCGGACGATATTGATTATGTTATGCAAGTCATCAGGAATGAATACATGGCAGGCACGACCGTGACTTTATTTTTGATAGGCGAACATTCTTCCGAAAACGAAGGGCTTGATTTGGAGGGTAGGAACGAGCAAGCGTTCATCATAAGAGAACTTCAGGCCACTTTGTATGATCGAGTCGGTAATCCTAGGGATGGGCTTTTAGGTATTGTTCTCCCGGAAATGGAAGGGAAAGTATACGGCTCAACTTCGATTTGCCAACATTGCGGAAAGGCGGTCACGTCTATTAACCTAGACGACTCAACGGTTATAAGGGAATTTTCTGAAAACTACTGGTTAAAGAAAAATGCCTGCGGACATTTTGACGATAATGGTAGATTTGCTGTTCTTTGCAGGTATTCGGAATTTATGAACGATCCCGAGACTTATATAGATGCTGCTTACGAAAAAACCAAACAAGATATATCGAATTTGGTTCACTACAAAGATATTGTTCATAAAGGCATGTAATGCTTCCTGAATAGAGTCTCGTTCGGAATTTATATTCGACAATGTGAAAACTTGACGTGCCGAGTTAGTTGGTAATCCTAAAAAAGAAAGAACGTGAATGCTTTATTCTAAGCAGTGAATACCTTTAATGTTTCTGTACATTTAAGCCGACGAAATAAGGCAATTGGAACTATCTATCGCACAATCAACAAAGGACAGTCTTCGAATGATAGTTTTTATGCTAGGAAAATCCGGAAAATAAGGTGCTTTCCTTCCGAATAAATTGATGGATGGCAATGAACCAATGATTACCATTTATTCCGACAGGATCGAGATACTCTCAAGAGGAGGCTTGGCGCCATTGCAGACAAAAACCGGTTTCTTTCGCGGCCATTCTGTCCCTGTGAACGCAAAGCTATCGGAAATATTTCTGCAACTGCACATCAGTGAGAAAACAGGAAGGGGAATTCCTGTGATTTCATCCGAATACGGCGAAGGGGCGTTTGATTTCTCCGACAACGACATTACCGTCACCATCCCATTCAACTTCATCAACGAGGTGGGTGATAAAGTGGGTGATAAAGTGGGTGATAAAGTGGGTGATAAAACTCTCAACGATTCCCAAACCAGGGTGCTCGCCGAGATACGGAACAATCCGAATATCACAAAACCGCAGCTTATGATGGCCTGTAATCTCGGAAAGACATCTGTGGACAATATAATTTCTGTTCTCAAGAAGAAAGGGTATATCGAAAGAGTCGGATCGAATAAGTCCAGTTATTGGAAATGTTAGTTGGCGGATGGCACGAAACACTTTAAGGGTTTGGGGCGCCTTGCCCCACTCACATCGCACATCAGTTTTGTTGCCGTTTTCGGTTACAATATCCATTGGCACCTTCCTTCGCTTTCTTGGTCGAAAACAATATAGGCGAGGCGCCCTTTCCTTTTCCCGCTGCTTATCGTCGGGGGTTTCTGGTTTTCCGCTCCCTTCGACTTTGTTTCCCGTCATTTAAATAGAAGGAACAAGATATAAATACGGGCATCCCTAGAATCCTTCAGGCGTAGGAAGGTGCCGATAAACAGCCTGTTTTTAATCCAAGCGGTAATTTCTTCATGCTGACATTGCCGAACCAAAATTATGTTGACCCTGTAAATGACCCTGTAAAAATCGAGGATGATAGACTGGGGGACTTAGAATTACTGATTCTACAAGCAATACAGCAAAACCCAGGAATCAGCACAAAAAATCTACTTAACCTAATCAAAGAAAAGCAGCCTGAAGTTGCGTTGGATATCTTGAAAAACAATATCAAAAGAAAATTGCATCATTACATCGAATTCCTAGGTGCCTAGAAAAAAAGGCTTTTATTTCATCAAAGGGAAAAACGAATAAGCCCTGCTCGTGCCACGGTTCAAGACTTTTTCTTGCTCCATCCTTATTTTTGAGGAAGGAATATCGCCAATAAGCCTATTAGACCCTATAAAGAATGGAAGTACGGACCAAAAACTGAGCCACGGCATTCCTTCCTTTCATGGTCCGGCTTTTTGTCCACGCTCCTTTAAAGCGAAGTGTAATGTTAAAAAGATTTCGAATGGGGAATGCGCTAAAAGGCAAATTTATACCCAACTTTTTGATCATGTGCGGTTGATAATAAAGTTGGTAATAAAACCGATACCAAGATAACACCCAACCGAAAAAAATTCTGTCTGAGGTCAGAAACAATCCGAACATAACCTCAGCTTAGTTCTCGGTGATTCTTGGGATAAGCATCACCGCAGTTCAAAACAACATCGAGTATCTTAGGGCTGCTGGACGCATCGAAAGAATCGGTTCAAACAAAGCGGGGTATTGGATAGTTAAGGATTAAACGCTTAAAAATGGGTACCGAAAAGTACCGGTAGTACCACTTTAAGGTTCATCCATCTCTGATGTAGATAGGATGAGTATGGCATATACCTCATCCCATTCCGATGAGGTAGCGGATGAGACTGGGCGTGTTGTGATTGCTGATTGGGGGAAAGTTCGGGAACGTAAGCGTTCATTTGCTATTCACCCCTCTAAACAGGCCTAAAAAGCCGACCCTATAACATCAACCATAGAGATTTTTAGGATCAAGAATATCCAAAAAAGAATGGTTTTCTCAAAAAATCGTAGCAAAATTACGAGTAAACGAATGGATTGTGAGAAAACCCTTACTGCGAAAGTAAGGTGTTCTATATCAATATCAAATGATGTGAAACAAAATCGGAGGAGAATAACGGATCCCAAAACCCTTGGATAAGAGCCAAGGATGGCGGGGAACGGAAAAGACATCTCGCCTATAATGTCTTCGACCAAGAAAACGAAGAGGGATGACGATGGATATTTAATCGAAAAGTGGCAAAGAAATTACCTTCGAAAATCGCCACTAGAGAAAGGCTAGGTGTGACTAGGGGGGCATTTTACAGGGTGACGGGATACCCGAAATGGCGCTTAATACGAAACCTCCGAATGGGGCGGAGTTTGAAAAGCTGGCTAAGTCGATGAACGATCCGGGGGAGACGAGGAGGTCCCAAACGCTTAAAGCGTTTCACATCATTTTTTAACTAGCAACGGGAGATGAATTGATTTTTATCACCCCGGGGCGATAAAAATCAGTGGGGTGATAAACAAGAGATGCCCGATCATTACGTCAAGGTTCCCCATTTACTAAGAGATAATCCGAATGCAACGAAGCCCCAAATGGTCAAAGAATTGCATGTCGGAAAATCAACCATCGATAAAGCGACGGAGCATTTGAAAAATAAGGGGTTGATAGAAAGGGTGGGATCGAATAAATTTGGGTATTGGAAAGCCAAAGATGAATCGTTTGGAAATTGGATGGGGAAAAACGAATACCATCATCGGATCGTGGCCTTTGAGCGAATTCCTATCGTCGATAGAATTTATAAAATGCATATGGACTCCATGGTGTTCTAATGAAGGGGGTTCCTTTTTACCCGTTGCACCGTAAGTCCTACAGGCCTATCAAAAACCAACTTCATTCCTTTGATCGCATTTGGGACGTGTTTTTAGGAGTTACACGGACGTGCGGAGGAGATTCATCTCATCATGATTGTCGATGGGGAAGGCCGTGGAATGGCCGGGTTCAATAAGCTCGATATTTGGGTGAAGAAAGAAAAAGCATGATTCTGGCCGATGAAAAGCGGAAAGGATATTGATTGGCGATGTTCTTTTGCCTTGATGGGGCCTATTCGATTAAAACGGAACTTATGCCCAAAAGGGTTATGAGACTAGAACGGAAGCGTCAAAGGATATACTCCGCCCCTCTAAACAGGCCTAAAAAGCCGATTTTGCTTTCTTCGTAAAGGAATGCGCGATAAACTAAGTTTGCTTTTTAGAAAGAAAACGAAAGGTTGATGGACTCCATGGCGATTTCCGAGCAGGCGAACGAATACAAGAAAGCAGGGATTGCTTTTGATTCCGGTTCAGAAGGAACCGTGGATAAAGACAAAGCCATCGAATGCTTTTTAAAGGAAGCCGAATGCGGGGATCCCCATGGATATCTCTATGCCGGCAAAATCTATCAGTTCGATAAAAAGGATGATGCCAAAGCCTTTGAATGCTTTTTAAAAGCCGCGGAACACCAAGTTCCCCAAAGCTATAACTATGTTTCGCTTTGCTATAAAAAAGGCCTGGGTACCGCCAAGGATGAAACTAAAGCCATGGAATATGCTCGCTTAGGCAAAGAAGCCGGGGATTTCTTCAGTGCCTATAACCTTGGATTATGGCTCTATAACGACGCCTCGAAACGCCTCGAAGCCTATGATTGCTTCTTGGCAGCGAAAGCCTCCAAAGGGTTTTCTAAAGCCAAACCCGAAATCCAACAACGGATCGAATCGTTGTTACTTGAACTCGCCCCCCAAACCAAGGAGCAAGGAGAAGGAGTTCAACCCGAACCCAAGAAAGAATCCAAACCCTGGTTACTCGGTTTCTATATCATCTTGATGGTATTAGGAGTCGCGGGGATTATATTAAGTTGCTTGGCTGTTTTCCAATTAAAGCAACCCTCCTGGTATGGGTTACTGGGATTATTTATCCCGATGGTATTATTTAACGTCGTCCCCTTCGTCTTTAAGAAGACCCGTTATAACGAGATTCACTTCTATATCGATTGCTTATTCGCCCTCGGTTATATCGTCGCGATTCTAGTCGCGGCGATCCTCTGGTACAAGGCCAAAGGCATCTAAAAAGTAATTCGAGTTTTTTCCTTACTTTTTTCTTAAAAGTTCCCATCAAAAGGCCCGATTGCATCGGACTTTTTATTTTTATTTCCTCATTTTTATTTTTCTTTAGCACTTTTTTGGCGTTTCCTGAGTACAATAGTCCTCGCGTGTACGCGTATTTTCTTCATTCCTATCGAAGAAGAAACCACGCGTACACACGACTTATCAATAAAGGGGAATAACATGAAAAACAAAAAAATGGCTGTAGCAGGCATTTCCCTGCTAGGGTCCATCGGCGTGATTTCCACCGGCTTTGCAGGGTGGATTATCTCGGCACAACCTCAAACGAAAGAAGGGAATGGTTCTATCACCGCGGATGGAAATGTTACGTCTAAGTCCATATCCATTAAAGAAACCTCTGGTTTTGGACTGGAATCGGATGCCGCGACGAATGGCGCCATTTGCTTCGCTCCAAAAATCACCAAGGAAACCTACAACTGGCTTGGAGCTAATAATGAAAACGGCGAAGAGGACCTTACGGCCGTTTACACCGTAAATTTGGGCATTAGCAATGTAACCACAATTAAAGTTTATGGCGTTACGTTGGCGGAAAAAGATGGTGGGACGAACTATAGTGCTTTATCAAATGGTGGTCAAAATCAATTGGGCACTTTGCCAGCGTTCAACAATAACGTAGCCGCTACCGCCGGACATGGCGATATCAAACTTGCGAAAACTTCAGGGACGGCGTTTACGTGCGCTGACGGCGTAGCTACTGCCAGCGTTGACAGTAAGGCGACCGAAATGTCCTTCACCATTTCTATCAATTTTGCTTGGGGTAAATACTTCGATTACCAAAACCCGTATAAATATTACAATTCGAAGCCTTATACCGCTGATCTTCAAGCAGATGCCACTCAAAAAATTGGTGAATTAAAGAATTTGGGTGCTAACGTCAAGTTCGCCCTATCCTTCACCGTTTCGGCGGAGTAATTAAATTAGTTTCCTTCATTAGTTTTATAAATATTAAAAGGAGTAAAAAATCATGAAGAAAAAAGCAATGATCATGGCCGTGGCTAGCCTCGGATCCATGGCTCTCATCGGTACCGGCTTTGCAGGCTGGGTTATCTCGGCGAATACCACCGCTTCTGCGGATGGACTTATTACCGCTTATGACGTGGTCGACCATCGTTTGTCCGTTGAAGGTGGCAAATGGACGACGGCCAATGCCGCGAAAGGGAATGTTGTTTTCGGAAAAGGCGGAACCGTTTCGGCTGAAAAGCCCTGGTTCAGCTTCGAAGGAGTTCCATCAGAACAATTGGAAGACACATTCACCTTCACCGTTAAAACGAAAGATACTAAAGACACCGGAACAATCAAAGTGGCTTGCGATAATGCCAAAGATTTCAAGGTAGAAGCAAAGAAGGCCGACGTGACTGGTGATGTGTGGGAAGCCTCCGCTGCTTGGACCGATGCCGTCAACGCCGAATTGGTGACCGCGCCTGTCATTACGTTTGCACCAGAAAACGGCGAATATACATTCAATGGAACTACTGGTGCCGTTACCGTTTCCATGAATGTCACGTTTAAATGGGGCAAACACTTCGAAATCGATGGCGTGGCCAAGAACCCCTATGAGTTCTACAACACCGTTTCTACTGACGGTGCGGATAACACTGGGAAGGCTACGCTTGCTGAAGGAGTCTCTTCTTGGGCTGATGACGCGTTTGCTTCTCTTGATAAATTGGCCAAAATCCAACAAAACAAATTCACCCTCACCATTCGCGTTGATCGTAAATAAGAATAAGGAGTCGTTGTTGTTATGGCTAAATTAACTAGAAAATCCTACCAACGCAAGGCGATGGTTGTTGGAGCCACCGCCTTTGCGGGCATTGCTCTTGTTGCAACTGGGTTTGCAGCCTGGGTTATCTCCAGCTCTGCGACCAAAAACGTCCAAGGAAACGTTAACGTTGGTACCATTTCCGAAAAGTCGATTGAAATCACCGAAGTCAAATTCAAGGAAGTTGACGGTACTCGCGATTATTTCTCGTTTGAACCCGTTAAGACCGACCTTTCCGGACGCGTTCGTTATGACGGCAAAGACCATTATGAGAATCTTTCGCTTGTTGTAACCGGCAAATACAAACCGGCTTCCTATGTCAACAATTTCTCCATTGGGCTCCATATGGGAACCGTTGATACGGCAGGCAACTTTGTGGTTGATACCGCTGCTGAAAAACGTATTGAAGACGCTGCCAATGTCAGCAATTACATTAAACTTCCCGCTTGCTGGGCTGGCGGGACTAAGGGTGGTGATGGTGTGACCTTCAATACCAAAGGAGCCGCATTTACTTCGAACGATGGCAACGGAACGATTACTGTTGGCGCGGACGGTGTTGCGGAATTTGCTTATACGATTTCCTTTGAATGGGGCAGCCATTTTTACGACGGAACTACAAAAAAGAATTTGAATCCGTCCGAATTCTATGACTCCGATACTGGCAAGAAGGATTACAACGATAGTACCTTCAAAACCGATCTCGGCAACTTCTATTACGCAATGACAGGAATTGAATATAAACCTGGTGAAGCAGCCGCCGCTCCGGCCACTGATTTCACCACGATGAATTTCGCCGTTATTATCAAAGCTGACACTGCCGGCTCCGCCGCCTAATTGTTCTATATCTATATAAATATATATAAGGGGAATTAGAACTAGATGCGCCGCTCCAAGATGGAGAAACAGACCAAGAAAATGGTGACACTCGGTGTCTCCGTTTTCGCCGTGGTTTCGCTTTGCTCCGTTGGAGCGGCGGCTTTCGTCGTTACGAGTTCCGCCTCGGCCTCTAGTGGCGGCAACGCCCATATCGGTGTCATCCAAGACGCAAAAGTCCGTTTTGAATCGACAGATGGAGGCCAACTCACCGATTTCTATAAGGCCACCAACGACGATTTGTATAACACCATTTGTTTTGATGCGCCGAAAGATGATAACACGGGTCGCTTCCGTTATTTCGATGATGGGAAGCACCTCTATGAACATCTAACCGTCCGCATTCAGGGCAACGTCATGCCCTGGACTTATATCTCAAGAGTCACGTTGCAGTTACAAACCGCGACGGCCTATACGGGATATAAGGGCAATCCGATTTTAGATGCGATAGAAGCTGGCTATATCGAACTGGAGCCGATTAATAATTCGACGGATTATATCAATACGCCGGTAGAGATTCCTCTTGGGGCGCTTGACACCGCCAATGATTCTAAATCCTTTGATGTAACCCTCGGGTTTAGATGGGGTGATAAATTCAATCATATGAAACCCTCCATTTATTATGATGACGCTGGTCCTAAAGGAGGGGCTTCGATCCCCGATGAAAAAATGCGAGAAGAGATGAAGAAATTCACAACTCTCCTCCATTATGGGAAAGACTTTACGGGACCTTATCCAACTGATGAAAAAGACCTGCCGGAATTAAGTTTTACGGCGATTCTCACCGCGGAGATCAATTAATCATGAAATCCGCGGACATCATCAGCCTGGTGATGAGTTTGCTGGGTGTAGTGAGCTTCTGCGCCGTCTTCACGATCCTATTTGGCAAATACGTCAAAGCCAACGTGAAGGAGACGAAAGAAGGAAAACGCGACATCGAACTCATTGACCGGGAAATCACCGAGCAGGACGTCAAAGCCAAGCGACGGAAGAAAGCCGGAACCATCATCTCTAACGTATTGTTCTATGGTTTCTTAGCCTTAATTACCCCCGCGTTCGCCTTCGCTCTAATCAATAAAGCCCAAGGGAATCTAACGGGATTTGGGAACGAATCGATGTTAGTCGTTGCTTCCGGCTCCATGAGCTTTAAAAACGACGCGAATAGCTATTTATTCGACGAAGAGAAGCAAAAGACCTATACGTTAGACAATCAATTCGCCCAATACGACATGATCTTCGTGACGAAGGTTCATGACGCTAGCGACATCCACCTCTATGATGTCGTCGCCTTCTATAACCGGAATCCCGCGGCGAATGCGATTTATATCCACCGCGTGATTGATATCAAAACCGGATCGGATGGGGTGACCCGTTACGTGACCCGGGGAGATGCCAATAACGCCACAGATAACGCCGGCCAAGAACAGTATTACGCCACCCTAGACGACATCAAAGGCGTCTATAACGGGAAGAAGATCCAAGGAATTGGAATGTTAGTCATGTTCTTCCAATCCCCCCACGGCATCATCACGATTCTCTCCGTGGCCTATAGCATCTTGATGTTTAATTACCTCGCGGGAAAAATCGACAAGGCGGAAGAAGAACGGGTCCAAAAATTATCGGAGATTGTGGATTCGGTCTCCGTCAAAAAAGACCCGAAGAATCTAAGCTCTGCTTTCCGCGAGACGATCTATTACGGAGGCTACGCCTATCACTTCAATGAAACGGGCTTCCTCTCTAAAGAAGTAGCCCCTGGAAGCGGCAATAACCTCAAAAAGGTCGTCACTTCTAACGGCCAAGAAACCTCCTCTAGCTTCTTGATGGGGGAAACCCCGATTCAAGAAGAAGAACTCATGGATACTTCAAGTTATGAAGAAGAACAAAATAACGAAGAAGAAATCCAAGATACGACGAAAGATTATGAATGAAAGGAATACCCCCATGGACATTCAAGAAAATGAAAACCTCGGGATGGATTCGTTAACCGCGAATTCCACTTCAGAGCCTGAAGCTCCCAAAGCCCCCGAGAGTAAAGAAAAGCCAACGAAAGGAATTCGAAGGGAATATCTTACCCGCGGAAATCTAATTTCCATCGGGTTATCGATGTTCTTCACCTTCTTAATGATTTTCGTCGGGATCTGCATCACCGTGCACGGAGAAGGGGAATCGAGCATTGTTTCCTCGAAAAACCCGATTGCCTTGCTCCGTCAAAGCCTAGGATTACCCGCGATTAACGCCCATATGGGCGGACAGACGTTAAATGTTCTCGTCGCCATTTTTATCAGCCTTTTCGTCTTTGCCTTTATCTTTGAATACCGTCACGCGATTCTCGACGGCAAGAAGTGGTACGCGAAGAAGAATTGGCTTTGGTATGTAGGGACTTTACTAGTCTGCCTTGCTCTTTCCGTTGGATTTGGTTTACTCCTCCAAGTCCCCCACAGCAAAGAGAATCTAGGCAACGCCATGACGTTCCTTGGCGAATCCCTCTTAATCAGCTTATTGCTTTATCTTTTCTTCGCCGTTTTGATTTCTGCCGTTCTTCTTTGCTTAGTCAACTTCGTTCATCTTGGTAAGCCGTTTGCTAAAGTGGGCGATTCTTTAGAAGAAGAAGACCGAAATGAAGATGTGGCCAAAGGGATGGGAGAAGAAGGAAATAACGGCTTCCAAAGCGTCTCGAGCCAAATCTCTGCCGAAAATGTTGAAGGCGGAGGAGCTGGGGGAGCCGGAAGTGGCGCCGCTGCCGAAGCCCTTGCAGAAAGAGAAATCGTCTTCCCCTCTTTATGCAAAATCGATAAGCATTATGAAGGCTATGCGATTGAATCGATCCATGGGGATGATATCGCTTTGCCCGAATTAATCACCAAATTCCGTTCTTTCTTAGCGGGAAAAGAAAAACTCTATTACGATACCGACACCCTTCGTTTCTTTGTGGCAGGTCTAGCCGCTTCCCATCTAGAAATTCTAGAAGGCTTATCGGGAACGGGGAAATCCTCCCTCCCCCGTAGCTTTGCTAAATTCGTAGGAGGCGTCTCGGTCTTCGTTCCTGTCCAAGCGACTTGGAGAGATAAAACGGCCTTGATTGGTTATTTTAACGATTTCTCCAAAACTTACCGCGAGACGGACTTCTTGATGAATCTTTATGAAGCCAATTACAACCCGGACCGGATTTATCTCTTCGTTTTGGATGAAATGAATATCTCCCGCGTCGAATATTATTTTGCCGATTTCCTCTCTGTCTTGGAATATCCCGAAGACGAATGGAAGATCCGCGTCATGCATTTCCCCAGCGGGTTTGTTGGACCTGCTAAACTCGAAGACGGAAAAGTGGGTATTCCAGGTTCTGCCTATTTTATTGGAACGGCGAACCAAGACGATTCCACCTTCTCGATTGCCGATAAGGTCTATGACCGTGCGATCACCTTATCCTTCCATAACCGTAACGCGGCTTTCGCCCCCAAAGAAGACGTCGAACCCATCGTTTTAAGCGCCTCCAAGCTCCACGCCTTATTTGAGGAAGCGGAAGCGAATAAGGATTATGCCTTAACGGAAGCCGACGAAACCAAATTCGAGCAAATCACCGATTACGTCTATGATGAATTCGGGGTCGCCTTTGGTAACCGTATCCTCATGCAGATGGAGAAGATGGTCCCGGTATTTATCGCCTGCGGCGGCAAGAAAGAAACGGTTCTCGATTTCTTCTTGACCCGCAAAATCCTCTCCAAACTCGAAGGGCGTTATGAAGATAATGTCAAACCGGGCTTAGAACATATCCTCGATTTGATCTCATCCTTATACGGGGATAACAAATTCAATCAATCGCGCGACGCTATTAAACGAATGTTACGTCGCTTTTAGTCCAGAAAGGGGTTATCATGAGAAAGGAAGAAGAAAGGCGGCTTCAAGAAGCTAGTGCACATATTGCTTCGTTGAAGAGCTCAAGCCCGACGATCCGCGGGTTCTTTGACTCGCTTTCTTCTTCCCCCTTTCTATCGTTGCAAGGGGCTTTCATCGAGGGAGACTTTGCCTTCTTCGAGGAAGCCTCTCATATTTTGTCAATCATCGAAACGATCTGCCATAAGCCCCATGTAGTCTCCAAAAACGTGGAGACGATTCTCCGCGCCGATCAGGCGGGTTCCTTAAGCAACGATTCCTTTGCCAAAACTCTCCGCGACCCGGCTTTATGGAAAAACAAAGCAGGGAGAATGGAACCGGAATACGTCCATCACAAAGAAAACGAAGACGATATTTTAATCTACGAGAACCTTTTCATTGTGATGGCCTTACGCCGGATTGAGAAAGAATTACGTCACCGGAAAGCCTTCTACGAGAATCGCATCCATTTGGTGAATTCGACTCGATTAAGCTTAGATAGCGATCGCACTTACGAAGCCTTATGCGCCTTTCCCCGTTTATTTAGTAAAATCGAGAGGATTCAAAAAAGCGATTTCTACCGAATCGTTTCCAAAGCCAATTGCAATCTTCCCCGGATTTATCCAACGAACATTTTAAAATCGGACCGCCTCTATCACCGGGTGTACCGTTTTTACCTTGAAATCAGCCAATATGGCCGTAATCATAGCGCCACGGAAGATTTGGGCACCTATTTCTATTGCTATATCTTAAAGTTACTTTTAAACGCGGGTTATGCATTAAGCCCGAAATCCAACCGCGTCTCTATGGATTCGAAAAACGATTTCTTAACCCATTCCAAAGACATCCGCTTGATTTCCGCGGATTTCTTATTGGTCATCAATCGCGTTGATTTCGATGCGTTGCGTTTTGAACTCACTCCCCTGGGGAAAGAAGATCATCCGACGGCCAAATATTTGCTGTTATTTACCGCTAGCGATTCTCTAGAAGGATTTAGCCTAGGAAAATACGCGGGAGAAACTTCTGCTTACGATGAAATCGATGTCCTCTCCATTTGGGATACGGCGATACTAGGAAGAAAAAAATATTTTCCTCTTCACCAAGAAGATGGAGAAGAAGCGTTATTAAAGCGTCTTTTCCAAGGCAAAGGAGAATTAAAGGAAGCTTCGATCCCCTTGTATTCCCTTTATTGCCCGGTATGCGGAGAAAAGGGGATGCTAGAAGAGGGGTATGTCAAAGAATGTCCCCATTGCCATAGCAAATACGCCTTTATTCAAACGAAGAAAAAGCAAACCCGCTTATGGGTAATCAGCCAAAAGGAGGAAGAAGAATAATGGATTTCAATCATTTAGAAAAACTCCCCTCCTCTGAATGTGCCCTCGAAATTAATGAACTTCATAAAAGCTACGGCAAAAAAGAAGTGATTCAGGGGCTCAATCTCCAAGTCAAAAAAGGAGAAGTTTTTGGGTTTTTAGGGAAAAACGGCGTTGGCAAATCCACGACCATTGATTGCGTGATCGGCTGCAAGAAATTCCAAAGCGGCGAAATTAAAATCCTAGGGGACGATATTTTGCTTCATCCTTTAGAAGCCAAAGCCCATTTTGGGTATGTAGCTAGTGAACCCAATTGCTACGAATCGATGACGGGATACGAATATTTAGATTTCATCGCTTCCGTTTATTCCGTCTCCCAGGTCGATTTTGCTAATAACGCGAAATACCTCGCCAAGCGCTTGGATTTAAGCGAAGAAGCCTTGAGCCGTCCGACCTCGGGATATAGCCACGGCATGAAGCAGAAGCTTTGCTTAATTGCTTCTCTTCTCCATCGCCCGGAAATTTGGATTTTGGATGAACCAACCGTCGGCCTTGACGTCATGGCCGTAGAAGAATTAACGAAGATGATGCGCGAATACGCGGATAATGGCCAAACGGTTCTATTAACCAGCCATAATATCGATTTAGTCCGTGAACTCTGCGACCGCGTCGCCATTTTAAACCATGGCAAAATTGCTTTACTGCTCGATTTAAAGAAGAACCCGAATGCAAGACTTAGCTTAAAACGCACCTTCTTTGAAGTCTATGAAAGCGAGGGAAAAGAAAAATAATGCTGAATCTCATCGCCAAAGACATCAAATTGCTTTTAGGAGGCAAAGAAAAAGGAGTCTCCCTTTTCCTTCGCGTCCTCTTTTTGGTGCTTGGCCTTGGGGTTTTAGTTTTTGTCGAAAGCTATTTGTACCGCGAAATCCTTACAAAATTATCTTCCTTCCCAGGGGCTTCGTTAAGCTTTACGACCTTATTTCTATTCATCGTTTCTTTGTTCTCGATTCTATTCTCGTTACTTCAAGCCGAGAAACTCCTTTTTGATGAATCGGACCGTCGCGACATGGATATCCTTCCGATTTCCCCAGCAAAAAAGATATTCTCCAAATTGATTCTCTTGCTTGGTTCCCATTATTTACTCGATTTCTTATTTGTTTATCCTGTTCTTTTATCTTATGGGCTTGTCTTCCATAAGCTCGTTTTCTTCTATTTCTTGGGGATTTTTTATCCCTTGACGACCTTCTTCTTTGAAGTGGGCCTAGCCTTAGCCTTGGTTTATCCTTTCCATTATTTGAAGCAATTATTATCTTCCCGTCCTTATCTAGAATTTATCGTGATTGCTATTCTTTTGGGACTTGGGGCTTTTGCCTATGCCAAGCTTCTCGACGTCTTCGTTTCTTTGGTTTCAGGGAGTGGCATCAACGCCTTCTTGACCGATGCGAATTTATCCAAGATGGTGGCGAACCGTAAATACTGGATCGTCGCGAATTATTTGGTTCAGCTTTTCTTCGCGGGTTCTAGTAGCGGGTTACTATTATGGGCCGCCTTTAGCCTTTTTGCCTTTATTCTTGGCTTATTGCTATCGGTTCCTTTCTATAGCCGTAATATCGGCGGGGGGGCCAAAGCCCATGTAAAAGTTCCTAAAACCCGTTTTAAACCCCTAAGCCCCGAGAAAGCCTATTTTAAAAAAGAATTCATTTTGCTTTTCCGCGATTCGACTAGTTTATTCTCTTTTGCAGGATTCTTGCTATTAAGCCCGTACCTAGCCTATTCGATCCTCTATGCCTTAAATACCGTCTTTTCTAGCGGGACCGTCGCTTATTATTTTGTTTCGTTCCCCAATCTAGCCACTTACATCAATTTCTTTGCCCTTTTGATGTTATTTCTTTGCGTCTCTAGTGGGGGCATGGATTATTTTGGGAGAGAAGGGGAAGCGATGAAGATATTAAAAACGATTCCTTTCTCCCCCATGAAACAGCTCGTTTTGAAATTCGCTCCGACTTTCCTTGCTTCTTCGGTTTCCTTCCTCATCACCTCGATTGTGGTCTCTTCTACTGGGGTTCTGGGGGCGGCTGCCACCTGGCTTGCCTATCTATTTGGGGAAGTTGCTTTATTCTCCTTGTCCTTGCTTCGCTTAATGGAAGAAATGAAGAAAACGAGGTCGGGAGCGAACCTTACCTTATTATCTTCTTTATATTCTTATGGGGCCCCTTTCCTATTCTTAGGGATTGCCGCTTTGTTCTCGTTTTTGCGTTTGCCGGTAGGAATCATCTATTTAATCGCCTTTGCCGTGTTGCTAGTAATCTCTTTTCCCGGAGTCCTTTATTTTATGAAGCAAAAGAAGAACCTCTGGGAGGATATGGAGGTAGGAAACTAAGATGAAAAAGGGCAATCTAGTCTTCCTCCTTCTCTTCCCGTTTGTCGTGGCTTTTTTAGGAGTCAGCACCGCGACGGGAGGGTTTAATCGCATCGAAAAGGATTTGATTGATATTGAGTGGGACTATCCTTCCCAGGTGGGATTTAAAATCCAGGCCCAGCCCATTAAGCTGGAAGCCGAGCAAATTTACGACAAGACCTGCATGTTGGCTTATGGGAATGATTTAGTTTGGCAGATTGAAAACGTCGATCCGAGCGATGAAGAGGTTTATTGCACCTTAACGGTCTCCGACCGCATCAATAGCCAGGGGAATTTCGATTATTATCTAACGCCTCTTAAAGAAGGAGACGTCTATTTAAGCGTCTCGAACCGGAAGGGAACGATCAAAAAGACGACGACCGCGGTGTTTTATTCTTCCTATGGATTAACCGTTACTCCCAAAGTAGAAGCTAGTAACGCGAATATTGATTCGAAACTCTATTATGGGGAATACGATGGAACGGGTTCTAACAAAAAGAAAGCAGTGATTGAATATAGCTTTACCCCCTTCCCCGCGGATACGACGAACGCATTACGCCTAGAAGAAGCAAGTTCCAATCTTTCGGTGGACCTCCATAAAGGCACCGTAGAGATTCAAGATATCCAAAAGCCCTTGGAAGAAGCTTTCTTCACCTTGGAATATCATGGCAAGATCCGTAAGACTAGCTTTGTCGTGGTTCAAAATGGCATCAACGTCTATGACTATTCCACCTTATTAAGCTGTTCGAACCAGTCGGAACAGGGCGAAATCATCTGCCTCCGTAAATCCTTCGAATCCCTCGATAATTTTGCCTTAAAAGACGAAAAGGGGAACATGAAGCTCGAAAATGGAGTTCCGGTTGCCAAGAAAAATAACGTCGCCTTATTTGGCACCTATTTAGGCAAAGAAAAAGACGGCTCGGCCAAATGGAACTTCAAAAACGAAGTCTATTCTCATGAGACGACGGGCAACACGGCTTATATCGATGCTTGGAACGAGTTTGCCTCCTCTTCGTCCTTATATCGCGATTCGATCCTTTCGAAGTCGCTTTACGCGGGACTTCGTATCCAAAAGGATTTCTATGGGAACGGGTATACCCTGAATTTCCATAATCTTGCTTATCCTTATGGCAAGACCACGATGGTAACTAGTGACGGGAAAACCGCGACCGTCCCTTCTTTAACGACCTCCAATTTATTCCGCGGCCCTTTATTTACTTACTGCATGGGCGACCCCAAGCGTTTCCCGTTAATTGGATTATATGGGGAAGATAACGCGGGGATCTATTTAGATGGAAACGATATCCTAGTGAACGACCTCGACGTGAAAAACGCGGATTATGGAGATTCCTATTCTTTCCTCCAATACGCAGGAACCGTCATGAATTTACATGGCGACCACATCGAAATCCGAAATTCCAAACTCCATAACGGCAAAAACGTGGTCCGCGCCTTCTCTTCGAAGAATTCTAAAATCGTGAATTGTCTTTTAAGCGACGCTTTAAATTTCTGCCTTACCCTAGGAAGCGATGAGGCGACTCCCGTTGATCCCGATGCCACCTCTTCGTTCTTGCAGCTAGACGGCTCCAAAAAATCCGCGGCGTATGACGATTACCTGAACGGCCCTGGGCAAGACGTCTTAACGAGCTATCTAGGGAGTTTAGGGGGAGATGCCACAGAATCCCGCGCGGCCGAAGGAGCGATCAACTCTTTGCAATCTGCCTCGCATCCAAAAACCGGCTTACATGATTATGCGACGAGTCTAGAAGTCGAAGATACCCTTTTCTATCGAAGTGGGGTCTCGCCGATTGGCTTAGAAAATTCCTTCAATGGCCCTTTCTTATATAACCTCTCCCCGTCTTTAATGGGAACCTTAATCCAAGCCTTGAATACTCCGATCGACGGGGCCGGACATAGCCTTGTTCCCTTTGTTCCTAAAAACATGGCCTTCAACATGGCTCCTTCTAAATTAAATTTAATCGGCAAGACGGATTTCTTTGATGATAAGAAGCCAAGCGACTTCGTGTTAGACGGCATCCTCCAACAGGATTTCACGGGGTTAATTTCGATCCTTCCCGATGAAATCAAAGATAAGATCCATAAGCTCAATAAGGATATCTCGATTGATGCAATCTTCCCGTTAAAAGAAGTCCTCACCCAGTTAGCCAAAGACGAAAATCTCGTCTATAGTGAGCAAGGCACGATCTCTGTCCCCATCGCTTTCTATGGAGGCGGATATAATGGAAGCAATGTAGAAACCTACCGTTGGAAGAATTTCAACGACCATTACGCGGGAATCAAGAATTGCGATTTGGTCCATTATTACTTGTACCGTCCTTCACAAGGCCAAGAAGTCTATTGGAATCTTCTCTACCGGATTGTAACGATGGTTACGGGATTTGCTCCCTTCCAGTTTGGTTTCTTTGATTCTTCGGGATCTCGATTTGGCAAATACCCAAATCTAGATACCTTAAAACAAAATGCGACAAGCGCCTTATAAAAGCAAAAGGAGAACGAATATGAAAAAAAGTAGTCTCAAACATTTGGTCCTAAGCTTTCTTGCCTTAGGAGTATTAGGAACAGTGACTTCCTGCAATGGCTTCTTTTCCGGAGACGATGCGATCACGATTTCACGGGTAGATACCACGACCCTTCAAAACGGGGATACGTTAGTCACGATTATCTACGCGAATGAAGATAAACCCTCGACCTCCTTTACCGTTCCAGCAGGGATTGGAGTTACCGAAGTCACGGCGACCAAAAACGAAAAAGGGGAAACAACGATCACCTTTAAAACTAGTGATGGCAAATCCACTTCCTTCACCGTTCCTGCGGTCCGATCTCTTGATTATATTGAACCGACCTATAACGAGGATGGTTCCATTACCTTAACGATCCATTATACGGATGGGACGACGGACAAAAACCAAATCACTTTGTCGAAAGGCGAAAAAGGAGACCCGGGACAAGACGGGAAAGATGGCAAAGGGATCGAATCCATTGCCTCCCAAACCCAGGCGGATGGTTCCATTCGCTTAACAATTACCTTTAGCGATGGCTCCATCGATGATTCTATTGTCATCCCCCAAGGGACGGGAGTTGTTTCTAGCGAGTCTACTGCCGACGAAGAAGGCAATATCACCGTCACCCTTCATTATTCGAATGGCGAATCCGAATCCTTTGTTTTGAAACGCCAATCGGGCTGGATTTCTGGCAAAGGTGCCCCACGTCCTAGCCAAGGACAAGCGGGAGATTTCTATTACGATCAAGATGGCAACGCGATTTATTATTTTGACGCGGATAAAGGTTGGCAACTTATGATTTCTTTAGCGGATCAATCCAACCAGCTTTATACCGTCACCTTTGATTTAAATGCCGCGGATGCGAAATTCCTATACGATGCGCAAAGCCAAATCCAAATCAAACGGGGTCGTAATTTCTACAGCGAATCCATCGAAGTTCCTTTAGCATCTCGCCCCAACTATGAATTCGATGGGTGGTATACTTCTAATGTGGTGAAACCCACGACCGGTAAATTCACCGACCTCACCAACGTCTGGGGCGATATCAAGCTCTTCGCCCGTTGGGTGCAAGCCTAATTCATTTATTAATTAACCAAGAAAGGAGGCAATAACCATGGGATTCTTCTCTCGACACCGTAAAGCATTCAGAAGCGTGATTGCCTCTTTTGGCATGCTGTTTGGGCTGCTAGCGGGCGTCAGCGTTACTGCGAATGTAGGGTATGCCAGTTTTTCTGGATCGTTAAACGGTGGCTTATCATCCTTGATTAGCGTCTCCGAGAAAAGCGGGTTCGGTGTTCGAAAAGATGCGACGTGGATGGTGGGGGGCGATTCTATTTCTGGGACCGTTACCGGTGGTGTTAGTCTTCTCGGAGATAAAACCGGTAGTATTGTTGTTAGCAACGTTTCGGGAAATGACATTGAACTATCATTTGGGTGGGATTTCCAAACGACTGGCGGATATGTGGATATTGGCGGTGATAAATATACACAAAATATTCTCGGGCAGGAAAAGACGCTCACACTTTCCAGTTCCTCTAGTTTAACCATTGAATTACACGCAGATAATAAGCAAAAGAAATCAGATTTATCATTGTACGCAATAACGGCGTTGAAGATCTCGAGGCCCCAACTTATTTTTTCTCCGTCCGTTAATGGAGCGTACACGGTCGACGGCTATGCCGTAAATGAAACGTATAAGCCTGAGCCGAAAGATTCCCGCGAAGGGTATAAACTTATTGCGACCCCGAACAATGGTTATAGTTTTGTAGGTTGGCAAGCAGATTTCGGATCGGGGTTTCAAATCCGCAATATTGAGTCACCCTGCATTTTCAGAGAATCTGAGCCATGTACGGTAACCGCCATTTTCTCTGTCGAGAATTCTAACGCTATGTTTTTAAATGACGGTCAGTATTTTGCTGATTTGGATTCCGCTATCTCCACTGCTTTGGCAAATGAAAAAGACCATACTGTAGTAGTTGCAAAAAGTGGTAAAATCGCTCAAAAAAATTATAGTATCCCTTCCAAAGTTACGTTAATGGTGCCGTGTCAGGAAGGTGCATTGGCCTCTGAATTTGCGACTGAAAAACCGAAGTTTTGCAATAGTGCTGAGCCACGGTCTTTGTATAAGAAGTTGATTTTGCCATCAGGGTCATCCTTAACGGTATACGGAACATTGGTCGTGGCTTGTAAAATTTTATTAAAAGGGCCTACCGATACTGGCATTCCAACCGGTGGCTACGGACAAATTGTTTTGGAACAGCTCTCGTCGATAATTGTGCAAAATAGTGCGAAGTTCTTTTGCTGGGGATTTGCTACCGGCGATGGAAATATTTTGGCAAAAACGGGCGCGACCATCTACGAGATGTTCCAGATTACTACTTGGCGTGGTGGCACCGCATCGCTGTCAATGGACGGTAACAAACAGAAGGTTTTCATGGTTAATCAATACTATGTTCAGAACATAGAGTGCCTGTTGAGACTCGACGCGGGATCAACACTGAGAACTACTACTGGGATGTACATGTCAAAAGATATTACCGTGGGTAGTATTGGTGGTTCTACAGAACCCTGTTTTACGTTTATTGGGGATGGTGGCATGTTTGCTCTTTCTACTGGTTATCTGACCAAAAAATATAATGCCTCTTTAGATCGACTAGAGATTGTTTTGTCCGGCAAGGGTGTATTATCTGGCATTTCGTTTGTTGTTGAACTACTTGGGAAAAAAGTAGATATGGATTCTTCGAAATATGTCCTTCCCATTAATGGCAATATTTCTTTTATCTTTAAAGAAGGCAGCGATTGCATTGTCAATCAGGATTTGGACTTTTTGCCAGGTTCCGAAATCAATGTTGAAAATGGAGCAACGTTCAGAATCGGCCAAGGGCATAGCATTGTTCTATATGATCAGGATAATTGGGGTGACTATGCCCTTAATGCCCCCCTACAACTTGTTCCTTTTACGCCAACCGCTCACAAAAAAAGGACGACTGCTGATTTGGTTGACGCTAAATTTTCCTTGGATGGAACGTTCTTAATGGACCAAAATTCCTATTTCATGACTACGGGCGAACAATCTCAGACAAACGTTGGCGCTCGAATTATTTCTCCGAGAAGGACCGGAATTATCCAATTATCGGATGCAACTTCTTTTCCAGGGGTACACCAATGTACCCAAAGCGGGTCGGACATAACTTATGTTTCAATTCCTCATAGTTGTGCCAAACTCCAAAATGGCGATCACAGTTACACCCAATCCGTTCCCGGAAACACTTATCACTATGACAAAGTTCTTGATCGCTGGTCTTTATCTACGGAACATGCAACAAAATCTGGCTTATTTAAGACGATCGACAATAACGGTGTTATCAAAACCGTCTTGCTAGAAAATGACGTCATGGCAACAGGCAGAACCGGTCTGTTCCATTATTCGTCTACCAATACCAACTATAAAACTGGCGATAATCATTATTATTATCTGCAATCCGGAGTCGTCGTCAGCAACAAGAAATGGTACCAAGAAAATGGCAAATGGTATTTCTTTGGATCCAATCAATACGCTTATCAGGGCATGTCCGCGGTATTCACGGCTTCTACCGGTATCACGGGGTTTGGTATCCAAGCGCGTTATTTCTTTAACGATGCTGCAACCGTTGAACGTCTCGTAACGGTGAATAATGTGGTTGGTCTAAGTCAGGATATCGCAATTAGCACAATTGGCACCGTTAAATATTGCTACTATAAATCCATTAAAGCCGGCGTCGGGTTATTTGAAAAGCAATCCGGCTCCAACTATTCAGTATATCTCGCCAAAGACGATGGAACCCTTATGGCTAATGGAACTTATTATGTCCCATCCCATAAAATCAATAACATCAAGGATTCCTCGGGCAAGGTGTTGACTGCTGGACTTTATTACTTTGATGAGAATGGCCATATGTACGATTCGAACTTTAAAGAGATTACAAGGGGGACTGCATCATGAACCCTTTTAAGCCCAATAAAAACGTCATGTTATTATGTGTCAGCGTTCTTGCTGCCTCTGTTTTAGCTTCCACCGGTTTCGCCGCTTGGGTCATCCAAGGGGATAATACCAATCCAGAAGGGCAGGGAACCTTAAACGGAGGGGCCGATTACGTCTTCCTTGGGGATACCAATGGAATTGATATCACCATGAACCCGGAATTGCCATTGCCGAGCTTTGGCACCTATTTCTTTGATAATGGCAAGGATAATACCGCCATTAAAGAAGCGCCCCTAGAATACAAGATTGACTTGAATCGTTCCAAAATGAGTCAGACGATGATTGATTTAAACCAATTCACCTTGAAGTGCACTTTTGGGCTATATAGCAAAACCAAGAAAACCTATTACGGCAATGCCGGAGAAATTGTTAAATCCTGCAAGTATGGGGCAACACGAGAAGGGGCAACGAAAGAAACCATTGCTTCTAATGGCTCTACGGGTTCCGTGGATTTGCTTTTCGTCGTACCAGACGCAACAAGCACATCTATTTTATCCTTTAACGTTACCCATTATATCGTTATTGCAGCCCGTCAGGCGATGAAGTCTGATACGAGTTTAAAGCTTAACGACCTTACCTTCCGACTGAGCTTCGGGTTAGGAGGCAACGCATGAAAAGAAATGCCAAGATTGCCTTAATCTCCCTTTTATCCGTGGGGTTTGTCTCTGCAGCAACGGGCACCGGATTTTCCTTATGGGCCAGCATTCAAAAAGAAGATACGACCCCTTCCTTTGATGAAGTGCATTATGCGGTTAAGTTCTATCGAAACGACGCCGATAAAAATCCGATCGTTTACGAAAATCTTGAAATCGATTCGTCTTTCTCTTTGCCTTATATCGACGATACGGCAACGGAGCACTTCAAGGGTTGGAAGGAGTTGAATGGAACGGATATCTATACCGAGTCCTTGAAACTCGTGGAATTACCTTCCTTTGATAGGGCGAATAAAACCCTATCGTTATATGCAGTCTATGACCCCATTCTAACGATTCATGTTACTTGCGCCTCGCCGAAGCAGGTGAATTATTCGACAAGTGTGATTATCGATAGCAATCCCTATCTCTATTTATTATCGAACCTTGCTATCGAAAATGAATTCACTGTGAATAAGGTTGCTTATAAGCTGGTATCCTTCTCGTCTACGGATCCATTGACGTATAAAGAACTACAAAGCAACGGGGAATGGGCCAACGGAGACAAAACTGGGACCAAATTCGGAATCAATGACGGATTGGTTCTAAATACCAGCATGGGTAACTCGCTTGAGTTGACTGCAAATTACGTGGAGGTTCTAGGATGATGAGCCTCAAAATGTACATGACAATGCACGATAAAAGAAGTGCGATAACGTTAAAGGGGTTGAAACGTTAAAATGAAGAAACTGAAATTGGGTAAGATACCCGCCTGGATTTCCGGGGGGGGGGTACTATTTCTAAGTAGTGCCTGCTTGTTTGCTGTCGGGTTTTCGGCGTGGACGTTTGGTGGATCGACTAACGGAAGCGGCGATTTGACTGCCGCGGCCGATGATTTAATTGATCTTAGAAGCATATTTCAGGTACAAAAACCGAATATGTTTCGATATGGCCCGTATGGCATTATCGAAGATGAAACCATTGTTTCGTCTGGTTCTATTTATTTTCCAATCCTGATCGATTGCAGCGCGACAGGGTTCGAAAAAGTTTTGTCATTGGGAAATGGCGGGCTTTCGTTCACAGTAAAAATCACCAACGAATCTTCTTTCGATATTTTTAATGCAAATTATTTGAAACGCGATTCAACTAGTGGACAGGTGATCTCCGCCTATAGTCTCGATTCCAATGTATTTCAACCTGAATGTAATTTTGAATGCAGATTTTCCGTTGCTGGCTCAACACTATCATCCACTATAGACATTCCGAAATCGTCAGGACTTCTTGAAACGAATATATATTGCAATATACGCCTTTCCTTTGAATTTTCCGATTTTGCAAATGATGTGTATTCGTCACTGTCGACCTCGGGCTTGGCGTTTTCAATCGATATTAAGGCGGTGAATGTATGAAAAACAAATGGAAATCAACGGCTTTGCTTGTGATGTCCGCAACAAGCCTAATTGCAACAGTGGGATACTCTAGTTGGATTGTTCCTTCGCAGTGGCAGTATTCAATCAATAATCGTGACACAGTATCTAAGCCTGTTGCTTATATTGTTGGTAAAGAAAAAATTAAATATACCTCAATAGAAAAGGCGTTAGACATCGCTAAAAGTGGGGATATTGTTTGTGTTATTCCCCCTCAAAAGGCTAATTTTAAAAATGATTCTAATAATATCGCGCCTGATAGTGTCACGTATAAGATTAAAAGAAACTGTACAATTAAGGAAGGCGTTACTCTTTTTGTTCCGACAGATAAAGCATCTGAATCCGAAGTGACAAATTCGTCGACCCTTAAAACTTATATCGATGGTTTGAAAAATCCAAAACGCAATCAAGGATCTAGCGGTTATGATCAATATGCAGAAAACAATCAAGCAAAATTTTTGCGCATTTCGATAGAAATTGAAGCTGGGAAAACACTAACCAACAATGGAACTTTGCTTATTAGTGGCTATCTTAGTGGAGGCACAAGCAACGCGGGTTGCGTGGGACAAACTTCCCATAGTTATTCTAGAATCGTGCTAAATGAGGGATCGTCGATAGTTCAAACGGGCAACAACAATGCAACAACCTATTGCTTTGGATTTATTGACGAAAAATCACAAAACAACAATAGTGTTTTCGACTTGCAAAAAGGAAAACTATATATCCCTGTTGTAATAAATGACTATCGAGGATTTAATTACTCATATGGAATGACCAATGGTGCAATTGATAAAGAAAGATGCTCCGTTTTTAACGAAATGGAGTTTAGAAACGTCAAATGTTTGACTAAAGTCAACTATAATGCATCTATTCAAGGAATAATCAATATTTATGTGAAATATGAAACGCTTGGCGTAGACGAAACCATAACTGTTGAGAAAGGTGTTGTGGGTACAACAAACACTTTTTTAATTCAGCAAACGGAAGCGAAATATTCACAGATTCTATATAAATATAACTCTGTTAATAAGACATTCAAGGCAAGGTGCTATGGTGGGTTTACTTTTAATTTTTTGGAATTTAATTTATCTTTGAAAGGCCAAAATCTTAAATTAAGTACGCAACAAGCATATTTTCCTTTATCTTATAAATTTGACGTAGAGTTGTTATGCTCTGAAAACCAAAAATCAGCTACTTTTAACATATCTAACCAACGCATGAAGTTAATGACTGGCGGTAAACTATATGTCGGAGATAATGTTACTCTCTCTGGCAATGAGTTGGTTGTTTATTCAGCGTTTTATGACGGGGAAAAAGGAAAAGGCCAGGGAGTGTTGAATTCAGGAAGACAAGCGTATCCGCTTATGGAAAACGGAATGTTACAAATTGCCGACTCCGCTAAACTCTCTATGAATAAAATTGCAGGCAATATATTCTGCAATAATCCAACTAACATTACAGCCGGGGCTAAAACGATTACATCGAAAGAGCCGTGGGATTTAGGGAACTCCGGTAGCATTACAATACCATGGACAATTAAAAATTTCCTTGAAATCAACGAAGAGCTTACTATTGTCGCTGCTGAATATCTCAATAAGAAAAAGATTTGTGTTGGGGTAAATGTTTTTTCTAATTCGAATACTTATAAGCCCTCTTTTAATATTTCTTTGAACGACCATTCTAATGATATTAATTTCGACGGGGTACAAAAAGTGATTTTCGAGGAGGATATCACAAATTTTTCATTTGAATTAATATCAAATGTTTATACTATTTTTCATAATAATACTGCATATATAAGAAATTCATTAGTTCCATATAATGTGACCAACGGACTGGTTTGCGTAACTAACAGCAATAGAGGGATTTTGAATAACAATAACGGAATAAATGAATTTGATGTACAATCGGTCTCTGTAACTTGCACGACTCCTCCTGTTGATGGACAAGTCCCACTTTATGTTGACTCTGCGGTTCAATTACGTGCCGATGTTAATGACATTGAAAAGGCATACGATAAAAAGGTTGTTTGGAGCAGTTCTGATAATACGATTGCTACGGTCGATCAAAATGGAAAAGTGACCGGAAAAAAACTTGGGGATGTAATTATATCGGCTAGTTGTGGAGGCGTGACGGGAGATTATCTTCTGAAAGTTATCCCATCAGTCCAGATTACCCCAATTTCCTCAATATCAATTGCGGATAATAAGAAAAATAGCGCTACAATGAATGTTTCCTCTGGAAAAAGTCAAACTTTTAGTTTTGCTAACAAATATGGAAATAACGAAAACATACAATTCACATTAAAATTAAATGACGGAGCAAAGTGGGCTTCTGTTGAATGGAAGTTAACGGCGTCACTAGCCGGTAGGCAGTATATAAATGACAAAACACAACCTGAAAATATAGTCAATGATGTTGAACAGATAACTTTGCATACGGTTAGTGGAACGGGTAAATCTGATGATAATTTTACATTAACAATTAAAGTTACTGAATTAGGTACTGGAAATGCATATACAATGACTATTAACCTAATACACAAAGCAGATTTTTGCATTGTCTATGGAACCAAAGTTTTATTGGCGGATGGCACTGAGAAAAATGTCGAGGATTTAAATCCGAATGATGAGCTTTTAGTATTTGACCATGAACAGGGCAGGCTGGAATCTTCTAAACTCTTCTATAACTATCATCAAAACGAAAATAATATAGTTACTGCCCCTATTTTAAAATTGTCGTTTGATAATGGACACGATATAGAGATACATGTCGATCACGGCTTCTACAATTATTCCAAAAGACAATATTTCTATATAAATAAAAATAACTACGAAAGTTTCATAAATGATGAGTTTGTGTTTGTCAATAAATCGGGTAGGCTCGGTAAGACACGGTTGTTAAAGGGCGAAGTAAAAATTAAGACCGTCAAAGTCTATTCTCCCGTATCTGTTTATCATCTTAACGTTTTCACCAATAGTTTTCTAACTATAACCGGGGAAATTGAAGGCTGGTTTAATTATTTCGAATATGACGAAGACTTGCGATATCGCGATAATCAAATGAAAAAAGATATAGAAAAATACGGTTTGTATAAATACGAAGACTTTAAGGGTTATATAAGGAAAGAAATTTTCGATTTACTGCCCATACCTTTTCTGAAAGTTTCGGTTGGGAAAGGTTTAACGACTAAAGAAAAAATAATCGTAGTAATGAAAAAATATCTGAGTTTCATGTGATACTTGATTGAATATGGTTAAGACTTCGTGGACCCCTTCCTGTCCGACCCTATTTCGATCTCTGGAATCCCATTGCATATCCCTTTGGAAATAGTGCGCCATATGTTGGGGCATCCGGAATTGTGTGGATTTGACCTGATCCACCTCCGTTCTGTTTATCCTGGAATGGGGCCCCTAGGGGGCGAAGGAGGTCACGAAAAAAACAGGATTTCTGTTACATGTTATTGTGTACAAAACTTGAAAGGAAACCTGCATGGACAATTTTAGCAAGCATGTGTCTGGCCTGTTAGCGGAAGGCAAATCTTTGGAGGATGCAGTGGACGCGTTCGGTTTTGCGAATTAAAATTTATGGAAGAATTCGTAGAACTCCCTGGTCATTGAGACCATGTTCTCTAAGATGCTTTCTCGATTATCTTTTGCTATGGGTTCCTTCATTTTGGCAATGCAATGTTTGGTGTTTAGCCTTTTAAACGAAGGGAGCTCACCGTTGTCAAAATGCTGACTAAACGCTTGCCAAAACGGTTCGGTAATATTAGCTCTATCCCAACTATCGTCTGACGCGCCTAGAGTTTCAACGTGAACATTCGCGGTGATGGTTTCACCGTTCCGAAAGAAGAATTCGATTACTGGCTCGTGTTTACCGAATACAAGATCTCCAAAATAAGCGCCCGTGGAAGCGTATCTTCCTTGGTAAGTCCAATACCACATTTTTACTTTGCCGTTAAATTCCTGGTCGATCCTTGGCGTTAGTTCTAATCGGAGCCATGTGTGCCATTCTTCAAAACACCAATCGATAGGTTGCTTGGTAGATATAGAAGTGGTCTGTTGGTATTTGGCGTCACAGTATCTAGCATAATAAGCAAGAACGTCGTTTTCTGAGTTTTGGAATTCTTCGAAAGTATCGCGAATCTCTTTAACGCCAAATAACTTCCAACCCGGCTTGCTAATTTGTTCTAATTCGTTTTCGTCGACATAACCCGTTTTATAGAAAACCCTATATTTATATTTTGAATCCTTCCATGAATCGATAACCTTGTTGTAACGGGTTAGTTGATTGTCATGTTCACTGGAACGCGTCTTGTCTTCGATAATGAAAGAATAGAGGTTGTTATCCGCGGTAACATCTACGATTAAATCGATATGTTTATGCTGTGCATAGGTTTTAATTTTGGTGATTTTAGAAACATCAAAGTCCTGCCCAGGATATAGCCCCATCCACTTTCGAAGTAACTTGATTGCTGCAGGTCCTACGATGGGATCGTTGTAGTTTTCGAGAAGCCAGCGAAGAAAAGCGTCTTGCGATAATTCTTTGGTCGCGTAATCGAATAGATTCTCACTCATATATTTCTAACCCCTTTTTCAACAAACTAATTATAGCAACTAGACATTGGCGAAAAATTTTTAAGAAATTTTGACTCCAAGTTATAGTTTGCAAAAAACGCATGTAATAATAAGGATATAGGAGGCTGTATTTATGCAGTGGGATGAAATTGTAATCGAATTAGTAATTAGAATTGTTTGCGGCGTTATTCTGTTTTTGCTCGTTGATCTTTTAATCAAAAGAAAAATCAAACAAAAAGATGCTTATAAGGAAAAACTAAAGTTGTTTTCCGAATTCTTTAGGCGAATGGAAAAGAATCAAAGGAATGTCACGACAATAGAATTAGAAAACATGCTTGCCGACGCGGATGAAACGTTTGAAGAGGATGAAGAATTGATGGAATATTTTCGCCCTGTTCAGATTGGGCTGATTTGGACTTTGAGGCTTAATCGATCTGGTGGTTGCGCTACCTATGATTTCACAAGCAAAAGCTATTCGGATTTCAAAATAATCCTAAAAAGAAAATGCAAAGGTGCATTCGAATTATTTCAACGACCTCTTCCTGATGGACATCCTACGAAAGGAGATTAAAAATGGCGACCCCCGCTTACAACGAATTGTATCTAAGTGATGCCATGAAAACATTGGCCAATTTCGTGGATTATTCGATCCATGAATGTGGCTTCGATCCAGATGAGCTGGGTTTTGCATGGTATAAATCGGAGGCTTGTCGCTTATTTTCTAAAGGCAATCCCTGGATGATATCGGGGAAATCGGGATATGAACTGGCAGAAGTAGTCATTCTAGAATCCTATCCGAACTTTCATTTTCCTAAGCCCGTCTATCGTTACGAACGGACTCCGGAATATTGGGCGGGCTGGACCCTTGCCCAATATCAATTTGAGTCGTCGCGTAGTTTTAGGGATATTCTAACCACCGTCCCCTTAAGCGAATGGATCTCGATGTATCCCCTCTATCATGAAATGGATATCACGCGAGTCATCGAAGCGATTAACGCGAAGATGAAGGAACGTCAAAAAGAAACCAAACTCCAGCGTTATCGGAAAGCGAATCAATTGTCCCAAAGCGAACTCGCGAGGCTCTCGAATACGAATATTCGTTCGATACAATTATATGAACAAAGGGTGAACGATATTAATAAAGCCCATGCGGAGACCCTTTATGATTTATCGAAGGCGTTGCACTGCTCGATGGAAGATTTATTGGAGCATTAATGCCTGCAAAAAAGCCTTCGAACCCATTAAGTTTTCCATTGGGTATTATTTGTTATAAATGCCAATAATATTGTAAATTGGCAAAAATAACATATACTATAGTCATGAATACGATGGTGACGATTTCAGAATTACAACGGGTTGGAATGTACCCTATGGCGATATCTCGAAGCGTCAAAAAGCAAAAACTAGGCAATTACGGATATGGCTTTTATCAAGCTCATCCCAATGTTTTGGCCTTCGATGAAGACGCGGTCATGGCTCAAATCCATGCCCTTTTAAAATCGTTTCCCCTGCCTCCTAAGAACGTCGTATTTTGCTCCTCTTCTTTGAATTTTTGCATCAACCAGCAAATTAGCTCCCCTACCTATCTCGTGGAGGTGGAGAAGGAATATCTATTCCCTGTTTTTGAATCCCTAAAATCGATCTTTCCCAATCGTGTCGTTCTTTTTAGGCCAAACCAAGAAGACAAATTGAATTATTGGAGGCCTGGGGCCATCTATGTAATCGAATTATTCAAACGCGGCCCCTTAGATCCTAATGGGAGGATGAGCATCGAAAAGCTAGTCGTTGATTTGCTTTGTGACGAAGACCTTTATTCTTTCTATTCCGGTATCGATATCGAATACGCCCTAGATACCTTGTGTTCGAGATACGTGATCAATTATCGGACCTTATTTGCCTATGCAAGCCGTAAGGGAAAGCGTGATTTGGTCTTGGAACGGATCCGCCGATACATTCCAACTGAAATTTTGGAGATTGTTGAAGATGATAGATAAAAAGAGTTTTGACAAAGGGTTTATCGATGCATCCAACGGCCTTGAGATACTCGATGTTTTGGAAAAGTAGTGGTGCTTATCTCCGGAATCATAGAGCTGATCCACAACTGTATCCGGACTCTTTCTGACCCCCAATACGTTTCACTTTCGCTGGTTTCCATCCTGGCACCGGTTTTATTCCCAACTTTACACCCAACCATTTGCCATAATTCGGTTGGGTATAAAAGTCGAATCAGCCTCCTACCTATGGTCCATTTTTCGCTCGCACAACCATCCAAATAGCGTTGGAATTTTCTAAAAAACATTGAAATTCCAACGCTAATTTTCAACGGGCTCGATGGAGGATTTGCTGAAACATGAATGCGCCTGCTAAAGATGGCTCCATCCTTGCCCGAAACGAACCTTTCTTGTACCTAACCGTTTTTCGGTGCCATCGGTGCCAATCGGTGCCATTTCAGTGCCATTTTTGGCACCGAAAACGAAAATTATCCGCAATGGGAAATGAAAAATATCGATGATATGGGGTGTTTTTAAATGGAAAGGATCCCCTTTATCATCCGTGATGTAAAAGAAACACAATCTCTCTAAACTTCCAAATACACAGTAAAAAAATATAGAATAATGTGCAAATGGAAGAAATGACGAACGACCAAATCATCGAGGAAATCTACCAAGGGAATCAAGGATTCATTACTCGCAGGGAGATGGATGAAAGAAAGATACCCTCTTGGTTTCTTTCTTCTTTCGTTAAAAAGAAGGACTTGAAGAAAATCGCCCCGGGGTTTTATGCTTCCCCTGATTTTGCCGTGGATGATTATTGGCTTCTTCAAACTCGTTACCCTCAATACATCTTCTCTAGCATGAGTGCTCTTTATCTCCACCATCTAATGGACAAAATTCCCGAAAGCATTTATGTTACCGGACCGCAAGGCTATCACCCCTTTAGGAAGCCCCTCCCCCTTTTGGTCATCCAAAACATTTCCAAGGAAGAGATTTATTCCCTGGGAATAGAAGAAGTTTCAACGATGTTTGGGAATCGGGTCAAGGCTTATGACAAAGAAAGAACAATCTGCGATCTTATCAAGTATCGGGACCGATATGACGGAGAAACCTTTGTGAAAGCAATAAAAGCGTATGCAGCGGGACATACAAACCAAAGGAAACTATTTCGATATGCGAAAGCCATGAAGATAGAAAAGGCGGTTTTCGAAATCATGGAACTAGTTATGAATGAAAATGAATGAGGGTGCTTTTAAAACAAAAGAGAGCCTTTCCGCAAATTCAATAGAGCAAACGTTTCCGTGTTTCTAGAAAAATTGTTCACTAGCACTGAACAATTTTACTTTCTATCTTTCCTTGAAACGACGGTTGGAGGTCTTTCTTTGTTATATTGACAAAGTTTCATTTCTCCTAAAAACCCAAAAAATAAAAATAAACAACTGTTTAAAAACTATAGTTATCCTCATTTTTTTGTAAATACTTCAAATTGATATCATCATTTTTTTGTAAGTATTGATTGATAATATCCTCATTTTTTGCATAAACACTAGATAATATCGATGTTTTGTATATATAATGACTCTAAACGGAGGAATTTTGGTCAATGGAAGAGTATTTAAGACGTAAGATTGACAAGTATTTGCTTGATTGGAAAGCCAATCCAGGCCATAAGCCTTTGATTATTAAAGGGGCGAGACAAGTTGGAAAAACAAAGTCCATCCAGCAATTTGCCAACAAGAATTACGAAAGCGTTGCTGAAATCAACTTTGCAGAAGAACCCACGTTTAAACAAATTGTGGAAAATGGATATTCTCCAGAAGCGGTGATTCAAAATATCTCCCGGATTCGGGCGGGCGTTAAATTCATCCCTCATAAAACCCTTATTTTCTTCGATGAGGTGCAAGAATTCCCCGATGTGACGACGAGCTTAAAATTTTTTGCTCAAGATGGACGGTTTGATGTCATTTGCAGTGGGTCCTTGCTTGGAATCCATTATCAAGAGATTTCTAGCATCAGCGTTGGCTATAAAACCGAAGTGGAAATGCGATCCTTGGACTTCGAAGAATTTTTGTGGGCTCTGGGGTATGGAGACTCGATCAAAGAGGACATCTTGTCCCACATGAAGGCATTTCGAGCTTTTAGCCCAAGCGTGCTAAAAATTTATAATGATTTGTTCTTGGATTATTGCATTGTTGGGGGAATGCCAGAAGCGGTCTATGATTTTGTTACTAAAAAAACGTTCGAAAATACCTTGGAGATTCAACGCCAAATCGTTCTTGGCTATGAAGGGGATATTCGTAAATACGCTGTGGGACTAGATAAAGGGCGGATCGAGAACGTATTTCGTTCCGTCCCCTCGCAGCTAGCGAAAGAGAACAAAAAATTCCAGATTTCGAAAGTACGTCCTGGCGCTCGATTCAAAGATTATCGCGGCTGTTTTGAATGGCTGGAAGATGCGGGCATCGTTTCTATTTGCCGCGCGCTTCTAACCCCTCATTTGCCCTTAAAAGGCAACGTCAACGATGATTCCTGCGTTCTTTATTACGCGGACAGCGGATTGCTATTATCTCAACTAGACGACGATGCCCAAATGGATTTTCGCCAAAATAAGAATTTCGATGTCTATAAAGGCGGTTTCTTTGAAAGCATCGTCGCGGAAGCTCTGGTGAAATCTGGGTACGACCTTTGCTATTACAAGAAGAAGAACTCCTCTCTTCAAGAAGAATTCTTCGTCCGTCGCCAAGACTATTTGGTTCCCATCGAGGTGAAAGCAGGCAACAACCGTTCAAAGGCCTTGTCTACCTTAATTCAAAGCGATTCCTATGAGGAAATTAAATTTGGGATTAAGATCGCCAATGCGAATATTGGTTATGACTCCAATATCCTTACCTTCCCCCATTTCTGCGCCTTCTTAATCAAGGAGTTCCTTTCTACCTTCAACTGGAAATAGACTAGATTGACCTCCTAAGCTTTTTATCAACCAAAAATATCAAAAGTGCGTTGCAAACTCGAAATAATTTTGAGCTTGCAACGGAGTTTGAAGATTTTAGAACTCTTTGTCGGGCTGCCTTAAGTTCGTCTACCTGTCTCGTTGATTTTGTTTTCTTTATAATGATCCCCAAGGAGAACGCCTATGATTGGAGTGATCGGAGAAATCCTCGTCGATATGATTGGGGAGAACGTCAACGGGGAAAGAACCTACACCTGTTACGCGGGAGGGGCTCCCTTTAATCTAGCGGTCGCCGCCCGTAAACTCGGGGCTGACGTTTTGTTTTATGGATGCGTCGGTAACGACAAGATGGGGAGCTTTCTCTTAGAAGAGGCAAAAAAACAGGGATTGGATCCTTCTTATATTCAAGTAGATAACGACCATAACACGACTCTAGCCTTGGTCCAGCATGAAGAGAACGGAGAACGTTCTTTTTGCTTCTACCGGAAACACACCGCGGATGATTGCTTGGTTACCCCTTTAAATCCTGCTTTTGAATCCGCCTCAATCCTGCATTTTGGAACCTTGATGCTAGCGAGTTCCCGAGGAAGGGAATTCTTATCTCAGGCGATTGCTTCCGCTAAAAAAAGACGCCAAGTCGTTTCAATGGATGTCAATTACCGGGAAGACCTCTATGCTTCTCAAGAAGAAGCAATCCGTATCTATCGCGGATTTCTTCCTCTTGGAGATATTCTTAAATTCTCGGAAGATGAAGTCGCCTTATTCGGGGAAGATTATGTCTCTTCTTTCCCCAATAAAATCGTGCTGATTACTTTAGGAAAAGAAGGTTCGAAACTCCTTTATCAAGGGAGGGGCTACTACGCCCCTTCGATTCAGGTGCATCCAGTAGATACGACCGGAGCAGGGGATGCCTTTTTAGGAGCCTTCCTTTCTCAATATGATGGGAAGGATATCCGCGCCTTAAAGAAAGAAGAGATTGAAAGGATGCTCTATTTTTCTAATATTGCCGCAGCGTTAAATACAACGTCCTTTGGAGCCATTGATGGCCTACCAAACTTAAAAGAAGTAGAAGCAAAAATCCAAGAATCGGGTTGGTTCCATAACTAGGAATAAAACGGAATAGACAGGGACGGTCATCCCCCGTTTTTTCTGAGGTAAAATAAAAAGCGAGGTATTTCCCCGCCGTATAGGTGGGAGCCCGACTTCTTCCCCGCACTCTACCTCAGTCCATAAATGAAACCGGATAGGTGTCCCCTTCGTTACGGTCTAGCCAAATGAATTGCTTCCTTTGGCTCCATCATCATAGAAGAAGTGGAGGCTTTGGACAAGGGCAAATGCTAGGCGGTAGTCGCTAGGCAAAAGAAAAAGCGAGGCTCAACCCCGCCGTGTAGGTGGGAGCCCAAATTCTACCCCGCACGCTATTCACGATCCTAGAATGGATCCGATAGGTGTCCCCTTCGTTACGGTCTATTCAAAGGATTTCTCCCTTGATGGCTTTATCCTAATGCGTAAGCATGGTGTCGGCAAGCGAAAAAAACGAAATTGAGAGCTCTTCACGGTGTCTTATAACCGTTTAGAGAGTATCCCACGATAAAAGTTCCTATGAAACTCACGGGCATTGTTGAAGAAGTGCAATTCACTGCTAGATATTGTTTTCATTTGGAATTTATAACGAGTCAATTCAATGGTTGTAAGAAAGTCGGCAACCTGGAACAAGATGTAATCAGTGGGCTTTACGATATTAATTTTTAAACTGCCTAAGCAAGACGCGAATGCGGTTTTCAAAAGATGGAGTAGTTGCTTTTGTCCATTGTCATAATAAATTTTAATGTAGTCGAAACTTTGGAAATACGTGAGATTTTCCAGAAGGATTGCCTCGGTTGCCTTTCTCAATATGTTAGAAAGTTCAGTTTGACCAGAAATATGGGTTTTCTCCACGGAAACGACAGAGTAACTGATGGGGAGATTCTTCGTGAGATAAGACATTTTATTGAATGCTTTTCTTCGCTGAAAAACATCCATTTCCTTATATTCGCCTTCTCGACGAATTAATGGCCCTGCGTGAAAGTAAGTCATGCCTGCATCGATTTGGCTTAATCCATCTTGGAAGGATTTTGTTAAAGCGGAGATATCTAAAGATTGATCGTGATAAACCAATGAAAATAGATAAATGGGGCAATGATGGTCGTATGCCCCAAAATCTCCAGATTCGTCTACAAATATCGATAATTCTTTCATTGGCAAAATAAAAAGCGAGGTACATCCCCGCCATAATGGTGGGAGCCCGATTTCTTCCCCGCACACTATTCATGACCCGTTGATGGATCCGATAGGTGTCCCCTTCGTTACGGTCTATTCAAAGGATTTCTCCCTTGATGGCTTTATCCTAATACAGGTTTGCCAAAAGCACAATACCCCCCCAAGGGGGGTTAGGGAAAAAATTTTTCTGCCATCCTAAAAGAACCAAAAAATCCTAATAACAATAACGGCTGCGCTCGAAATATTAGTCTACTTTTAGTCTACTTTTTAGTCTACTTTTTAGTCTACTTTTCACGATATTTTTAATGATTATTTCGATGCCATCGACGTTATGCGGCTTTTTAGAAAACAGGCGATTTCGTAGACCAATCCAAAGGGGTTCGAAGCCTAAAACTGACCCTTAAAACCCTAAAAATATGTACACTGTATAAAAAATAAGTGAAAACGCCAGGACTGCTAAATAAACTTGCATTTACTATACACTGTATAACCGTTTGTAAACGCTTCCATGTGGCATGTAAGCGATTTCAGTATCAATATATCGGTATCAATATATCGGTAAACATTTACCTAATGTTGATAACGCTCTAAACTTGTCGCGGTTCGAGGCAAGAACCACGATTTGAAGAAAGGAGGAAAGACCATGAAAACCTATTCCATGAACCAACTGGAACGGTATCCCGTCTACTTAAAATATTTTAAGGAACTCCAAGAAAAAGGAGAGGAAACGATCTCTTCTCCCCGCATCGCCGCAAAGCTTGGCTATAGCGAGGAACAAGTCCGCAAAGACTTGCAGAACGTCTCCTTAGAACCGGGTCGTCCCAAGAAAGGAAGAAGCGTCCGCCAACTCGTGAACGATATCGAATCCTTCTTAGGCTACCGCGATTCCACTAGCGCCGTACTCATCGGCGTCGGTCATATGGGTGGGGCTCTCATGAACTTCCCCGCCTTCCGGGAGATGGGATTAGAAATCCTAGCAGGATTTGATTCCAATCCAGAAAAAATCGGCCATAAAGTGGGAGAAAAAGAAGTCTATCCGATTTCTAGACTCGGAGACTTGATCCCCCGGCTCAATGCCCATATCGCCATTATCTGCGTCCCTGCGTCGCAAGCGCAGCAAGTCGCCGATGAAGCGATCAAAGCGGGAGCCAAAGCCCTATGGAATTTTGCCCCGACTCACCTCGATGTCCCCGAGAACATCGTCGTGGAGAACGTCAATCTCGCGTCGTCCCTGGCGGTATTGAGCCACAAACTCAACATCGCTTTAGCCAAGGAGGAAAAGTGATATGGCTAATGAAAAGAAACCCGTCGTTAAAAAAGAATTGACCCCGGAAGAAGCAGCCGCCAAAAAGGCCGCTGCCGAAAAAGAGGTCGATGAGCTCGTCCAAAAAGGCTTAAAAGCCCTCGACGAATTCATGTCCTTCGACCAAGAAAAAATCGACTACATCGTGGCAAAGATGTCCGTTGCCGGTTTGGATCACCATGGCATCCTCGCCCGTAAAGCGATTGAAGAAACCCATCGCGGCGTCTTCGAAGACAAAGCGACCAAGAACCTCTTCGCCTGTGAATATGTCGTTAACAATATGCGCCACACCAAAACGGTTGGCGTCATCTCCGAAGACCCGGTCACCGGCATCACCGAAATTGCCGAGCCGTTAGGCGTGATCGCTGGGGTTACCCCGGTCACTAACCCGACTTCGACCGTCATCTTCAAATCCTTAATCGCGATCAAAACCCGTAACCCGATTATCTTTGGGTTCCATCCGGGTGCGCAAAATTGCTCCAAAGCCGCGGCCATCGTCATGCGCGATGCCGCCGTTGCCGCTGGAGCCCCGGAAAACTGCATCCAATGGATTGAACATCCTTCTCTCGATGCCACAACCGCTTTGATGCACCATCCTGGCGTTGCCACGATCCTTGCTACCGGTGGCAACTCCATGGTCACCGCCGCTTATAGCTGCGGCAAACCCGCGCTTGGGGTTGGAGCCGGTAACGTCCCGGTTTACGTGGACGAATCCGCGGATATCGACCAATCCGTCAACGATATCTATCTTTCCAAATCCTTCGATAACGGCATGATCTGCGCTTCCGAATCGGCCATCTTCATCCACGAAAAGGTCTATGACCAAGTGATCGAAACGATGAAGCGTTATCACATTTACTTTGCTTCCGAAAAAGAAACGAGAATGCTTGAAAAGTATATGTTCGGCGTCACCAAAGGGTCCGAAGATGTGGCTAGTGCCCGTCTTAATCCCGCGGTGGCCGGCATGAGCGCCTTCAAAATCGCTGAGAATTCGGGTTTTGCAATCCCCAAAGAAGACCAAGTCATCGCCGTTTTGTGCGACACGGTCGGGGTTGCTGAACCGATGTCGAGAGAAAAACTCTCCCCGGTTCTCGCCATCTATAAAGTCCAAGATGCAGCAGAAGGCTTTGCCAAGTGCAAGGAAATGCTCGAATTCGGCGGCCTTGGCCACAGCGCCGGCATCCATTGCCACGATCAAAAGATGGCGGATGAATTCGGCGACAAAGAACCGGCCATCCGTATCATCTGGAACTCCCCGACTACCTTCGGCGGCATCGGAAACGTCTACAACAGCTTCCTTCCGTCCTTGACCCTTGGCTGCGGTTCCTATGGCCATAACTCGGTCGCGGGAAATACCTCGGCGGTCAACCTCATCAACGTCAAGCGCGTCGGCAAAAGGAGAAACACCATGCAATGGTTCAAAGTCCCGCAAAAGATTTACTTCGAACGCAATTCGATCCAATACTTAAAATCGGCCAAAGACGTCGATAAAGTCTTCATCGTCACCGACCATTCCATGGTCCAACTCGGCTTCCTCAACAAGATCATCGATCAGCTTATGGCCCGCCGCAACCCGGTCACCTATCAGCTCTTCGCCGAAGTCGAACCCGATCCCGATATCACGACGGTTCGCCGCGGCGTTGAACTCATGAAGGAGTTCCAACCCGACACGATCATTGCTTTGGGAGGTGGCTCCGCCATGGACGCCGCCAAAGGCATGTGGATCTTCTACGAACACCCCGAAGTCGACTTCAACGACTTGAAGCAAAAGTTCATGGATATCCGCAAACGCGCCTTCAAATATCCGGAACTCGGCCGCAAATCCAAACTCATCTGCATCCCGACCACCTCGGGCACCGGCAGTGAAGTGTCCCCCTTCGCCGTCATCTCCGATAAGGCCAACCTCAAGAAATATCCGCTTACCGACTATTCCTTGACCCCCTCGATCGCGATTGTCGACCCCGAATTCACGACCAACATCCCGCCGCGCTCTACCGCCTATACCGGCATGGACGTCCTGACTCACGCGATCGAATCCTATACCTCGGTTATGGCCAGCGACTTCACGGATGGGTTGGCTCTAGAAGCGATTGAGCTCGTCTTCACCTATTTGCCCCGCGCGGTCAAAGATGGTAAGCACGACCTCAAAGCCCGCGAAAAGATGCATAACGCCGCCACGATCGCCGGTATGGCCTTCGCCAATAGCTTCCTTGGTTTGGTCCACTCCCTTGCCCACAAGATGGGTGGCGAATTCCACACGATCCACGGTCAAACCTGTGCGATCCTTCTCCCCCACGTCATCCGTTATAACGGACAGCAGCCGACTAAACTCTCGGTCTGGCCGAAGTACGAAGAATATCAATGCGATTTGAAGTACCAACGCATCTGCCGCACGATGGGCTGGGATTGCCCAAGCCGCGAAGACGCCCGCAACGTCTTGGCCGATCACGTCATGGAACTTGGCAAAGAAATCGGCATCGATATGAATTTCGCCTCCCTTATCCCCGACGAAGCGTTCTATAATAACAAACTAGAGGAGATCGCATACCTTGCCTATGAAGACCAGTGCACCCCGGCGAACCCGAGAGAGCCCATGGTCGAGGACATGATCCAAATCATGAAGGATGCCTATAAAGGGAATTAATGAAATCGATTGAATTAGCCATCTGTGTCGGCAGCTGCTGCCATCTCAACAATTCTCGCGGGGTGATTGAGGCCTTCAAAAAAGAGTTGAAGCGCCTTCATCTCGAAGAGAAAGTGATCCTCAAAGCCAGTTTTTGTCTCGGGGATTGCCAAAAAGGCGGCGTGGAAATCCAGGTCGGAAATAAGCGCATCCACGGGGTGAAACCCGAAGACTGCGAAAGAATCCTGAACGAAGAAATCCTGCCTCAACTCGACTGATTCGAAACGGGGAGGCCCCCAAAACGGGCCTCCTTTTGCCTTATAAGGAGGGAAGATGGACTACCCATTACGAAGCTTAAAATCGGATTGCAGAACCTGTTATAAATGCATCCGTCATTGCCCCGTGAAGGCAATATCCTTTCACGACGGGCAAGCCCATATCGAACAATCCGAATGCCTTTATTGCGGCTCCTGCTACGAAACTTGCCCAAGCCACGCGAAAGTGATCCGCGATGATAAGCCGCGCCTAGATGAACTCCTAAAAGAAGGAGAATGCTACGCTTCGATCGCCCCAAGCTTCCGGGCCGCTTTCCCTCGCGTTAGCTTTGCTTCCCTTCAAAGCGCTTTACGTCAATTAGGTTTTCAAGACGCCGAAGAAACTTCTCGAGGAGCCCGCTTTGTTTCCAAAGCCTACGAAGAAATTTTGCCGAACTACGACGTTTTGCTTTCTTCGGCCTGCCCTTCCGTTAATTTATTGCTAGAACGTCATTATGCGGATTTATTGCCTTGCCTTGCTCCCGTTTTTACACCCCTAGAAGCCCATTGCCTGGATATCAAAAAACGTCATCCGAAGGCCAAAACGGTTTTCTTCGGCCCCTGCATCGCCAAAAAGGAAGAAGCGGACCGTCAAAACAATTCCTTGGATTTGGCTTTGACCTTCTTGGACTTAGAAGCCCTTCTTCAAGAAAATCATCTTGTTCTGCAAGAAGAGCAAGAACCCCAAGGACCCTTGGAACGGCTTTACCCCGAAGAAGGGGGAATCTTAGCCACGATGAAGAAAGAAGAGCCTGGATATCGTTATCTTGCCTTATCGGGAGTGGAGACGACTATCGAGGCGTTAGAAGAAATCCGCGCGCGGAAACTCCATCATGTTTTCTTAGAGCTTTCCGCTTGTCGCGGGTCATGCCTTAACGGCCCCGCGATGCCAAATCGTAAAGCGGGGGCTGTGGAATCTAAAATCCTTTTAGAAGAATTTGGCGGACAGGGTCATTTCGATTCCAAGGAATATATAGCAAAAGATATAAGAAAAGATTTTAATGGCTTCCATGGCCATAAACCTTCTTTTAGCGAAGACCAAATCCAAGAAGTTTTGGAACGAATGGGGAAACATAATAAGCAAGATGAACTCAATTGCGCCTGCTGCGGGTATTCTTCTTGCCGAGAAAAAGCAATCGCCGTGTTAGAAGGCAAAGCCCAGGTAGAGATGTGCCTTCCTTATTTGATGGAAAAAGCCAAAAGCGTCTCCGCCCATATCTACGAAAATTCTCCTAACGGCATCTTAACCGCTTCCAAGGAATGGAAGATTGAATTAGCAAACCAAGCCGCGGAGAAGCTATTTGGTATCTCCAAGGAAACGATGCTAGGCAAAGACCTTTCCGAGCTGATCCCAATGGAACTCATCGCTGACGCGGTAGAAAAAGGAAGAGCCGAAAACAAGAAATTGAACCTTGAATCGGGGAAAGTCGTCGAAGCGACCGTGCTTTTCTCCGAAAAATATGGAACATTAATGGCCATTCTCCACGACCGCACGGAACGCGAAGCGGAGCATCAAGCCAATTTAAAACGAAGAAAAGAAGCCACAAGCCTTGCCAACGAAGTCATCGAGAAAAACATGGCCGCGGTTCAACAAATCGCCCAATTGCTGGGAGAATCCGCCGCAGAAACGAAAATCGCCTTAACCCGTCTAGAAGCTTCCCTCTCCACCAAGGAGGACCATGGAAAATAACGCCTCCCTTTTAGAATGGGGATATTTAAGCCTGAACCATAAAGGGGAAGAGCTTTGCGGGGATCACGTCGCTTCGGCCAAATCTGAGGACGGAGCCTTGACGTTAGTTTTAGCCGATGGACTAGGAAGCGGAGTCATCGCCTCCATTTTATCGACCCTAACTTCCACGATGCTTTCACGAATGATCGAAGAAGGAATCGCGATGGAAGAAGCGGTCGCAACCCTAGTTCGCACCCTACCTGTAGCCAAAGACCGCGGGGGCCTAGCGTATTGCACGTTCGACGTTCTGCGCGTCGAGAAAGATTTTTCCGCCACTCTCTATTGCTTCGATAATCCCGAACCGATTGTTTTACGGAAAGGAAAAGCAAGGAACATCGAATGGAAATCCCTAAATTTAGAAGGAAAATCCGTCGCATTTGCTTCCTTTTATTTGGACGTCGAAGACGAAGTGACCCTCTTTACGGATGGGGCGGTTTATGCAGGAGTCGGAGAAACGTTAAATTTTGGCTGGGGAAGAGAAGAAATCAAAGAATACCTCGAAGGACTTTGGAATCCACTTACCAGCGCCAAAAACCGGGCGACGCTTCTTGTAGACCATTGCCGGCTTCTTTATAATTCGAGGCCGGGGGACGATGTGACGGCTTTGGTCCTCACTCGTCGTAAGACGAGCCCCCTGAACATTTGGGTGGGTCCGCCCCAAAAGAAAGAAGACGACGAAAAATTGCTGAAAGAATTCTTCTCTCTTCCGGGGCCGCATGTCGTCTGCGGAGGGACAAGCGCGACGATCGTCGCTAAATACCTTGGCAAAGAAGTCATTGGGAGTTTGGATTACGAAGACTCCGAAGTCCCGCCGACTTCGCAAATTGAAGGGGTAGATCTCGTCACCGAAGGGATCATCACCTTGAACAAGGTTCTAGAAATCCTTCAAGACTACAAGGGGAAGAACGAACTCTATTTTGAATGGAGCTTCCGTCAAGATGGAGCCTCGCGCCTTTCTAGGATGTTGATCGAAGAAGCCACTTCCATTCATTTCCGGGTGGGGTGCGCGATGAACCCCGCCCATCAGGATTCCCCTGCCCTCAACATCAAAATGAAAATGTTCGTCATCTCTTCCCTTGCCGAGGAATTACGTTCCCTCGGGAAGGAAGTGGAAGTTCTTTATTATTAAGGAGTCGTTTGTTATGGCTATAGAAAATCGATTTGATACCCTCGTCCAAGAGCTGAAGTGGAAGGTTTTAACCGCGATTGCCCGTGGATATTGGGATGGGAATTTAAGCCCCGAAGAAATCGACGCGATTCCTTATTCCATTTCCCCGGGCCCAAAAGCCACGATGCGTTGCTGCATCTATAAGGAAAGAGAAATTGTCCGGGAACGCATTAAGATTGCCCTAGGCGGCGATTCCAAAAACGCGAATTTATTGGAAGTGATCCAGGCTGCCTGCGACCAATGCCCCTTCGGCGGCATCACCGTCACCGATTTATGCCGCGGCTGCTTGGCTCACCGCTGCGCCCAAGCCTGCCACCGCAACGCGATTAGCTTTGGCTCCGACTTGCGCTGCCGCATCGATAAGAACCTTTGCGTCAACTGCGGACTCTGCGCGAAATCCTGCCAATTCGGCGCGATTGTCAACAACAAACGCCCCTGCGAATCCGCCTGCAAAGTCAACGCGATCCATCCTGACGTTAACGGCATCACCCAAATCGATGAGGAGAGGTGCGTCCGTTGCGGACAGTGCTCCTACGCTTGCCCCTTTGGCGCCATCATGGATAAATCCTTCATCACGAAGGCCATCGATATCATCCGCGGAGCAGAAGGAGGCAAGAACTACAAGGTCTATATGATTGTGGCTCCTAGCATCGCCAGCCAGCTTCGCTTTGTAAAACTCGGCCAAGTGGTCACGGGAATCAAGCAACTTGGCGTTCAAGATGTGGTAGAAGCCGCACTCGGCGCGGATATCGTCGCGATGAATGAAGCTAGGGATTTAGCAGAAGAAGGAATGTGCACCTCCTCTTGCTGCCCCGCCTTTGTCATGTATGTCAAAAAAGCCTTCCCCGAACTCGAGGACAAGGTTTCTAAAAACCTCTCTCCGATGGCAGCGATTGCCCGTTATATCAAGAAAAACGACCCCACGGCGAAAACGATCTTCGCGGGTCCTTGCATTGCCAAAAAGATGGAAGTCACCCGTCCGGATAGCGCCCCCTATATCGACTGCGTCATTACCTTTGAAGAACTTCAAGCTTTGTTAGATAGCCGCGACATTAACCTCAAGGAATTGGAGGAATCGCCTCTAGACAATGCTTCCTATTTTGGGCGCATCTTTGCCCGTAGCGGTGGACTTTCCGAAGCGGTTGCCGAAGCCTTGAAAGAACAAAATATCGATTTTGAGGTAAAGCCGATTGCTTGCTCGGGACTCGATCAGTGCAAAGTGGCCTTGACCCAAGCCAAGACGGGACGTTTGCCGGGCAATTTCATCGAAGGGATGGCTTGCCCTGGCGGCTGCATCGGCGGGCCGGCGTGCTTAACCCACGAACTTCGGGCCCCGGCGGATGTGGATAAATACGGCAAATTGTCCTTAGAAACCTCCATCCAAGGCGCGGTCGATTCCATCATGGCCGATCCCAAAATTGCCTCGACGAAAAAATAAGGCGTCTTGTGCCTTGCACCCGCGTAAGTCGCGGGTTTTTTTACTACGAAAGCCAATTGGTTGATTTTATAGGCTAGAATAGAAAAATGCATATAGTTGCAAAAATCTATTCTAGACCCTTTTTCTTTGAAACTATTTGGTCTAAGATAAAATAGAAAAGTACATATAGATGCAAAAATCTATTCTAGGAGACGAATATGGAAAGAAACTTCTATTTAAATAAGCTCATTGAAAAAGAACACAATGGAATGATCAAGGTCATTACCGGCATTCGTCGATGCGGCAAATCCTATCTTTTGAACACTTTGTTCTACAACCACCTTCTATCGGTAGGGGTGCCGAAAGACCATGTGATTCGCTTCGCTTTCGACTCGGCTTCCGATCTAGAAAAGATGGGAGAAAGCTACGTCGACATGGGGAAGGGGAAACGGGGTGCAGACCCTAAGAAATTCCTTTCTTACATGAAACAAAAAATCTCCAGCGACGGACCCTATTATTTACTATTGGACGAAGTTCAGCTATTGGACGGGTTCGAATATGTGCTGAATGGCTATTTACGGGAGCCGAACCTCGATATCTATGTGACGGGAAGTAACGCGAAATTCCTCTCGCAAGATATCATTACCGAATTCGCGGGACGGGGAGACGCCATCCATATGTATCCTTTGAGCTTTGCGGAATTCATGACGGCTTATTCGGGAGACCGTTATGCGGGCTTAACGGAATACATGCTTTACGGCGGCCTTCCTCTTGTCGTTTCAAAGAAAAACGATGATGAAAAAGCATCGATGCTAGAAACATTGTTCCAGGAGATTTATCTTCGAGACATTTATTTACGGCATAACGTTAAAAACCAAGATGAACTCGAAGATTTGTTAAATGTAATTTCTTCTGGCATCGGTTCATTGACCAATCCGGAGAAACTCAAAAAAACGTTCCAAAGCAGGAAAAATTCCAAGATTACCTCCGCGACGATTAAGAAGTACCTCGGGTATTTGGAGGATAGTTTTCTTGTCGAATCCGCATCCCGTTACGACATTAAAGGGAAGGAATACATTGAAACTCCAAAAAAATATTATTTCTCCGACCTCGGACTTCGGAACGCTCGATTAAATTTCCGCCAATTCGAGGAAAATCACGCGATGGAAAACGTGATTTACAATGAACTCAAAATGCGGGGATATCACGTGGATGTAGGGGTGAATTTCGTTTCGGAAAAAGATGCTAACGGAAAACAGATTCGGAAGGCATTAGAAGTCGATTTTGTCTGCAATAAGGGCTCAAAACGTTATTACATCCAATCCGCTTATTCCATACCGAATGAAGAAAAGCGAAATCAAGAAATTCGACCGTTAAGGAAAATCGACGATTCTTTTGCCAAAATGATCATCACCAAAGACCCCACTCCGCCTCGTTATGACGAATACGGAATTCTTACGATGAGCATTTATGATTTTCTTTTAAATCCCGATAGTTTAGGTAAACTAGGATAATGGTCTAGAATAGAAAAGTGCATGTAGATGCAAAAATATATTCTAGAAAATAAAAAGATTCGATGAATTCGGAAGGTTGTATGGGGCTTTCAAATCCCATTCGTCTTCCTTTTTCCTTTTTATCCCTTTCTCGGAAAAGAGCTGTCCTTCATTACCGATAAACTTAATTTCTATTAACAAGTATAGGAAAAACATTCGATAACATCGGACTCTTTCGGTTTATCGGTAATCGGTAAAAGTTCCTTTTCAATTGGGATATTGCCCTCTAAAATATTTCTTGTTGTAATGCAAACACGCCCGCGTGTGAAACGCAGGAAGGAAAGGAAGACATGAAAATACGCTCCGAAGTCGTTAAGGACGTTCAAGCGATCTGCCGTTCGATGAAGGACGAGCCGAGTCCGCTGATGATGATTCTTTCGACTGTTCAGAAAAAATATGGGTACATCCCCCTCGAAGTTCAGGAAATCATTTCCGAAGAAATGGATATCCCCGTCGCTGAGATTTATGGCGTTGTGACGTTCTATTCGTTTTTCTCCCTCGCCCCAAAAGGCAAATACGTTATTGGAGTTTGCTTAGGCACGGCTTGCTACGTCAAAGCGGCCCAAGACGTCTGCGATGAATTCGCCAAAGACCTAGGCATTGGCCCGGGCGAAACGACCAAAGACGGCTTATTTACCTTAGAAGCCGTCCGTTGCATGGGCGCCTGCGCCCTTGCCCCGGCCTTATCGGTCAACGGCAAAGTCTACCCGAAGGTGACCCGCGAGCAAGTCAAGGGCATCCTCCAAGAATACCGCAAGAAAGAAGGAATGGCTTAATATGGAACGTTTAACCTCCCTCGAAGCCTTAGAGAAACGGATCGAAGGCTGCTCGAAATGTTTCGAAAATAAAATCTCGGGAAATGATGGCAAACGCCATGTCCTTGTTTGCGGTGGAACCGGGTGCTTATCCAACCATAGCGAAGCGATTATCGCCAAGCTCAACGAACTGATTGCAGCCAAAAATATCGGCGATAAAGTGGAAGTCAACCACGTTGGCTGCTTTGGCTTTTGCTCCCAAGGCCCGTTTGTTAAGATTCTCCCGGAAGATACCTTGTATCGCATGGTGAAAATCGAAGACGTCGAACAAATCGTCGAAGAAGATTTAATCGGGGGGAAGGTCTGCGAAAACCTTCTTTACGTGGACCCCCATACCCATGAAAAGGTTCAACGCCAAGACGATATAAATTTCTATAAAAAGCAAGTTCGCGTCGCATTGCACGGCTGCTCGACGATCAATCCTTATTCCCTGGAAGAATCCCTAGGATACGATGGATTTAAGGCCTTGGAAAAAGTCTTAAAAACCATGACTCCTCAGCAAGTGATCGACGAAGTAGTTGCCAGCGGTCTCCGCGGACGCGGGGGCGCGGGATTTCCCACGGGAAGAAAATGGCAATTCGCCGCCAACGTCCAAAGCGATCAAAAATACATCGTTTGCAATGGCGATGAGGGTGACCCCGGCGCTTTCATGGATCGTTCCATTCTAGAAGGCAATCCCTTTGAAGTCATCGAAGGCATGATGATCGCCGGCTACGCCTTTGGGGCGAGCCAAGGTTATTTCTATGTTCGCGCCGAATATCCGGTCGCAGTGGAAAGGCTAAACAACGCGATTGGATTGATGGAAAAGGCAGCGCTACTTGGCGACCATATTTTAGGAACGGATTTCTCTTTCCATGCCCATCTTCGCCTAGGGGCTGGTGCCTTTGTTTGCGGCGAAGAAACCGCCTTGCTCAATTCGATTGAAGGGAAGCGCGGCATGCCCCGCCCCCGTCCTCCTTTCCCAGCGATTTCAGGGCTTTGGGGCAAACCTACCTGCGTCAATAACGTCGAAACCTTAGCCCAAATCCCCTATATCCTTCGCGTGGGCGCCGCGGATTATTCTAAAATCGGTACCCCAGGATCGAAAGGAACCAAAGTCTTCGCGCTGGGCGGCAAAATCAGCAACACCGGTCTGGTGGAAGTTCCTATGGGCACTACGCTGCGCGAGATTATCTACGAAATCGGCGGCGGCTGTCCGAACGGCAAGAAGTTCAAGGCCATCCAAACTGGCGGGCCAAGTGGCGGCTGCTTAACCGAAAAAGACCTCGATACCCCGATTGATTACGATACTCTTGTTGCCAAAGGCTCCATGATGGGAAGTGGGGGTGCCATCGTCATGGACGAAGACAACTGCATGGTCGACGTCGCCCATTTCTACATGGATTTCATTTGCAGCGAATCCTGCGGCAAATGCTCCCATTGCCGCATCGGTACCAAGCGCATTTTCGAAATGCTGACCGATGTTGTCGAAGGCAGGGCCACCGAGCAAACCTTAGTGGAGATGAAAGACCTCGCGACCGTGATCCAAAGCGGCGCCTTATGCGCCCTTGGCCAAACCGCGGCCAACCCGATTCTTTCGACGATGAAGAACTTCCCGGAAGAATACGAAGCCCACGTCAAGGACAAGAAGTGCCCGGTTCACGTTTGCAAAAAGCTCACCCATTTCACGATTGATAAAGACCGTTGCAAGAAATGCTCTCTCTGCGCGAGAAACTGCCCGGTCTCCTGTATCCACGGCACCCCAGGCAAAGAACCTTACGTGATCGATCAGACCCGTTGCATCCGCTGCGGATCTTGCTTCACCCTTTGCCGCTTCGGCGCCGTCACCAAGGAGTAAACGACCATGGATAAAATCAAAATCAAAGTCGAAGGCCGCTTTTACGAAGTCGATTCCCACCTCACGATTTTGGAAGCGGCACGAGAAATCGGCTATAACATTCCAACTCTTTGCTACTGGAATAAAGGCCATAATAGCCTTGCTTCCTGCCGTGTCTGCCTCGTCGAACTCGTTTCTAGCCGTGGGTCGCGGTTAGTGGCTAGCTGCGTCTATCCGATTTCGGATTGCAAAGCCGACGCGGGATTTGAAATTAAAATTTCTTCTCCCAAGGCGATTGAAGCTAGAAGAACTAGCGTAGAACTTTTGCTTTCCAACCATTCCAAGGATTGCCAAACCTGCGTGAAAAACGGCCAATGCGAATTGCTCCACGCCGCCCACTTAACCGGGGCAAGAGATGGAGAATTCCTTGGGGCGAAGAGCAAAACCTATTACGATGATTGCGCTCCTGGTATTCTCCGCGACACCAGCAAATGCATTCTCTGCGGTCGGTGCGTGGAACGATGCAAAGAAGCCCAAGGAATCGGGATTTTAGGATTTGAGGGACGGGGGTTTGAAACCTTTGTCGCCCCAGCGGGCAACCGTAGTTTTGCTTCTACCCCCTGCATCCAATGCGGCCAATGCGTCACTGTTTGCCCCACGGGCGCCTTAAGCGAAAAACACGAAATCGATTTGGTCGATAAAGCCTTTATGGACGGAAAGACGGTCATCGTCCAAACCGCCCCGGCGGTCCGCGCCGCCTTAGCGGAAGAATTCGGCCATAAAATCGGGGAGATGGATGCTACAGGCAAAATGGTCGCCGCTTTGCACCGCCTTGGTTTCTACCGCGTTTTCGATACGAATTTCGGCGCGGACCTCACCATCATGGAAGAGGCCACGGAATTGCTAAACCGCATTCAAAATAAGGGTTTATTGCCCCAGATCACCTCTTGCTCGCCAGGGTGGATCAATTATTGCGAATATTTCTATCCTGAATTATTGCACCATCTTTCTTCCTGCAAATCCCCTCACGAAATGGAAGGGGCGATCATCAAGAGTTATTTTGCTAAAGTCCATCATCTAAATCCCAAAGACCTCTTCGTGGTCTCGGTGATGCCCTGCACCGCCAAAAAAGGCGAAGCCAAGCGGAGAGAACTTGCTAATGAAGAAGGGATCGCCGATGTCGACGCGGTTTTAACGACCCGCGAATTGGCTTTGATGATTCGCCGCGCAGGCTTAATCTTCGATGACCTCCCCGAAGAAGAATTCGATCAGGATTTACTCGGAGAATATAGCGGAGCCGGCGTCATCTTCGGCGCTAGCGGCGGCGTCATGGAAGCGGCCTTAAGAACGGCTTATTTCACCTTGACGGGAAAAGAAGCGGGGGCTTTAGAATTCGCCGCAGTCCGCGGCATGGAAGGAATCAAGGAAGCGGAATTTGCTTTCCCGGGTTCTTCCTTAAAAGTTGCCGTGGCTTCCGGCATGAAAAACGCCAAACCGCTATTAGAGCAAATCAAAGCAGGCAAATCCCCCTATGCTTTCATTGAAATCATGGGTTGTCCCGGCGGATGCATCAATGGCGGTGGCCAACCGTTTGTCAAACCCAATCTCCATCCGGAAGAAGGAAAAAACATCGTGGAGGAATATTGCCAAAAACGCGCGAAAATCCTTTATGGCATTGACGAGCATAAAACGCTTCGCCAGTCTCATAATAACCCCGACATTAAGCGGCTTTATGAAGACTTCCTCGGCGTTCCTTGCTCCCGTCGGGCCGAAGAATTGCTCCACACTCACTACAATTCTTTTCGGGAAAAATATCCGGAAGAATAGGTAAGATTTCTCGATGAGGGCGCGGCGAAAGTCGCGCCTTTTGCTTCGACTTTCTATTGTCCGTTTCTTCTTCTCGGCCTATCCTATTAATAAAGGAGATTCATGATGGAAAATCAGCATCTTTTAAGCGCCGGGCGTTTGCTTAGCGAAGAAGGGAATTTGGCGGAAGCCGGATACGCCTTTGATTTGGTGAAAACCTATTCCCGTTCCGATATCAAGGCCCCAAGAAGCCGCATCAAAGAATGGGATTATTATTACGTTGGTAACGTGAACTACGGGGTGGCTTTAACCGTGGCCGATAACGGCTATATGTCGTTAGCCTCGATTAGCGTCCTGGAATTCGGGGAGCACCCCTTTGATGCAACTCGTTCGATCGCTGGCCTATTCCCCATGGGAAAATTGCATTTGCCTGCCTCCAGTCAGCAAGGGGACATCCATTTCCAAGGCAAAGGCTTCGATATCCTTTTCGCTCTTCAAAATGGCAAAAGGCATTTAGTGGCTTCCATGGATAAACTAGGGAAGAAGAAGGAACGGTTTTCCTGCGATATCCTTTTAGAGCCGACGAGCGATAAATCCATGGTGATCGCCACGCCTTTTAAGAAAAAAGGCCATTTCTATTACAACCAAAAAATCAATAATCTCCGAGCTTCGGGATATGCAAAACTCGGCGATAAAGTCTATGATTTCAACCAAAATAGCTATGGGGTTCTAGACTGGGGTAGAGGAGTTTGGACCTATAAAAATACGTGGTTTTGGTCCTCCCTCAACACCGAAATCAACGGCCATCCCTTTGGCTGGAATCTAGGGTATGGATTTGGGGATACTAGCGCTGCAAGCGAAAACATGCTTTTCGTGGATGGAGAAGCTTTGAAATTAAAGGATGTCATCATGGATATTCCTCTGACTTCTTCTGGGAGGGACGACTTTCTTTCTTCCTGGCGGCTTCGGGACAAAGAAGGAGCCATCTGGGTGGATTTCAAACCTGTTTATGATCGCCACGCGGATGTGAACGCCTTGGTTCTACGCTCCAACCAACATCAAGTATTTGGCTTATTTTCTGGCCGAATCGATGCGGGCGGAAAGAGCTATTCCTTTAAAGACCTTCCTGGTTTTGCGGAGAAAGTTTTTAATAAGTGGTGATTCAAGCGAACTTTTTCTTGCTACCCCTAGAATAAAAGAGTATATTACTCATTGCCGATAAGAAGCCTATCTCGCGGGATAGAGCAGCCTGGTAGCTCATCAGGCCCATAACCTGGGGGTCGGTGGTTCAAATCCATCTCCCGCAACCAATCGGCAATTAGCCTGGATTCGTCCGGGCTTTTTTCGTCCTTCGATTCTCTTTCTTATCGCGAATTCTTTCTAGTTCAATGGCCTATCCTCCTTTCACCCCGGGTTTGGCTTTCGCCTCCCCCGGGGATTGACGCCGTGCC
>OIWM01000175.1_pt1 | contig 78503 bp, 70 predicted proteins | sample 1587451 | NCBI WGS metagenome assembly OIWM01 (sample SAMEA3888907, study PRJEB22519) | human gut metagenome | biome: human gut; feature: human-associated habitat; material: faeces | place: Denmark | collected 2011 | reverse complement strand
TATATATATAATAATGTATGCACGAACTTGGTACACTCCCATATTTTTTAATAATCGATGATACGGAACAACAAAACATTTAAAGCTTGGATGGCAGTAGCTATTGTAGTGGCTATACTGCTTATCGACCAAATCATTAAAATTGAAGTGAAGACCAATATGACACTCGGCGAAGCTAAGCGAGTGACAGATTGGTTCTATATCGAATTCATTGAGAATAACGGAATGGCTTATGGTATGAAGTTCATTAACAAACTCGTACTCAGCCTTTTTCGTCTCTTTGCTATAGGCTTTATCGGCTATTATCTTGCTAAGATTATCAAGAAAAATGTGGCACCTTTAGGATATATCGTGTTAATCGCAATGGTGCTTGCTGGAGCTGCCGGTAACTTGATTGACTGCCTTTTCTATGGTCTTATATTCGACGCTTCAACACCATTCACCGTATCTCAATTTGTTCCGTTCGGCGAGGGATATTCCACATTCCTTCACGGCAAGGTGGTAGATATGTTCTACTTTCCGATTATTCAGACAACATGGCCGGAGTGGGTTCCGTATTTCGGAGGCTCAGAATATGTGTTCTTCTCTCCAGTCTTCAACTTCGCTGACGCATGTATCAGCGTCGGAGTTGTGGCTTTGTTGCTGTTCTACAGAAAACAGTTGGAAGTTTTGTTCTCTAACAAATAACAATCATAATGCAAAGAGTTGTATATTACGTCATAGTAATCGTGTCTGTATTGGGCATCGTAAGCTGTAAGCCTGGTATACCGCGCAAATATCTGAAGTCGGACAAGATGGCGGACATCATGTACGACTATCATATTGCGGAGGGTATACAGAACGTGCAGGCTACTGGCGACACAGTTACCATGCGTGCTTACTTGGCATATATATTGAAGAAGCATAAGGTGAGTCAGGCAGATTTCGACTCATCGTTGGTATATTATACGCGTCATACAAAACTTCTTGAGGACGTATACGATAAGGTTGCGGAGAGACTTAACAACGAGTCGGCTATCTATGGCGGATCGCAGTTGAATTTCGGCGAGGATATCAGCAATTCCGAAACAACCAACGTTTGGCAGTTGTCACCTACTATGATTCTCTCGCCCTATTCTGCATTCAACCGCAAGACTTTTGAGGTAAAGCCCGACACTTCTTATCATGAAGGCGATAAGATTATGCTCGATTTCGACACAAAGTTTATCTATCAGGATGGTGTAAGGGATGGTTCTGCGGTACTTGCTGTGACCTACAGCAACGATTCAGTTGAGGTAGTCAGCAACTCGCTCATGTCGAGCACTCACTACCATCTGCAGATTAACAATACGGGGCGTCTGAAGATTAAGAACATAAAGGGTTTCTGGCTGCACAACAATACGCAGAACCAGAATCTGACTTCAAAAACGACATTGAAGATGTTGCTCATTACGAATATCAAGCTGATTCGTATGCGCACAAAACCCTCGGAATCGTCGGACAACAACGAATCTGCTGAGGGCAACAAGACCGACTCGTTGAAGCGAAAAGGTAAGGATAGCTTGGTTATAAAGAAACCGGCTAAGCCGTTATTGCTAAAGCAAACAAAATAATTTGTTGCGGTTATGGGCAAACTTTATGCAGCCAACCGAATAGTTAGTGCTGATAGCACAATTACGAATGGAGTGGTGGAGATAGAGAATGCGGTTGTTAAGCGGGTGTTCGAACTTGAAAAAGAGATTGCATTCACAACATGGCTTGGAGGAACCATTTATGTAAAGGAGACAGAACATGGACTGCAGGCTTTCAAAGACAATAATATACTAATATAATAACAAACTAAAATTAAAAGATTATGTTAAGCGTAAACGAATTAGAAGATCGACTTATCGATTTGGCATTTGCAGAAGACATAGGTGATGGCGACCACACAACCTTGTGTTGTATTCCTGAGGACGCTATGGGCAAATCGCACCTTCTCATTAAGGAGGATGGCATCCTTGCTGGTGTAGAGGTAGCAAAGCGCGTATTCGCAAAGTTCGATTCTACTATGCAGGTAGAGGTGCTTATCAACGATGGCACACCAGTTAAGAAGGGCGACATTGCAATGGTTGTTACTGCTAAGGTTCGTTCTCTGCTCCAGACAGAGCGCCTCATGCTCAACATTATGCAGCGTATGAGCGGCATCGCTACAATGACGAATAAATATGTTGAGCGTCTGAAGGGCACAAAGACTCACGTGCTTGATACACGCAAGACAACTCCGGGTCTGCGTATGCTCGAGAAGCAGGCTGTGAAGATTGGCGGTGGCATGAACCATCGTATCGGTTTGTTCGATATGATTCTTCTGAAGGACAATCATGTTGACTTCTGTGGTGGCATCACAAACGCTATCACACGTTGCCATGAGTATCTTAAGGAGAAGGGTCTCGACCTTAAGATTGAGATTGAGGTGCGCAACTTCGACGAGCTTGCAGAGGCGATGAATTGCGGTGGCATCAACCGTATCATGCTCGACAACTTCTCTGTAGCTGACACAAAGAAGGCTGTTGATATCGTTGGCGGAAAGTTTGAGACGGAGTCGAGTGGTGGTATCACTTTCGATACAATCCGCGACTATGCAGAGTGTGGTGTTGACTTCATTTCTGTTGGTGCTCTTACTCACTCGGTAAAGGGTCTTGACATGAGTTTCAAGGCTTGCGATTAAATATAGCGAAGCCAATGAAATCATTAGTTCTTTCAGCAGCAATGCTCCTTGCTTCAAGCGGAGCATTCGCTTGCTCTAACCTCATTGTAGGTAAGAAGGCGAGTGTTGACGGTTCGGTCATGGTGTCTTATAATGCTGACGATTACGGTATGTTTGGTCATCTTTGCCATTATCCGGCTGGCACTCACCCAAAGGGCACAATGCGCAAGATTTACGATTGGGATTCTGGCATGTATCATGGAGAGATTGAGGAAGCGCCAGTTACTTATAATGTTATAGGTAATATCAACGAGTTTCAGCTTTCAATCGGCGAGACCACGTATGGCGGTCGTGAGGAGATGGTCGATTCAACCGGAATTCTTGATTACGGATCGCTTATTTACGTAACTTTGCAACGCGCAAAGACTGCACGTGAGGCAATCAGCGTAATGACTTCTCTTGTAGAGAAGTATGGTTATAACTCGGAAGGCGAAACTTTCTCTATCTGCGACCCTAATGAAGCTTGGATTATGGAGATGCAGGGTACGGGTGCAGGTTCAAAAGGCGTTGTTTGGGTAGCAATGCGCATACCAGATGATGCTATTTGTGCACATGCAAACCAAAGCCGTATCGGCAAGTTCAATATGAAGGACAAGAAGAACGTGCTTTACTCAAAGAACGTAATCTCTTACGCTCGTAAGATGGGATGGTTCAATGGTAAGGATTCTGAGTTCTCGTGGAAGAATACATACGCATTCCCAGACTTCTCTGGTCGTCGTTTCTGCGACGCACGTGTTTGGAGCTTCTTCAATCACTATGCTGACGACTTCGACCGCTATTTGCCTTGGGCTTTAGGTAAGGATAAGGATGCAGAGGACATGCCTTTGTGGATTGTCCCTAACCGTAAGCTTTCTGTGGCTGATGTAGAGAACGGCATGCGCGACCATTATGAAGGTACAGCTCTTGCACTCGACACGACAAGCATTGGTGGCGGTATCTACGAGATGCCTTATCGTCCGACTCCATTGACTTTCACCGTTGATGGCAAGCAGTATTTCAATGAGCGTCCTATCTCTACGCAGCAGACTGCTTTCACATTTGTGTCGCAGTTGCGTTCATGGTTGCCACGCGAAATCGGTGGCGTATTGTGGTTCGGCAATGACGATGCAAACATGGTAGCGTATACACCGGTATATTGCGGCAATACTGTTCAGCCTGCATGCTACAACACGAAGGGTGCTGACGCTGTTACATTCAGTTCTGACAACGCTTTCTGGCTTTGCAACATGGTGAGCAACATGGTCTATCCACGCTATTCGCAGTTGTTCCCGGAACTTAAGGCAGTTCGCGATTCGCTCGAAACAAGCTATTTCGCAAATCAGACTTCAATAGAGAAGCAGGCTGCCGACTTGTATCAGACAGACAAGGCTGCAGCTTTGAAACTCCTGAACAACTACAGCAATACAAAGGCTGATGAGATGCTTGCCAGCTGGAAGCATCTTGCAACACGTATCATTGTCAAGTACAACGACATGGCTGTAAAGAAGGAGAAAGATGGCAAGTTGCTCCAGTCTGTAACACGTCCTGGTTATCCGGCAAGTTTCGGACGCAAGCTTGTAAAGGAAACCGGCGATTGGTATGCAGTTCCTGTTGAAAAGAAATAATCGATAATGGCATAATAAAAAAGGATAATTATGATTGCTGTAATATTTAAACAGCTTTCATAATTATCCTTTTTTAGTTTATAAAAGCACGGATTGCGTACTTTAAAACTTATAAAATATTATTCTAAATGTCCTTGCTTACAAGCATTAGCACTACTTGTACAAGTAGCGCTTGATGCTCTTCTTAGGTGTCTTCTCAAACTCCTCTTTCACAATCTCGATAGCTGCAAGACGGCAGTAGGGTGGTTGTGAAGCGTTGAGCTCCTGACGGTTCTCCTCCATGATGTTCTCAAGGTCAGAGTCGTTGAGCTGCATTGTAGCAGCCTCGTCGAAGTCGGGATAAACAAGACCAACAAGTTTCTCGCCACGTTGAACGACAATGCACTCGTTAACCATATTCAGCGAGTTGAGCTTATCCTCAATCTCCTCCGGATAGATATTCTGACCAGAAGCACCGAGAAGCATATTCTTTGAGCGTCCCTTAATAAATACATTGCCGTCTGCGTCCATAAGACCGAGGTCGCCGGTATGATACCAGCCATCTGCATCGAGTGTCTGTGCTGTAGCCTCTTCGTTCTTGAAGTATCCGAGCATTACGTTAAGACCACGAGCAAGAATCTCGCCAGGTACATTCTGCGGATCCGGGCTGTCAATCTTAACCTCCATGTGTACAACAGGCTTGCCGCACGAACCTGCAACAAAGTCGTGACAATCTGCATAGCATATAATAGGAGCACACTCGGTAGCGCCGTAACCAACAGTATACGGGAATTCAATACGCTGCAAGAACTGCTCTACTTCCTGGTTGAAAGCAGCACCGCCAACGATAATCTCATAGAACTTGCCACCGAACGCATTTACAACCTGCTCGCGAATCTTCTCGAGAACCTTCTTGTTTACGAATGGCATGTTGAGCAACAGACGCATGCGATTGGTCTGAAGCTTAGGCAGCACCTTTTTGCGGATAATCTTCTCGATAACCAAGGGTACAGCAATGATGATTGTCGGTTTTACTTCTGCAAAGGCTGCAGCGATGATAGCTGGAGAAGGAACGCGTGTAAGGTAGAACACGTGACAGCCGAAGAGGAATTCGAAGAGGAACTCGAACGCCATGCCATACATGTGCGCCATAGGTAGAATACTGATGACATTATCGCCCTTCTTAATGTGCTTGGCTACGGCAGTCATAGCAAAGTCGTAGTTGCTCCACATTGCGCGGTACGGAATCATAACACCCTTAGAGAAACCGGTAGTGCCAGAAGTGTAATTGATAAGCGCTAACTCCTCTGGGCTTTGCTCTCTGTAATAGTGTACGTGCTCCTTACGAAAGAACTTAGGATATTTCTCACCGAACATGGCGTTAAGATGTTCGCGAGCATAAGTAAGCTTATCAGTACGAGACACTACAAGCGAATAGTCGGGGATGTAGATAATGCCTTCAAGGTCGGGCATCTTTGTTTGGTCGATGATTGTAGCAACATAGTCACCAACGAAGAGCAACTTTGCTTCGCTATGGTTTACAATGTTGTGAATCTGATCGGCTGTAAACTCATGAAGAATAGGTACAGCTACAGCGCCGTAGGTAAGTGTTGCGAGGAAAGCTACAGCCCAATTGGAGCTATTACGTCCGCAGAGCGCAATTTTGTCACCACGCTGCACACCACTACTTTCAAACATAATGTGGAGCTTTTCAATCTTGCGAGCTACATCATGATACTGTAAAGTTGCGCCTTTAAAATCGGTAAGAGCATCCTTATCCCAATTGTTGACGATGCTCTTTTCTATAAGTTCGTTAAAACTTGGTATTTCAATCATTTGCACAATAATAAAAAGTTTGTGCAAAGATACACACTTATTTGCACAACACCAAAAGTTGTGTGCAATATTTTAGGTATTTGTGCAAATAAGTAGTGTTTTTATAATGACTGCTTTAAAAGCAGAGGTTTATTAATAGTCGTCGTCAGCAACATCCTCTGCTTCGAGGTTGAGGTCTTCCTCTGTCTCGAAAGTTGTACGATAGCTTTCTTCTGTAAGCTTGTCCTCGTCGAAGTCGTCTTCATCATCATCGTCGTATGAGTTGTCGTCGATTTCGTCATCGAAATCATCGTCCTCATCACCATCGTACTTGTTGCTCTTTGGAGCGATGTCGTCATCCAAAACCGGCTGTTTCTCAACCTTCGGCTTAGCCTTTGCGAAGATAGCTTCAACCCAAAGACCCTTTGTGATTTCGAGCACGTCGTAGCCGTCGTTCACCTTCTTCTCGTACATACCACCCGGCTTGTGCAGACGATCCTTAGGCAGGGTAGTGGTGCTGATATCGAAGCCAGCCACGATGATGTCCTGTACGCTCTGTGAAAGCGAGTCCCAGCCACCGCCGAAATTACGGTCGAGCACCTCCATGAGCTTTGCAGCAGAGATGTGGTGAATATTCTCGTATGTGAGGTCTGTAATGCGGTTGATGGCGCGCTTCTTGATGCCCCACTTCTTGTTTTCGTTGTCGTCGAAGTGGATGTTGCCCACCTTGAAGTCGCGTGCCTCGTATTTCTTAATGACCTCAGGCTTGTCTATCTTGATTTCTTCTATTTCAAAGGCACTACGTATAACGTCGATATAGTGGTTGCGATTGTCTCTGAAATCCGACTCCTTTTCAGCGGTTTCCCACATTCTGAAAATGTCGTTTTCTTCAACTTCCCATACGTTACTCTTTGTTAGTGTCTTGAGTGTCAGAGCTTTTTGTTGTTTCATATATTATTAAAGTCTTATTATTTGTTACTTGATTTGTCTGTTACTATTGGCGTTTGTGTTTATCCTGTCGCCATTTTCGCTGCAAAAGTATATACTTTACTTATATCCTACAAGTTTTTACAATAATTTTTATGCGATTTACATGAAATTATTGCCTACATGTGGGTGTCATAATTGCACACTACCATCGGGGTGTGCTTATACGAGCAATCCGATAGTTACCAGAATCCCGTATATGAGCATGTTGCGGGCTGTCATGCCGAGCACTTTATTCAGTTCTACACCCTTGTCTATGCGGTGCATCTCGATGGATGTTGACGCATGGAACGGTATATATAACAAAGGTAGGAGCATAGCCGAATAGCCCATTGTATAAGTGGCAGCAATATTCAGCAGCACAGCCGCAATACCTATTATATAATAGAGCCATCTGCCTCCACGCGCTCCGATTCGTACTATCAGCGTGCGCTTACCGGCACGTCTGTCGTTATCGATGTCTCTATAATTGTTCACGATAAGCAGAGTGTCGATGATGAGTCCACAAGCTATAGACTGTACTATTACAGAAAGCGGGATAGACATGAGTGGAGTAGGTGGAGCCACGAGCCAATAAGTCATGCAGACCGGTACCAAACCGAAGAACACGAGCACAAGCACGTCTCCAAGTCCGAGATATGAGAACGAGATGGTGTAGAGAAAGCAGAATACTACGCAGGCAAAACCTATAAGTATCATCTCCCATCCGCCATAGTAGACAAGCGGCAGACCGATTACACACGCCAAAAGAGTGGTATAAAGCAATCCGCGGCGCATTGCAACAGCCGTAATCCAACCCTGAGCGCAGGCACGCTTCGGACCAAGACGCTTCTCGTCGTCCGTACCCTTCATAAAGTCGAAATAATCGTTCACGAAGTTGGCGTCTATCTGCATCACGAGAGCAAACAGCATGCATAGCACAGCAGCGCCAACCCTCACAGCATCGCCATATTGAGATATTGCAGACGCGATGCCGATCATCACGGGCACGGCAGCGCCAGGTAGAGTTTTCGGACGGGCCGCAAGGAACCATGCTTTCAAAGAATTTGTCGTTACATTCGATTCGTTCATCTGATTTATTGATATTAGTTGTGTTTGTTCTTGCAAAATTAACCATAATAGATTAATTTTGCAATTAAAATTAAATTTTTCGAAAGATGAATGGAAGAAACGTGAGTCTCGATCTGATGGAGTTTGTCGAGCAAAACATATTACCCCGCTACAATTCCTTTGACAAAGCGCACCGTTTGTCGCACGTCAACCATGTTATAAAGCAGTCGCTTGAACTTGCCTTGAAATGTGGCGCAGACATCAACATGGCGTATGCCATAGCTGCCTATCACGACCTCGGGCTGGAGGGTCCGCGTGCCGTGCATCACATACAAAGCGGCAAGATATTGATGGCAGACCGCCGCTTGCAGCGCTGGTTCTCAGCCGAGCAGCTACGCATTATGAAAGAAGCCGTAGAAGACCATCGTGCTTCGGCGTCGCATGCTCCTCGTAGCATCTACGGCAAGATTGTAGCCGAAGCTGACAGAGACCTTGAGCCGATGCATATCTTCCGTCGCACGGTGCAGTATGGCTTGAGCCATTACCCCGAATACAGCAAGGAGGAACAGCGCAAACGCTTTTTCGAGCATCTCGACCACAAGTATTCTGCACGCGGATACATACGCTTATGGCTTCCCAACTCGCCGAACACAGAGAATTTGAAGGTTATAAGAGACATGATAAACGATAGAAGTACGTTGGAAGACATCTTCGACACGTTGTTCGAAGAGGAAAAGAATGCATCCGAAGACTAATAAAAATCATCCGCAACGACCGACGCGCATGTACGTATCGGTCGTTGCGGATGTTCGTATCGGTCGGCGCAGATGTGCGTACCGACCGGCGCGTATCATTAACATACGCTTAATATATTCTTAATATACTCTAAGTTTATCGCCCACCTTAATCTGATAATCGGGACTGAGGTGGTTTTTCTTGTAAAGACTTGACAAACGAATACCATATTTCTGTGAAATCAAGTACATGCTCTCACCATTCTGCACGATATGCGGGCGGTTCTTGTATTCCTTTGTCGCCTTCTTGCGCTTCTTCTTCAGATAGATAACGTCGCCGGCAGCAAGCTCCTCTTTGTACGACCGTTCGTTGTATTTGGCGAGCTTTCGCTTGCCTATACACAGCTCCTTCGAAAGCGACTGGAACGAGTCGCCCTTGCGTGCAATCACATAATAGTTCTTGTTGTAAGCCTTTATTACGTGGAAGTTGCCGTCGGGCGCAACACCATCTTCCGTAGAATGCTTCACCATAAACTGGTCGAACTTCTTAGCCTTATCATACTGGTTAAGATTGTAAAGCTCGATAATCTGAATGAGCTTCGAAGCATACTGCGGATTTGTAGCGTAACCACATTGCTTCAGTCCGCGTGCCCAACTCTTGTAGTCGGTGCGCGCGTAGTTGAACAGTCGAGCGTAGCGCGATTGTGTTGCAAGAAAACGGCTGTGGTCTTCGAAACTCTGACGTGGATTGTCGTATGCTCTGAAGCACTCTCCGCGTTCGTCGTCGTCATGAAACACACGACGACCAGTCCAGCCGTGGCATTTTATGCCGAAATGGTTGTTAGATGACTTTGTAAGCCAACTTCTGCCTGCGCCACTTTCCAATAAACCTTGTGAGAGAGTGATACTTGCCGGAATGTTGTATTTCAGCATCTGTTCGATGGCAAGGTCCTTGTATTGGTCTATGTATGCCTGATAAGCCGAATTCCATTTGATCTGGGCAGACACATGAATCACCGATAGTATCAGCGCAACAAGTGTCAATAGCGCATATTTCATTCTTGAAATGTTCATATATTATAATGTAGAGTGTTAAATATTGATTTTTGAGGGTATATAGGCTCAATGATGGGGGCATATCAAAGGCTTACAACTGCAAAGTTAGTGTTTTTTAGCAACAATTAATCAAATATCTATAGCGATTGTCACATTTTTTGTATCTTTGCATAAAATAACGCAAGCCTTAACTATCAAGCTTGCTTGAAACGATGGGGCGCAATGTTATAAATGAAAAGAATAATTAATATTTTAATAATATAAAATAGAAGAAATGAAAGCATTTGTATTTCCTGGTCAAGGATCACAGTTTGTAGGTATGGGCAAGGACCTGTACGACAATAACGAAAAAGCAAAGGAACTTTTCGAGAAGGCTAACGAGATTCTCGGTTTCCGCATCACAGATATCATGTTCGAGGGCACCGACGAAGAGCTTACTCAGACAAAGGTTACACAGCCAGCTGTGTTCCTTCATAGTGTTATATCTGCACTTTGCCTTGGCGAGGATTTCGCTCCTGCAATGGTAGCTGGCCACTCCCTCGGCGAACTTTCTGCGCTTGTTGCAGCCGGCGCGTTGAGCTTTGAGGATGGCGTAAAGCTTGTTTCTGCACGTGCTATCGCTATGCAGAAGGCTTGCGAGGCGGCTCCTGGCACAATGGCTGCCGTTATCGGTCTGCCCGACGAGAAGATAGAGGAAATCTGCGCAGAGGTTAGCACAGACGGCAACATCGTTGTTGCTGCCAACTACAACTGCCCGGGTCAGCTTGTTATCAGCGGCAACGTTGATGCTATTAACGCTGCATGCGAGAAGCTGAAGGCTGCCGGCGCTAAGCGCGCTCTGCCTCTGAAGGTGGGTGGCGCTTTCCACTCTCCGCTTATGCAACCTGCAAAGGAGGAACTCGAGAAGGCTATCAAGGCTACTACATTCTCTGAGCCTAAGTGTCCGGTTTACCAGAACGTAGACGCACAGCCGCATACAGACCCTGCAGAGATTCAGGCAAACCTCATCGCACAGCTTACAAGCAGCGTGCGTTGGACTGCAAGTGTGCAAAACATGATTAAGGCTGGTGCTGACGACTTCATAGAGTGTGGTCCTGGCAAGGCTCTCCAGGGAATGATTGGTCGTATCGACAAGACTGTGTCTGCCCACGGCATCATTTAATTGGTATGGCCCAGCAGAAAATCATAATATATCAGATATTCACACGATTGTTCGGCAATCGTACTAATGTGTGCAAGCAGAACGGTACGATTGCTGAGAACGGTTGTGGAAAGATGAACTTCTTCTCCGACGAGGTGCTCCAGCAGATTCACGCAAAGGGCATTACCCACGTATGGTATACGGGTGTAATCCGCCACGCGTCTATGACCGATTACTCCTCGTTCGGCATTCCACGCCAGCATCCAGCTGTTGTGAAGGGTAGAGCAGGTTCGCCGTACGCCATCACCGACTATTATGATGTTGACCCCGACTTAGCAGAGAATGTGAATGAGCGTAGTGAGGAGTTCGACGCACTCGTCGAGCGCACTCACAAAGCAAACATGAAGGTCATTATCGACTTCGTGCCTAACCACGTTGCACGCCAATACCACTCGGTCGTAAAGCCAGAAGGCGTTGAAGATCTCGGCGCAACAGACAATAAGTCGATGGGATTCAGCCCTAACAACAACTTCTATTATAATGTAGGCCAGCAGTTCGCTCCGAGCATCGACCTCTATGCAGGTGAAGCTGAACCTTACACGGAGTTCCCGGCAAAGGCAACGGGCAACGATCATTTCGATGCTTTCCCAGGCAAGAACGATTGGTACGAGACCATAAAGCTAAATTATGGTGTAGACTATTGTGATGCAGGCGGACCCTCTGAACACTTCACACCCGTGCCAAGCACATGGCACAAGATGCTCGATATATTGTTGTATTGGGCAGCAAGAGGTGTAGATGGATTCCGCTGCGATATGGCAGAAATGGTGCCTACTGCGTTCTGGAGTTGGGCTATAGCAAAGGTGAAGGCTGCCTATCCCGAGATTCTGTTTGTAGCAGAAGTGTACAACCCGATGGATTACCGCCATTATGTTGCTTCTGGCTTCGACTATCTTTATGATAAGGTGGGCATGTACGACACTATGCGCAGCATCATCTGCGAGGGTTGTCCTACATCAAAGATTACTACAGCTTGGCAGTGGATTGACGATATTAACGAACACATGCTCTACTTCCTTGAGAATCACGACGAGCAGCGCATAGCAAGCGACTATTTCGCTGGCGATGCGTTCCGTGCTTACCCTGCGCTTGTGACGAATGTACTTATGCGCAAGAATCCGTTCATGGTGTATGCAGGACAGGAGTATGGTGAGCGTGGTATGGACGAAGAAGGCTTCAGCGGTTGCGATGGCAGAACAACGATATTCGACTATTGGACCGTTCCTTCTCTGTATCGTGCATTCGTTTCTGGCGAATCGACCAAGGAAGAAAGCGAGCTTTCGCGTCTCTATTCTCAGGTTCTCAATATTGCAAATTCAGAAAAGGCTGTAAGCGAAGGTGACTTCTTCGATTTGATGTACGTAAACGAGCATATAGCTAATCGCCAGTATGCTTTCTTGCGCAAATCGAATGACGAACTATTGCTCGTCGTTGCCAACTTCGACAACCAGAAGGCGTCGGTATCGGTGAACATACCCGACCATGCGTTCAACTTCCTCAATATTCCGCGCAAGGATGTTAAGGCTGTCGACTTGCTTTCGGGCAACGACGTTGAGGTGCGTTTCGGCTCTACGACTTCAGTAGACGTGAATGTAGATGCTTATAAATGTGTAATACTTAAAACGAAATTGAGTATGGATACAGAAGAGATATTCAATGCACACAACAAAGAGGAGTTTCCTCCAGCTCACACGGCAGAACACTTGCTCAACCAGACAATGGTTAGAATGTTCGGATGTGAACGCTCGCGCAATGCTCACATCGAACGCAAGAAAAGTAAGATAAGCTTCATTCTCGATCATAAGCCTACACGCAAGGAAGAGAAGGAGATTGAGACGCGCATGAACGAACTCATCGAGGAAGACCTCCCCGTGAAGTATGAGGTTGTTGATCGCAACAATATTCCGGAAGGCATCAGTATAGACCGCCTGCCGGAAGACGCATCCGAAAACTTGCGCATTGTGCGCATCGGCGACTACGACGCGTGTCCGTGCATAGGCAAGCATGTACGTTCTACCTCACAGATAGGTAAGTTCGTGATGCTCGGTACGAATTGGGACGAAATGAAACATTCATTCAGAATCAGATTCAAAATAATCTAATTACAATTTACTTAATAACATTATGACAGAAAACAGACAAACATTGAACCGTAACTTGGCTCAGATGCTCAAGGGCGGTGTGATCATGGACGTTACTACTCCAGAGCAGGCTCGTATCGCAGAGGCTGCAGGTGCATGTGCAGTGATGGCGCTCGAGCGCATTCCGGCTGACATCCGTGCTGCAGGCGGCGTTTCTCGTATGAGCGACCCGAAGATGATCAAGGGCATTCAGGAAGCAGTTTCGATCCCTGTTATGGCAAAGTGTCGTATCGGTCACTTCGCAGAGGCACAGATTCTCCAGGCTATCGAGATTGACTATATTGATGAGAGTGAGGTGCTCTCACCGGCTGACGATGTATACCACATCGACAAGACAAAGTTCACCGTTCCTTTCGTTTGCGGTGCAAGAAACCTCGGCGAGGCATTGCGTCGTATCGCAGAGGGTGCTACAATGATCCGTACAAAGGGTGAACCGGGTACTGGCGATGTTGTACAGGCTGTACGCCACATGCGCATGATGCAAAGCGAGATACGTCGTCTCAAGTCTATGGCTGAGGACGAACTCTTCGAGGCTGCTAAGGAGCTTCAGGTTCCTTACGAGCTTGTTAAGTACGTACACGAGAACGGCAAGTTGCCGGTAGTTAACTTCGCTGCTGGTGGTGTTGCAACACCTGCTGACGCAGCTCTCATGATGCAGCTCGGTGCTGAGGGCGTATTCGTAGGCTCTGGCATCTTCAAGAGTGGTAACCCGGAGAAGCGTGCTGCTGCTATCGTACAAGCCGTTACAAACTACAATGACGCTAAGAAGCTTGCTGAGCTTTCAGAGGACCTCGGCGAGGCTATGGTAGGTATCAACGAGCATGAGATTGAAGTGCTCATGGCTGAGCGCGGCAAGTAATGAGAATTGCTGTATTGGCACTTCAGGGCGCATTCGCAGAACACGAACAGATGCTCCAGCGCCTTGGAGTTGAAACATTCCAGATTAGACAGCTTGCCGATTGGGAACAGCCGAAGGATGGCCTTGTCATCCCTGGTGGAGAGAGCACAGTGCAGGCCAAGTTGCTTAGCGACTTGCACCTTCTTGAACCTATCCGCAAAGCTATCAGCGAAGGTTTGCCCGTGTTCGGCACTTGTGCCGGTCTTATTCTTCTTTCTAAGAAGATAGAGGGTGAGCCAGCAACTCGCATATCGACAATGGATACCGAGGTGCTCCGCAATGCTTACGGTCGCCAGCTCGGCAGTTTCTATACCGTTGCGCCGATGAAGGGTGTAGGCGAAGATATCCCTATGACTTTCATTCGCGCGCCGTATATCAGCAAGGTGTCAGGCGACGCAGAAGTGTTAGCTGAGGTTGGCGGACACATTGTGGCTGCACGCCAGGGCAAGCAGCTCGTCACTTCGTTCCATCCTGAACTCAATGAAGACACACGCGTTCATGCGTACTTCCTGAGCATGATTTAATTCATCTTAAATAAAAGAAAGACCTTATCAAGTTTTTGGTAAGGTCTTTTTTTGTTTTCTCTGCATCATTATTATTCCTGGTGATTTGTAAGAAGACTCCGCCATATCTGTTATATTATTCCGACAGTGGTGGAACAACGTTCTATCGCCGTCGGAATAATGCGATATGCTCACCGCAAAATTTGCCCATACCGAAAATAATGTGTAACTTTGCAATTCAAAACTATTAAAGAAGAAAAGATAATATGATAACAGTTAGCAATCTCGCTATTCAATTTGGCAAGAGGGTTCTCTACAAGGATGTAAATCTCAAGTTCACAGCAGGTAATATTTATGGCGTTATTGGCGCAAATGGTGCTGGTAAGTCAACATTGCTCCGCGCTATTAGCGGCGATCTCGAACCGAACAAGGGCTCAGTTGAGCTTGGTCCGGGTGAGCGTCTCTCTGTGCTTGAGCAGGACCACTTTAAGTTCGACGCTTACCGCGTGCTTGACACCGTGCTCATGGGTCACGAACCGCTTTGGAAGAACATGAAGGAGCGTGAGGAACTCTACAGCAAGCCTGAGATGACAGAGGAAGATGGTGTACGTGCCGCCGACCTCGAGTTGAAGTTTGCTGAGATGGAAGGCTGGGAAGCTGAAAGCAATGCTGCACAGATGCTCTCAAACCTCGGTATACCTGAGGCCCTCCATGAGAAGCAGATGAGCGAACTGTCAAACAACGAGAAGGTGCGTGTAATGCTTGCTAAGGCTCTCTTCGGTAATCCAGACAACCTCCTTCTCGACGAGCCGACCAACGACTTGGACCTCGATACCGTACAGTGGCTTGAGGAGTATCTGAGCAACGTTGAACAAACTGTACTCGTTGTGAGCCACGACCGTCACTTCCTCGACGCTGTCAGCACACAGACCGTGGATATCGACTTCGGAAAGGTTACGGTGTTCGCCGGCAATTACTCGTTCTGGTACGAGTCGTCACAGCTCGCTCTGCGTCAGGCTCAGAACCAGCGCCAGAAGGCTGAAGAGAAACGTAAGGAGCTCGAGGAGTTCATCCGTCGATTCTCTGCTAACGTTGCAAAGAGCAAGCAGACTACTTCACGCAAGAAAATGCTTGAGAAGCTTAACGTTGAGGAGATTCGTCCGTCAAGCCGCAAGTATCCGGGAATCATCTTCCAGATGGAGCGCGAGCCGGGCAACCAGATTCTTGAGGTTGAGGGCTTGAAGGCTGTTGACGAGGATGGTACAGTGCTCTTCGACAACGTAAACTTCAACATCGAGAAGGGCGAGAAAGTAGTGTTCCTTAGCCATAATCCGAAGGCGATGACAGCTCTCTTCGAGATTATCAACGGCAATCGCGAGGCTACAGCAGGTACATTCAAGTGGGGCGTGACTATCACAACCGCTTATCTGCCGCTCGACAATACGGAGTTCTTCCAGAGCGACAAGAACCTTGTCGACTGGCTCTCACAGTACGGTCCGGGCAACGAGGTTGTAATGAAGGGATTCCTCGGACGTATGCTTTTCTCTGGAGAGGATGTACTGAAGAAAGTGAACGTACTCTCTGGTGGCGAGCGCATGCGTTGTATGATTGCGCGTATGCAGCTTAAGAACGCCAACTGTCTGATTCTCGATACCCCGACCAACCACCTTGACCTCGAGAGTATTCAGGCATTCAACAACAACCTCGTTGGCTTCAAGGGCAATATACTCTTCTCGAGCCACGACCACGAGTTTATCCAGACCGTAGCCAACCGAATCATTGAGCTCACACCGAAGGGAACTATCGACAAGCTCATGGATTACGACGACTACATCTACAACGAGGAAATCAAGGAACTCAAGGCGAAGATGTACGCCAAAGACTAATTTGACACGACAATATACGTCGTAGATTACACGACAATAGAGATAACATATACATTTTTTGTCTATGTTGTCTCTATTTTTCGTGAAACGCAGTTTTGGCAAGGTATTTGCCTAATAACATATAAATACTAAAGCTTAATATAAAAATGGGAAATAAAGAAGACATAGAGAAAAACATCGAAATCAACGACGAAAACGTTGACAAGAATGTCGTTTCTGAAGAAAATACAGAGAACGCATCTGCAAAGGCTGACAATTCGGCAGACGAAATGACAGCCGAGCCTACCATTGAGGAGCAACTCGAGGCTGCCAAGAAAGAGGTTGAGCAGTACAAGGACAAGTATCTGCGTGCTGTTGCAGAATTTGACAACTATCGCAAGCGCACTCTTAAGGAGAAAGCCGAGCTTTTGCTCAACGGTAGCGAGAAGGCTGTTTGCGCTTTCCTGCCCATCCTCGACGATTTCGAGCGTGCTATCGCAGATAAGACAGAGGACGTTAACGCCATTAAAGAAGGAATGCAGATTATCTTCAACAAGTTCAACAAGACTCTCGAATCGCTCGGCGTGAAGAAAATCGAAACAGAAGGGAAAGACTTCGACGTCGACTTTCACGAAGCAGTTGCAATGGTTCCGGGCATGGGCGACGATAAGAAAGGTAAGGTTATCGACTGCGTTCAGACAGGCTATCAGCTCAATGATAAGGTTATTCGTCACGCGAAAGTGGCAGTAGGACAGTAATTAAAACCACTCATTCATTAATATATAATGGCAAAGAGAGACTATTATGAAGTGCTTGGCGTCAGCAAGACCGCCACAGACGACGAAATAAAGAAGGCGTATCGAAAGATAGCTATCAAATATCACCCCGATCGTAACCCTGGCAATAAAGAGGCTGAGGAGAAGTTCAAGGAAGCAGCAGAGGCTTACGATGTGCTTCACGACCCTCAGAAACGCCAGCAATATGACCAGTTTGGCTTTGATGCTCCTGGCGGCGGATTCGGCGGTGGCGGATTCGGTGGCGCCGGTGGTTTCTCTATGGACGATATCTTCTCTATGTTCGGTGACGTGTTCGGCGGACATAGCGGAGGCTTCGGTGGCTTCGGAGGCTTTGGCGGTGGAGGTCAGCGTCAGAAACCGCAGTACCGCGGTGCCGATTTGCGCATAAAGGTGACGCTTTCGCTCCAGGAAATTGCAACCGGAACCACAAAGAAGTTCAAGGTGAAGAAGGACGTTACATGTACTCATTGTAACGGTTCGGGCGCAGAGAAGGGTAGCGCAAGCGAGACTTGTCCTACATGTCATGGTAGCGGTGTCGTTACCCGCACAGTTCGCACTATGCTTGGCATGATGCAGACACAGTCGGAGTGTCCTACATGTCACGGCGAAGGTACTGTTATCAAGAACAAGTGTAAGGAATGTGGAGGCACCGGCGTCGTTAAAGGCGAAGAGGTTGTCGAGATCAAGATTCCGGCTGGCGTAGCCGAAGGAATGGTTGTAAACGTTCCGGGCAAGGGTAGTGCAGGACAACATAATGGCATTAATGGAGATATTCAGGTATACATCTCAGAAGAGCCTAACGATACTTTCGTGCGCGATGGCAACGATGTGATTTACAATCTCTTGCTCGATTTCCCTACAGCTGTACTTGGAGGAAGCGTAGAGATACCTACAATAGACGGCTCAAAGGTTAAGATAAAGATTGAATCGGGTACACAGCCCGGCAAGACACTCCGTTTGCGCGGCAAAGGTCTACCTTCCATTCAAGGCTACGGCACTGGTACTGGCGACCTCGTTGTGAATATCAGCGTCTATATCCCGAAGACTCTGTCTAAGGATGAGAAGAAGGCTGTTGAGTCGTTCGCTGGAAGCGACAACTTCAAGGGCGACAAGGAGACCAAAAAGTCTATCTTCGAGCGCTTCAAGAATTATTTCAACTAATAGCAGACGAGTTGATCTTACAAAAATGAATTATCAGGAAACGATAGAATATCTGTTCAATTCGACCCCCGTCTTTGAAATGGTGGGGGCTTCTGCTTATAAGGAGGGTTTGTTCAATACGGAGGAGCTTGACCGCCATTTCGGTCATCCTCATCGCAAGTTCAAGACTATTCATGTAGCAGGCACCAACGGAAAAGGTTCGTGCTCGCATACCTTGGCAGCAATTCTTCAGTCGGCAGGTTACAAGGTCGGACTTTATACTTCTCCGCACCTCGTTGATTTTCGTGAGCGCATCCGCATTAATAGCGAGTGCATAGACGAGCAGTACGTTATCAACTTTGTTGAGCAAGAGCGCAACTTTTTTGAGCCTTTACATCCCTCGTTCTTTGAACTCACAACAGCCCTTGCCTTCAAATATTTCGCCGAAAAGGAGGTGGACATTGCGGTTATTGAGGTAGGTTTGGGAGGCAGACTCGATTGTACAAACATTATCACGCCATTGCTCTCTGTTATCACTAACATAAGTTACGACCATACACAGTTCCTTGGCGACACCTTGGCAAAGATAGCTACTGAGAAAGCTGGCATTATAAAACATGGCGTGCCAGTTGTAATAGGAGAGTGTTGTGACGAGACGCGTGAGGTGTTTGAAGCTAAGGCAAAAACAGCAAACGCTCCCATCGTTTTCGCAGAAGACAACACGGAAGTGCTTGGATGTTCGCTTGAAGAAAATAACGTTATGCATTATGAAACAAAGACATACGGCGTTATTGAAGGCGAGCTTTGTGGCGATTATCAACAAAAGAATACCAATACAGTACTCAACGCTGCCAACCAGTTGCGTGAGCTTGGACTCATTAATGATGTCGATTGCGTTACTGCTGGTTTTGCTAATGTGTGTGAAGCAACAGGACTTCTTGGTCGCTGGCAGACATTGTGCAAAACTCCGCTCACCATTTGTGATACGGGACATAACGTAGCTGGTTGGAAATACCTCAGCCAACAGATTGCAAGACAAAATTGTAAGACAAAGCGTATTGTTTTCGGAATGGTAGACGACAAAGACGTACGCCATGTTATGGCGATGTTGCCAAAAGATGCAGTCTACTATTTCTGTAAAGCAACTACTCATCGAGCCATAACTGAAGATAAAATACAGAAGATAGGAGAGGAGTGTGGTCTTCACGGCACATGCTATAGTAGTGTTGAAGCAGCGTATAAAGACGCTTGCAATGACGCTACGATTGAAGATTTTATTTTCATAGGAGGCAGTAGTTATGTAGTTGCAGACCTTCTTACCTATTTAGAAAATAACAATTAATTGTTTTTAACGGAAAGCACCAAGTAATTTTGGTGCTTTCTTTTGTCTGTTACATTTTTTTTTGGTTACTTTGCATAAAATATAAGTAACTAAAAAACTTAATTTATGATAAACACAACCGAAATAGAAAATATCTGCGGTCTGAAGAGAAGCGATTTTCAGGCTACAGTAGGCGGTAAAGAAACCGACCTTTATATCTTGAAAAACAATCAGGGCAATGAAGTCGCTATAACAAATTATGGTGGAGCACTCGTTGCTATCATGGTTCCAGATAAGAATGGCAATAGAGCTAACGTGATTCAGGGTCATGATAACATTCAAGACGTTATAAACTCACCAGAACCTTATTTGTCTACACTCGTAGGACGCTACGGCAACCGTATCTGCAAGGGACGTTTCCAACTTCATGGCAAGGAGTATCAGTTGCCTATCAACAACGGTCCGAATTGTCTGCATGGCGGCTTGAAGGGCTTCAACGCAAAGGTTTGGGAGGCTCTCCAGATGAACGAACACACTCTCGTACTCAAGTATGTAAGTCCTTATGGCGAAGAGGGCTTCTCTGGCGAGATGAAAGTAACTGTTGAATATTCGTTCACAGACGACAACGAGCTTGTTATCGAATACATGGCTACTACAAACAAGAAGACCGTTGTGAACCTCACAAGCCATGGTTTCTTCTCACTCGCAGGCATTGCTAACCCTACTCCTTCTATCGAGAATCTTGAGTGCGAAATCAATGCTGACTACTATCTGCCGATTGACGAGACATCAATTCCTACCGGAGAAGTACGTTTCGTAAAGGGTACACCGTTCGACTTCCGCACACCGAAGACTGTAGGTCAGGATATTGATGCCGACCATGAACAGATCAAGAACGGTGCAGGCTATGACCATTGCTTCGTGCTCAACAAGAAGGAAGAGGGCGAACTCAGCTTTGCAGCACGTATCAAGGAGCCGGTAAGTGGACGTACAATGGAGGTTTACACAACTGAACCTGGTGTTCAGGTTTACAGCGACAACTGGGCTGATGGTTATAAGGGACAGAACGGTGCTACATTCCCACGTCGCAGTGCTATCTGCTTTGAGGCACAGCACTTCCCCGATTCTCCTAACCATCCTTACTTCCCATCGGTGGTTCTTAATCCCGGTGAGCAGTACACACAGAAGACAGTGTATAAGTTTGGAGTAGAAAAGTAAACAGACTTTATAGCGGGGGCATGCGGCCTCCGCTATTATGCATAAAACCAATGCGGAAGCTAACCCTTCCGCTACTTTATTGAATGTACTAATCAAAAAAAATAACTAAAACAACAAACAAAACAATGGGAAATTCCACAACAAAAAAAGGTAATTTCGTTGCTATTCTTGCAATGATTTTCCTCTTTGCTATGATTGCCTTTGTGACAAACCTTTGCTCACCGATGGCTGTCATCTTGAAAAACAACTTCAGCGTTTCTGATACCCTTGCACAGGTAGGTAACTACGGCAACTTTGGCGCTTACTTCCTTATGGGTATCCCTGCTGGTCTTCTTATCCAGAAATTTGGTTATAAGAAAACAGCTCTTCTCGCCTTGATCGTAGGTATTATCGGTCTTCTTATCCAGTGGCTCAGTGGTTCTATGGGCTTCGTTGTTTACCTTATCGGTGCTTTCATCTCTGGTCTTTGCATGTGTATGCTCAACACAGTTGTAAACCCGATGCTTAACCTCCTCGGTGGTGGTGGCAACACTGGCAACCAGTTGGTTCAGATTGGTGGTGTGTTCAACTCTGCAGCTGCAGTTTGTGTTTACATTCTCATGGGCGCACTCATCGGGGACGCAAGCACAGCTAAGGTTTCTGCTGCTACTCCGGCATTGATGATTGCACTTGCAATCTTTGTTTTCGCACTTGTTGTGATTTTCTTCACAAAGATTCAGGAGCCTGAGCAGCCTAAGGTTGACGCTTTGGCTAACGACAAGTATAGCTGCTTCTCTTTCCGTCACTTCAAGCTTGGTATGCTTGCTATTGCTATCTATGGCGCAGTAGAGGTTTGTCCTCCTACTTATATTCTCGCTTACCTTACCTCTGCAAAGGATGCTGCAAATCCGGGTCTTGCTATGGATGCAGGCTATGTTGGTACTCTTAGTGCTGTGTACTTCATCTTCATGCTTATCGGCCGTTTCGTAGGTGGTATGATTGGTGGTAAGGTTTCTGCAAAGGCCATGATCGCTACTGTTAGCTTTGTTGCAATGGTTCTCGTTGCATTAGGTATTATGCTTCCTATTGAGCAGACCATTAGCTTCCCTGGCATCGACTACACAACTCTCAGCTTGAAGTGGGGAGAGATTCCTGTTGGTATCTTTGCTATCATGCTTGTAGGTTTCTGTGCATCTGTAATGTGGGGTGGTATCTTCAACCTCGCTACAGAGGGTCTTGGCAAGTATACAGCAAAGGCTTCTGGTGCTTTCATGATGATGGTTGCAGGTTTCGCTGTGATGATTGGTATTCAGGGCTTTGTTATCGACCTCACACATAACTATATGGCAAGTTTCATCGTTGTACTCCTTGCTGCAGCATATATCTTCTACTACGCTCTTTGGGGTTCAAAGAACGTCAACACAGACATTCCTGTAGAATAATTGAATATATAAAGGCTTGCTCTTGCGGGCAAGCCTTTTTTCACAAATAAAACATTTATAACTAAAACCTTATTAATTATGGATATCGAATTTGTAAGAAGCCGCTTCATTAAGCACTTCGACGGTAAGACAGGCAATATTTATCAGTCACCAGGTCGTATTAACCTCATTGGTGAGCATACCGACTATAACGGAGGTTTCGTTTTCCCAGGTGCAGTAGATAAGGGCATCATGGCTGAACTTCGTCCGAATGGCACAAATACTGTTATGTGCTACTCAATTGACCTTAAGGACCGTGTAGAGTTCAAGGTTGACGATCCGCAGGGACCACGCGCAAGCTGGGCACGCTACATCTATGGCGTTGTTCAAGAGATGCGTAAGCTCGGTGTTGACGTGAAGGGCTTCAATACTGCGTTTGCAGGTGACGTGCCTCTCGGTGCTGGTATGTCTTCTTCAGCTGCTCTTGAGAGTTGCTTCGCTTTTGCTATCAACGATCTCTTTGGCGATAACAAGGTAAGTAAGTGGGATATGGCTCTCGCTGGTCAGGCTACAGAGCACAACTACTGTGGTGTAAACTGCGGTATCATGGACCAGTTCGCAAGTGTATTCGGTAAGGAGGGTTGCCTCATGCGTCTCGACTGCCGCAGCCGCGAGTTCGAATATTTCCCCTTCAAGCCTGTTGGCTACAAACTGGTGCTCCTCAACTCTTGCGTGAAGCATGAGCTTGCCGGCTCTCCTTACAACGACCGCCGCAACTCTTGCGAGAATGTTGTTAAGCACATCGCTACTAAGCATCCGGAGGCTCACTTCGAGACTCTGCGCGACTGCACATGGGAACAGCTTGAGGAGGTTAAGGCTGAAGTAGGTGAGGAAGACTACAAGCGCGCTCACTTCGTGCTCGGCGAAAAAGACCGTGTTCTTGCTGTTTGTGATGCTCTTAATGCAGGCGACTACGAGACTGTTGGCAAGAAGATGTACGAAACTCATGAAGGTCTCAGCAAGGAGTATGAGGTTTCTTGTGAAGAACTCGACTTCCTCAACGACATCGCCAAGGAGAATGGCGTTACTGGTAGCCGTATCATGGGTGGCGGTTTCGGTGGCTGCACAATCAACCTCGTAAAGGACGAACTTTATGATCAGTTCATCGCTGACGCTAAGGCTAAATACTCTGCAAAATATGGCAAGGAGCCGAAGGTAATCGACGTTGTTATCAGCGAAGGTTCACACAAGGTTTGCTAAATTAGCTCTATAACAGTTTCCTAGATTAGCTCTATAATAATATGTGTAAGGGCAATTCAATAGCGATATTGAATTGCCCTTTTATTGTGTCTATACATGTTTTTGCCGTTCGCGTACGGAATCTGATTGGGCAGCGTACAGAATCTGATTGGGCGGCGTACGGAATCGGCATAGACAACGAACGCGAACGATGACTAAAGCCTGCATACGGCGTGTCATTCTCTTAGAATGAAATTTTCATGAATACTATCAATATTCAGCAAAAGGCAGTTGTGGTTCCTCTTGCTTAGGTTTTGATAATAATTTATTTTGGGGTTTATCGTCGCCCAAACTTACACCAAGCCCCATTAACCTTATCGGATGAGAGGCGTTAATCTCTACTTTTTGTAGTAACACTTTTGCTAAAGGTAGAATCGTATCTTTAGATGTTAGTGGGGTAGCGCAGGTCAGGCTTCTTGTAACTTGCGTAAAGTCGGCGTATTTCACTTTTAATGTAAGTGTGTGACCAGAAAAATCGCTCTTATCAAGGCGGTTTACCAGTTCCAATGTTATGTGGTATAGTTCGATAATAACATTCGATTTCAATGAAAGGTCTTGAGCGAATGTACTTTCGCAACTAACCGATTTTCTATCATTTCGTGCTTCTACTGGACTATCATCAATACCACGTGCATAGTCATAGAACAATTGCCCACGTTTTCCAAACAAACGTGATAGGGTAGACAGCGATTGATTTCGCAACTGCCGAACTTTAAATATACCCAACGAATGCAATTCGAGTGCAGTTTTATGACCTACAAGCCACAAGTCCTCTACCTTTAACTTGTCTAAAAACGCGATAGCATTGTCAGGATGAATGATACATAAGCCGTCGGGCTTATTATAATCGGATGCTATCTTGGCAAGCAATTTACAATAAGATACACCGGCCGAAGCCGTTAAGCCAAGTTCATCATGAATTGCAGCCTTTATTTCTTTTGCAATGTCTGAAGCTAATTCAATACCTTTTTTATTTTGTGTAACATCCAAGAACGCTTCGTCAAGTGATATCGGTTCTATAAAGTCGGTATATCTATGAAATATATTATGAATTTTATTGGAAATTTCTTTATACCGCTCAAATCGAGGTTCTATTATCAACAAATTAGGACAAAGTCTTTTTGCCATTCTAATGGATTGCGCAGAATGTACGCCATAACGACGCGCCTCATAACTCGCAGTAGCAACAACACCGCGGTCAGAATCGTGTCCAACAACAATTGCTTTCCCTGCAAGATTATTGTTATCAAGTCGTTCCACAGCAGCATAGAAGCAATCCATGTCTATATGTATTATCTTACGATAGTGTTGCATCATTTATAGTTATGAAGTTATTCATTATTCAAGTTATGCCAATAATTTACTTTGCAAGACCTATTTATCATAAACCTGTGCAAATCACATCAAATGTACAAAATATTATTGAATAATATAGTATCTTCCATATATAAATTTATAATCTTAAAGGATTACTCTCTATAACGGACATTATGATAAATATGCGTTTTATTTTTATAAAATCATTAATATTATCAATACACTTCTCCACTGATAATACATCAAGATATCGATAAATTGTCGACATCTTGATGTATGTATATTATTGCCTTCTTGTTGACGTATTGTTTAGAATGGCATTCCTACGGCGAAGTGCAAAGTCATGTCCTTTAAACGTGGATTTGTTATTGGGAAATGTTCCTTGTTTGTATCGTATGCAGGATCAACAGCCTTCATTCCGAAATCCACTCGCATGATAAAGTAATCCAGATTCAAGCGTAATCCTAAACCATATCCTACAGCTATCTGTTTGTAGAATTCGTTGAACTTGAATTGTCCTCCAGGCTGGTCTTTATAGTTTTTCAAAGTCCATATATTTCCTGCATCGACAAAGAATGCGCAATTGAATTTCCAAAACAAGAACGTACGCAACTCCATATTCATATCAAGCTTCATATCGCCAGTTTGGTTTATGAAGTCGATACGGCCATCCTTTCCCTTGAATTTACCAGGACCAAGTGCACGGACGTTCCAACCTCTTACAGAGTTTGCGCCACCTGAGAAATAACGCTTTTCAAATGGAAGAATTGTACTATTTCCATAAGGATAAGCAATACCAAGTCCGAAGTGTAATGCGAGTGTATTCTTTGTATCGATTTTTACGAGACGTGTATAATCAATATCGCCCTTAACATATTGTGCATAAGCAATTTTAAAGAGCGTGTACTGATTTTGGGCGTTGCGTTTAGCCTTAAACAGATTTGAGATGCCGTATAGCAAGTTTCCACCTATTTCTACGTTAGAACGCAGAGCGTTTTTAGAATCGCTGAATGAATAATTCAATCCAGTTCGCAGGATAAAGATATCCTCATAATTATATCTAAGGATGGCATTTCTATTTGAAGCATCATCAAGATATTCTTTCTTAAATGTTGCTGAAATCCAAGGCATGTGTACATAGTTTATGTCCAAGAAATCAAATCTGTATGATGGTTTCTTTCTGCCCATGCTCCAATGGTATCGCCATGCAGCAGTAAGCACTCGACGATGGAACTCCGGTCGATTCTGCATATTGTAACTAAAGAGCAATTCCGACTTCATACGGTTCTTCTTGCGAAATCTTTCGGACAGGAAAGGAGCAATAATACGCGGAAAAGCTAACTTTGTTTCGATATTATATTCCACATAATTCTCGTTCTGATAACCCTCAAGTCCCTTGATTGCCTCGTATGCACCACGCAACTGGACACTGAAGGTTTCACTTCCACGGAACAAATTATTGTTTGTATAAGTCAACGAAGCTGCAGCACCAAAATCACCAGCTGTATTTGTACCTTCAGGTTGGAAAGATATAGAATTAGGCTTTCGCGTGCTTATCTGCACGTTACAATCCAAAAGATTTGTATCGGGCAGTTCCTCAAAATGAATGTTTGTATAACGAACAGCCTGCAGACGTGCAAAGTTGTTGTAAGTATTTTGGACATCCTCTGAGCAGAATAAAGCATCAGGTGCAATTACTGTATTGTTATAGAGTACGCGCTTGCGTAATGGCAGTTTCTTGCCATCACCAGAACGGAAATAAATATTGTTAATGATATATTTCTTGTGCGGAGACTCAGGACTATTATTTGAACTTCTATACTTTATAAGATGAAGCTCAACGTCTACCCTATTGCTCTTGCCAATAGTGTCAACTACGTAATGAATAAAATCCTTATTGAATTTGTAATAACCATTATTTAGAAGAATCTGTGCAATACGTTTGCGCTCAGCATCAAGAGTTGATGTTGAAAAAGGAATACCTCTCTTTAACAGTTTTCCTTTGAAGGCTTTCTCCTCAAGTAACGGCAAGAGTGTTTCGTCCTCTATTACATATTTAACTGAATCAACGTAATATAAAACGTTTGGATTTATGGTATATCGAACAGTTGCCTTCTTGTTCTTTTTAGCTACATTATAAGAGGCTTCAGCTTGCAGATATCCCATTGACTTCATTGCCGACACCATGTTGTCGCATGAATTTTTCGTCTTTAACGAATCGAAAACAACCGGGCTCTCCCCTATTCTTCTCAGTGTACGATTTATCCATTTTGTGCTGTCTCTGCCAGACAAGCTATATATGCCCAAAGGAAGCTTTATTAAAGAGAACCACTTAGAGTTTGGACGCTGCGCATAATAAGGTTCGAGCGATTTCGCATTAAAAGACTTTTCATCGCTGCTTATCGTGCAACTTTTCAAAAGACAATCGTCATCGGCAATGAACTTCGTTGAGGAACAAGAAGAGATAAAGGCTAATATAGCTATCATCCCTAACGTTATTGAAGCAGACTTTATTTTGACCTTAGACAACATCTTTACTAATAGTACTAAATTAATATTCATTATGTTTGAAAAACCATGCAAAGATACAAAAAAAACGATAAATATTGCTACCTTTGCAGAGTCTTTTACTCGAAGTGAAGATTCATAACGTATTTTGATAGTTTTAATTAAGAAGATGATAAGCAAAAACAAAATTAAATATTTACACTCACTCAAAACCAAGAAGTTTCGTGATGCTGAAGGCGTCTTTGTAGCCGAAGGTCCAAAAGTTGTTGGCGATATTTTTTCGCGTTATAAAAGCAATTTGATGTTGCTCGTAGGTACATCAGAATGGTTGAAAGGTGAAGGACGCTCAATAGCTTCTGTTGCTAATTGCGAAATAATCGAAGTTACAGAAGACGAACTTACCAAAGCAAGTTTTCTGTGCCATCCGCAGCAGGTACTTGCCGTATTCAAGAAGCTCGATTCTCATGTTGATACCAATCTGCTTACAAGCAAACTTACGATTGTGCTTGACGGCGTACAGGATCCTGGCAACCTTGGTACAATAATCCGTATAGCCGATTGGTTTGGCATCGAGAACGTAATCTGTAGCGCAGATACAGCTGATGCCTACAATCCGAAGGTTGTGCAGGCAACTATGGGAAGCATAGCTCGTGTGAAAATAACATACATGAATCTTTCTGTACTGTTTGATTCGCTGCCGAAAGACTTCCCTATCTACGGTACACTTCTTGAAGGCGACAATATCTACAATCAAGAACTTACAGAGGTAGGTTTGATTGTGATGGGTAATGAGGGGAAAGGCATATCCCCTGCTATTCGCAATCTCGTAAACAGAGCTTTACGAATACCTAATTATCCGGAAGGTCGTGCAACGGCCGACAGCTTGAATGTAGCAATAGCAACAGCTATTGTATGTGCCGAATTCAGAAGACGCTTCTAATATGCATAGAATCATACTGTCAATAGGCACTAATTTCAACCGCGAGTCAAACGCCAAACTCGTAAAAGGAATAATATCCGAGGCATTTCACAAAGTGCAGTTTTCTGAAGAACTGCTTACAGAGCCGGTTGGAGACGTATTAAGCGACAAGAAGTATCTCAACTTTCTTGCTTGTGGCTTTACAGAAGATGAGCCAGAGCAAATCGTTGCAAAGACCAAGCAAATGGAAACGCAATGTGGCAACACCGAGTTTCTGCGTAAAGAAGGCAAAATTGCTATGGATATAGACCTCTTGAAATATAACGATCAGCGCTTTCACGAAAGTGATTGGTCAAGAGATTATGTAAAGAAGTTGATCAAACAATTCGAAGAATAAAAACAGATATAGATTAACATAAAATGAATATGAAGACAATGTTAAGACAATTGATACTACTGCTTTGCCTGTTTGCAATCATGCCAAGCAAAGCTCAAAATAAAAACATTGAATTTGACAAGTTTTTCTGCGACAGCACATTGCGTGTAGACTACATCTTCTCAGGTGACGCGCAGTCGCAGCAGATTTCCTTGGACAAGTGTAACCTTATGCCTCATTGGTATGGAAAGAGAAACAATCTTGACATATTGCCTGTTCAAGGAAATGGTCAGATTACGGTGCGCGACCATAACACGAAGCAGGTTATATACACGAACTCGTTCTCAACATTGTTTCAAGAATGGCTGACATACGACGAGGCAAAAACTACGAACAAGTCGTTCGAAAACGTGTTCCTTGTACCTATGCCAAAGAATGTTGTAGACATAACTGTCGATTTGCGTGATAGCCGTCAGGAAATTGTTACAACGATGACTCATGTCGTCAATCCGAGCGATATATTGATCAGACACATCGGATTCAATTACGTTACGCCATACATCACATTGCAAGCGGCAGAAGACACAACGAAGTGTATTCATATTGCATACGTCGCAGAAGGCTACAGCAAAGACGAAATGTCTACATTCTTGGAGGATGCCCGCATCGCAACAGAGGCACTTTTCGAGCATGAACCATTCAAGTCGAAGCGCAACCGCTTTAACATAATTGCTGTGGAGTCAACATCTGAAGACTCCGGTACAAGTATTCCTTCAAAAGGTGTATGGAAGAATACAGTTTTGGGTAGCCATTTCGATACGTTCTATTCAAACAGATACCTCACAACGCTCAATCTGAAGGACCTGCACGACGCACTTGCCGGCACTCCGTACGAACATATAATCGTATTGGTGAACACTTCCGAATACGGCGGTGGCGGCATATTGAACTCGTACAATCTTAGTATGACACACCATCCGCTTTACAAGCAGGTCGTTGTGCATGAATTCGGTCATAGCTTCGCAGGATTGGCTGACGAATATGCCTACGAGCAGGAGGCGTTGCCGATGTATCCACATGATGTAGAGCCTTGGGAGAAGAACATAACAACACTCGTTGATTTCCACGATAAATGGGAGAAACTCATTGCTCCGACAACACCGATACCTACACCGGCTGACTTCTACGGCAAGAAAACCAAGAAGAACAAGAAGAATGCAAAGCTGCAGCATCCGTTAGGTGTATATGAAGGTGCAGGCTACAGTCTGAAAGGTGTCTATCGTCCATCGTTCGACTGCCGTATGCGCAGCAATGCCCACCCCGACTTCTGTCCGGCTTGTCAGAAAGCGCTCAACGAACTGATCGATTTCTATACAGAATAAGCCGCAATATATGAATATATCAAAAGGAACCAGATTGGCTTTATTGGTATGTTTCATCTCTCTTTCATCTACTGTTAATGCACATAGCCGTGCACATATACATATATACGAATCGGCAACCGAGCAGACAGATGCCGAAAAGCTGTCGAGGGCTGTCGATTACTTTCAAAGCGGCAAGTTCCATGAAGCGCTGATATGGTTCTCAAAACTTGACAGCAAGTACAAGTTGAACCCACGTTTTCAGGCTTATATGGGCGTTTGTTGCTATTACGATGGCGAATATGAGCGGGCGGTAGCGACTTTAGAGCCAATACTGACCAAACTGAATGTATTTGCCCCACACGAATTGGCAGTATATTACTATTGTGTGGCAGAAAGTTATTTTCGTCTGAAGAAGTATATAGACGCTGTGCCGCTGTTCGAGAAGCATACATTGCTATGCTATAACAATGAAAAAGGCGATTCGCTGTTGCGTATCGGTATGTGTTACAAGCACATGCGCGACATCGAAAATGCTCAGGAATACTTCATCGAAGCACTGGCATACTATCGCCGATACAACAATCAAGACAAGTTAAACTATATAGAAAGAGAGTTAAAACGATTGGCTGACAATTAGTGGCATGTATTTTGCATGTACTATAATGCCTACATGTGCATAGGCAGAAGTTAAATATTTACGAACATAATTCAAGGATAATATATTAAATGACAAATTCGTTTTCACAAAGAGTATCAGAAAACCTATCTTTCAGCAGAGAAGAGGCTTTAAGGCTGTCTTCAGGTGCTATACGTCCCGAACATATTGTGCTTGGAATGTTGAGAGACAAGCAAAGTCCGCTGAAGGCCCTGCTTACGGGCGCCAATATAGATGTCGACAAGGTAAAGTCGCAGCTTGAGAAGAACATTCAAGAGAACAACTCTGCCGCAGTTTCGTCTGACAACGGAAACATCTCGCTCGACGAGCATGCTAACAACATTCTCAAATTATCAATACTTGAAGCCCGACTTCAGCATTCTAAGGAAGTGGACGTTGAGCATATCATACTTGCAATACTGCATGACAAAATGGCAAGTGGTGCCAAAAGCGTACTTCTTGAGAATGGTTTAACATACGAGAAAGCTATGAATTTTCTTATGCAAACAAACTCAAATGTCAAGAACGGCGTAGGATTGTCTGACGATGACGATAATCTGGTGTCGCATGACAATTTCTCTTCACATAACAACAAGAATCAGAGCGCTACTTCTGACACAACTAACAAACCAATGGGCGGCGGAACAGACAAGACACCAGTGCTTGACAAGTTCTCTACTGACCTCACACTTGCTGCAGCCCAGGGTAAGCTCGACCTCGTAATCGGACGCGACAAGGAGATACAGCGTGTCACCGAGATACTGTGCCGTCGAAAGAAGAACAACCCTATACTTATCGGCGAACCTGGCGTTGGCAAGAGTGCCATTGCCGAAGGACTTGCCCAGCTTATCGCCCGCCGACGCACATCTCCGTTGCTGTTCAACAAGCGCATCTTTCGTCTCGATATGACATCTATCGTAGCCGGAACGAAGTATCGCGGACAGTTCGAGGAGCGCATCCAGGCATTGCTGCACGAGTTGGAACAGAATCCTGACATCATTGTCTTCATAGACGAAATACATACTATAATAGGTGCAGGTAGCACGCCTGGCTCAATGGATGCTGCTAATATCATGAAGCCGGCGTTGGCTCGCGGTTTGGTACAATGTATCGGTGCCACAACGCTCGACGAGTATCGCAACTCTATCGAGAAGGATGGTGCTCTTGAGCGTCGTTTCCAGCGCGTAATGATAGAACCCTCTACAGAAGCAGAGACACTCGACATTCTGAAGAACATCAAGGAGCGCTATGAGGACTATCATCATGTGCGCTATACCGACGAGGCGTTGGAGGCTTGCGTGAAACTGACTGGCAGATACGTCTCAGAGCGTGCGTTCCCAGACAAGGCTATTGACGCAATGGACGAAGTTGGCTCGAAGGTTCATCTGCAACATGCAGTAATTCCACCTTCAATAATTGAGAAGGAGAAGGAATTGGCAAACATCCATCAGTTGAAGATAGCGGCAGCAGACGACCAGAACTTTGAAGTGGCAGCTACTTATCGCGACCGCGAGACACAGCTTGAGAGCGAACTTAAGGTTTTGAACGACGAGTGGGTGGCTTCTGACGACGGACAACGTGAGACAGTCACAGAGGCAGACGTTGCTAATGTGGTTTCTATCATGTCGGGCATACCCGTACAGCGCATTTCCGAATCGGAGAGTTACGTGCTGAAGAACCTCGGCGACAGACTCAAATCGGTTGTGGTGGCTCAGGACGACGCCATCGGCAAAATCGTGCGCAGCATACAGCGTAATCGTCTCGGACTTAAAGACCCTAACCGTCCGATAGGCGTATTCATGTTCCTCGGCTCAACCGGTGTAGGCAAGACCTATCTTGCACAGACCTTGGCAGAGCTGATGTTCGGCACGAAGGACGCCCTTATACGTATCGACATGAGCGAATACTCGGAGAAGTTCAACACCTCGCGTCTCGTAGGTGCGCCTCCGGGATATGTAGGCTACGGCGAAGGTGGACAGCTCACAGAGAAAGTACGCCGCCATCCCTACTCTATCGTTCTTCTTGATGAGGTGGAGAAGGCGCATGGCGATGTGTTCAACCTATTACTGCAAGTGCTCGATGAGGGTCGCATGACTGACGGTAACGGCAGAATGGTCGACTTCCGCAATACAATCATCATCATGACCTCGAACACCGGCACACGCCAGCTTGTCGATTTCGGCAACGGCATAGGTTTCAACGCCGCGTTGCTCGACAACTCGAGCGAAAAGGCTAAGGAATATGCACGATCTGTGATACAGAAAAGTTTGGCACACAAGTTCGCGCCCGAGTTCCTCAACCGTCTCGACGAGATTATCACGTTCGATCAGCTCGACAATACAGCGATACGCAAGATTGTGGACATCGAGTTGTCGCGTCTGTTCAAGCGCATCAACGATATGGGCTATGCCGTTGAAATCAGCGACGAGGCAAAGACTCTGCTTGCAAACAAGGGCTACAATCCGCAGTACGGAGCGCGTCCTCTGAAGCGTGCCATACAGACATACATCGAGGATGTGCTTTGCGAGTTGCTGCTCTCCGACGAGAAGAGAACAAGCAAAACCATTGCGATTGACGTTGATGGAGACGACAAGCTGAAAGTGGAGTTCAAGGAGAGTGCGGCTGAATAAGCTGTAGCAGACAGAACAATTAGAAGAAAACGATTATGAGCAATAACAACAATCACCAACTGGGCGAAGCGCCTTGGTTGCATGTCATAATATCTACCGGTTTAGGTGTCGGTTTTTGGCCTTGGGGACCGGGTACACTCGGCGGTTTCGTTGCGCTACTTATCTGGATAGCCCTCTATTTCACGCTCTCTCCACTTTGGCTCGCTATAGCCACAGTTCTGCTTGTGGTAGGTACGCTATTTGTGGGCGTTTGGACAGATAACGTGATGGAACGCTACTGGGGCGAGGACCCTCGAACCGTAATCATCGACGAGTATTTCGGAACATGGGTGGCTACGCTTGCGGCCTTGTTCGTTGATGGTCCGTCGTATGTAGCCGTTTCTCTCGCAACGATAGGCTTTGTCTTGTTCCGTGTAATCGACATTACGAAACCGTTTGGCTGCCGTTGGGTAGACCGCCATATACACGGAGGTTGGGGCTGTATGCTCGACGATGCGTTGGCTGGCTTCTACGCCATTTGCTTGACATTGATTATCAGGTACGCAGGTTTGGTAGAATACGTACACGACCTGCTTTCATAAATAGTTATGCTGTTTTTCATAACAATAAAACATAACATAAGTAATACGCGTCGATTGGTACGAATGTTCGTATCAGTCGACGCGTTTAGTCTCTTTTATACCAACGCTTTGCTGGTACAACAAAGTCTTTATTGATTATTATGCGCGCTTTCGGCAGTGTCTTCACACAAAAGACAAGGTTGTCATAGGCGTCTTGTACGTAGGTGTGCCCGAAAAGACTGTCGCAATATGCACAACCGAATGACATGCTGGCTCCATGATGATACTTGCTGTAGCGTGGTTTTATATCGCCGACCTTCAATTTCAATTCAGGATGAGCGCCGATATATTGCTTTACGCCATCAACCATCTCGGAATAAAAACAGTCTATACCACTTTCTATCTCGATGCCTTCAGCCGAAACCAGTTTATTAATAAGATATATGTGATTCTTTTCGTGACACTTCCAGCATATCTTCTGATAAAAACACACCTCAACATACTTCACCTTCATTGTTTCGGCATAACGTATATTTCCTAAAATCATAGAACGAATGAAATCGTCAATCGGAAGCGAATATTCTTCTTCCCTAATCTTATGAAGAAGGACACTTATTTCGCCGCGTATGTCCTGAATATAAAAGCAAGGCAGCTTGCTTAATACTAATTTTCTGAACGAAGGCATTAGCATCCAGCATCCGCACACGCGTTCCTGACGCATGGCAAGATATACCTCCTCCACATTGCGCGGCAAATTGCACACATTGAAGGCTATCTTGTATGGTCCGCAATCTACCAAGACATCGGCTTTCCATTTCTCCGTCTTCACTTTCGTTGTGAACGGAAAGCCGATGTCTTTGCAAATTGATTGTATTGTATCTGTTACGAATGCTTTTTCCATATGTCTGAGCCAGTCTTACTGGCACGGCTTGTATTGCGACATCATGCTGCGTATCTCGTTGGCTCTCTGTGCAGACAATGCAGGCACACCTTCCAACTTATACTTCTCGCCGAGCTTTTCGTATTTATACGTACCTAATGTGTGATAAGGCAGAATTTCTATCTTCTCAACACAATCGTAATGCGAAACGTGCTCACCAAGTTTGCGTAGCCACTCGTCATTGTCGGTCAGGTTTGGAACCACAACATGACGCACCCAGGTCTTTATCTTACGCTCCTCAAGAATATCGAGGAAAGCAAGATTGTTGTTCTGCTTTACGCCGGTAAGCGTCGGATATAGCTCCGCGTCCATTGTCTTGATGTCCAACAATACAAGGTCTGTATTGTCCAACACCTTCAAGACCTTATCCGTAATGATAGCACCACTTGTGTCGAGCGCAGTATGCAAGCCTTCATCGTGACAAAGTCTGAAAAACTCTGCCACAAACTCTGATTGCATCAACGGCTCTCCTCCAGAAGCCGTTACACCACCGCTTTTAATGAACGAACGATACTTTACCACTTCGTCTCTCAACTGCTCTGGAGTAAACTCGTACTGGCATTTTCCGTTAGGATCCCATGTGTCCGGGTTGTGACAGAACAGGCATCTCAACAGACATCCCTGCATAAAAGTCACGAAGCGTACGCCTGGCCCGTCTACTGTGCCAAACGATTCAAAAGAGTGTATTCGTCCTATCATTTAACCCAACAGCTTTTCCAAAAATACATTAAGGTCAGAGTCGAGTCCTTCCATAAGATCCTTGCCGATAATGACAGTATCGTCGTCGGCGATATAAAGCTCGGCAACATTCTCCTTGTCCTCGTTCTCAAGCACAAAGCTGTAAGGCTTAAGAATGCCGAGGCTGTCGGCTAATGCAGACTGTGCCGAGAGCGTAGCCATAAGCGTCTGCTCCACACCGGTATAGAAGTCCTCGTCGTTATTGTTTATCCATTGCTCTACAACGCAACGTGTAACCTCGTTGTCGTCGTCGTCGAACGCCAACATCTCGCCGCTGCCTTGAGAGACACGCACATGAATATCCGTAACGACAGAAGCGTCGTCGCGCGGAGGAAATTTCTGAGCAATTTTCTTCAAGAAGCGCTCTATCTGCTGTGTTGTTTGTTCGGTTGCTTTTTCCATTTCGATTTTGTTTAGATTATTATTTATGTAGAGATATTGCAAGTTGGGTGAAATGAAGTAAGTTTCACTTTACGTTGTGCATACTATCATCTGCAAATATACGCCTTTTTATTAACAACGCAAACAAATTGTGGAAAAATATCTGCGTTTTATTTGTCATTACGAATTATAATATTAATTTTGTGGTAAACTAAAGCGATATATGTTCAATACAGACGCTTATAACTAATTTCATTAAGATTGTAATTAATAGACTATAAAACTTATTTAGTATTATGAAACAAACAATTTTGGTAACTGGCGGTACGGGCTTTATCGGTTCGCATACAACAGTGGAGCTCATTGAAGCAGGTTACAAGGTAGTAATTGTTGACGACCTCTCAAACTCAAAGATCGAGGTTCTTGATGGTATCGAGAAGATTACTGGCGTTCGCCCAGCATTCGAGCAGGTAGACCTTCGCGACAAGGCTGCTACAGAGGCTGTGTTTGCAAAGTATCCTGACATTCAGGGTATCATCCACTTTGCTGCTTCAAAGGCGGTTGGCGAGAGCGTGCAGAAACCATTGCTCTACTATCGCAACAATATCGTGTCGCTCGTAAACTTGCTCGAGCTTATGCCAAAGTATGACGTTAAGGGCATCATCTTCTCTTCAAGCTGCACTGTATATGGTCAGCCGAAGCCAGAAAACCTCCCCGTTACAGAGGATGCTCCTCACCAGAAGGCAACATCTCCTTATGGCAATACAAAGGAAATCAACGAGCAGATTATTGCCGACTATATCCACAGCGGTGCCTCTATCAAGAGCATCGTTCTCAGATACTTCAACCCGATTGGTGCTCACCCGTCTGCAGAAATCGGCGAGTTGCCTAACGGCGTGCCTAACAACCTCATTCCTTTCGTGACACAGACAGCTATCGGCATACGCAAGGAGCTTACCATCTTCGGTAACGACTACAATACTCCTGATGGCACTTGTATCCGCGACTACATTTATGTAGTAGACCTCGCAAAGGCTCACGTGGCAGCAATGGCTCGCGTGCTCGACAAGGAGACCGAACCGATTGAATACTTCAATATCGGCACCGGCAATGGTAACTCTACACTCGAAATCGTTGAGACATTCGAGAAGGCTACTGGCGTTAAGCTCAACTGGAAGTTCGGTCCGCGTCGTGAGGGCGATATCGAAAAGATCTGGGGCGACTGCTCAAAGGCAAACAAGGTATTGGGTTGGAAGGCTGAGTCTAACCTTGCAGATGTACTCGCTTCTGCTTGGAAGTGGCAGCTCAAGCTCCGCGAAGACGGCGTAATGTAATAGGCTTTAAGTGGTTGTGGTTTCGTGTCATAACCACTATGACTCACTATAAATGAAATAAGGCTACAGCAGAAATGCTGTAGCCTTATATTCGTTATTAAAGTAATGCTTAATATTCTGATCCTTCGGACTTTATAACACTTGGCCCGTCAATCACTTCAGGGGTATTGTTTCCACGGTTCACGTCGTCATATACTTTTCGCAAGTCCTCATATCGAATGCTGATGTCGCGGTTTACGGGTCGGTCTTTATCAAGCAGACTATGTGAGAAAAGCCACTCGTAGGTCTTGCGCAGATAGAACAAGCGAGCCGGTGCACCGTGGTTTGCACCCTGCCACCAATCGTATAGCAAGCGCGTATCATTACCGCTTTCCTTCAGTTTTTCTACAACCACTTTAGACTGCTTTATAGGCACCGCACGGTCTGCTGTGCCATGTATTATCCAGAACGGCAATTTGCCCAATCCGCTCACGTCTTTTAGGGACGAACCGCCGCAGAAAGCCATTCCTGCTGCTATGCGGTCGGGATAGGTTGCACAAACATCCATTGTGCCATATCCGCCCAAACTCATGCCGAGCACATACACACGGGTTGTGTCACAAGCATAGTTGCGCTTCACCCAATCAAGCACATCCATTATCTTCTTAGGGTTCCAAGCGCCGCCAGGGTTTTGCGGAACAATAGTCAGCGCTTCAATCTCGCGACCCTTTACGATAGCGTCAAGCGGTCCGTAGCGACGCACACGATCAAGATTTCTGCCGCAAAGGCTCGCTCCGTGGAGGAATATGATAACCGGAGTATGCTCCTGCGAATAGAAGTAGTCGATAGGTGTGTACACCCAGAAGTTGTAGCCGTTAGGAATTGAATCTTTAACCGGTCTGAGGAAGTCGTAAGCCGACATGTGCAATGCCGAGAACGCCAAGAATATAGTAAATAATATCTTTTTCATAAATAATATCCGTATTTGGAACGATAAATCTGTGGAAGCGAAATTACCATTTATATTTCTAACAGCGAAATTTAACTAATATCTTTACCACAGATTAATAGGCTTTCACCTTTTTTAGTAAGCAAATTATGATAATATACCACGTAATAAATAAATAATATGTACCTTTGCAAAAACAATAACACCGATATGGAAGTAATTAAAACCGATATTGAAGGAGTGGTTATTATTGAACCACGCATTTTCAAGGATGCTCGAGGATATTTCTTCGAGAGTTTTTCACAGCGAGAGTTTGACGAAAAGGTAGGCCACATAGAGTTTTGTCAGGACAATGAGAGCATGTCGTCGTATGGCGTGATGCGTGGTCTTCATTTCCAGCGCCCGCCATTCACACAGAGTAAGCTCGTAAGATGTGTGAAAGGTGCCGTTCTTGATGTTGCTGTAGACATAAGAAAAGGTTCGCCAACATACGGCAAGCATGTGGCTGTGGAGTTGACAGAGGACAACCATCGCCAGTTCTTTATCCCTAAAGGCTTCGCTCACGGTTTTGCAGTGTTGAGCGAAACAGCCGTATTCCAGTATAAATGTGACAACTTCTACCATCCGGAAGCTGATGGCGGCATATCTATTCTCGACATATCGTTAGGCATCGACTGGCGCATACCTACCGACAAGGCTATCTTGAGCGAGAAAGACACTAAGCATGCTCTGCTGAAAGACTTCGATTCTCCGTTTACTTTTTAAATATCTATAACTATGAACATATTAGTAACTGGTGCCAACGGTCAGCTCGGACACGAAATGCAGCGCGTGGCACTCGGTAGCAAACACCATTATATATTTACTGATGTAGCTGAGGGCTACGAGCAGCTCGACATCACCAATATTGACGCCGTACGTGCGATGGTAAAGGAGCGCAACGTGAATGTTATTGTCAACTGCGCAGCCTACACCAACGTAGACAAAGCAGAAACCGACTACGACTTTGCCAATCTGCTTAACAATACAGCTGCGAGCAATCTTGCTACAGCCATGAAGGAAGTAGACGGCACGCTTATACACGTTAGCACCGACTATGTATTCCAAGGCGACCGTAATGTGCCGTGCCGTGAGGATTGGGAGACAAATCCGCTCGGCGTTTATGGCAAGACAAAGCTCGCAGGCGAGAAGTCGATAGAGGCCACAGGATGCAACCATATCATCATACGTACAGCATGGCTTTATTCGCAGTGGGGCAAGAACTTTGTAAAGACGATGCAGATGCTCACCTCTACAAAAGACTCACTCAAGGTCGTATTCGACCAGGTAGGCACCCCGACATTTGCGGGCGATCTTGCAGACGTTATCTCACACATAATCGAAACAGAACAGTTTGACAAGACCGGCATCTACCACTTCTCTAACGAAGGCGTATGCTCATGGTTCGATTTTGCGAAGGTTATATGCGAACTTTCTGGCAACACTTGCGACATCCAGCCTTGCTACAGCGAGGAGTTCCCGAGTCCGGTAAAACGTCCGCACTTCTCTGTGCTCGACAAGTCGAAACTCAAAGCTACATTCGGTGTAAAGGTTCCCTACTGGACCGATTCACTGAAAGTGTGCATCAAGCAGCTTGCAGAAGCAAACAACAAATAAGCATATCACACACTAAATTAGTAAATAATATGAAGAATATCATCATTACTGGCGGTGCCGGTTTTATCGGCTCACATGTTGTTCGACTTTTTGTCAACAAGTACCCGGAGTATAACATCATAAACCTCGACAAACTCACATATGCTGGCAACCTCGCCAACCTGAAGGACATCGAGGACAAAGAGAACTACACATTCGTTAAGGGTGACATCTGCGACTTCGAGATGGTTCTCGAACTCATGAAGAAGCACAAGGTTGACGGCATTATCCACCTTGCTGCAGAGAGTCACGTAGACCGCTCTATTAAGGATCCGTTCACCTTCGCACGCACTAACGTGATGGGCACATTGTCGTTGCTTCAGGCTGCGAAGATATATTGGGAGAGCCTTCCAGAGAAGTACGAGGGCAAGCGCTTCTATCACATCTCTACAGATGAAGTTTATGGTGCGCTCGAACTTACAAACCCGGAAGGTATTGAGTCTCCGTTCACAACAAAAGCATCTTCTGCTCACCACCATGCTTACGGCACAGAGTTCTTCCTTGAGACCACCAAGTATAACCCCCACTCGCCCTACTCTGCCGCAAAGGCAAGCAGCGACCACTTTGTACGCGCTTTCCACGACACATACGGAATGCCGACCATCGTGACCAACTGCTCCAACAACTATGGCCCGTACCAGTTCCCGGAGAAGCTCATTCCGCTCTTCATCAACAACATCCGTCATCGCAAGCCGCTACCGGTATACGGCGAGGGTCTGAACGTACGCGACTGGTTGTACGTAGAGGACCACGCTCGCGCTATCGACCTTATCTTCCATAAGGGCAAAGTGGCTGACACATATAATATCGGCGGTTTCAACGAGTGGAAGAACATCGACATCATCCACGTCCTCATCAAAACCGTCGACCGTCTGCTCGGTCGTAAGGAAGGTGAAGACCTCAACCTCATCACTCATGTTACCGACCGTATGGGCCACGATATGCGCTACGCTATCGACTCACGCAAATTGCAGAAGGAACTCGGTTGGGAGCCGAGCTTGCAGTTTGAAGAAGGCATTGAGAAGACCGTGCGCTGGTATCTTGACAATCAGGAGTGGATGGACAACGTGACGTCTGGCGATTATCAGAACTATTACGAGTCAATGTACAAGAATAGATAAGCAATTATGAACATCGGATTTGATAACGAGAAGTATCAGAACATTCAGTCGGAGCACATCAAGGAGAGAATTTCGCAGTTTGATGGAAAATTGTACCTCGAACTTGGTGGCAAACTTTTCGACGACCATCATGCAAGCCGCGTGCTGCCGGGTTTTCAGCCCGACAGCAAGTTGCGCATGTTTCAGAAGATAAGCGACAGCATAGAGATAGTGATTGTCATTAGTGCTGCCGACATTGAGAAGAACAAGAAGCGCGCCGACCTTGGCATTACCTACGACGAGGATGTGCTACGTTTGCGCAGCGAGTTCCGGAACCGTGGCTTTATGGTCGGTTCGGTTGTCATCACTCATTACAACGGACAGCCCGCCGCAATCGCCTTCAAGCAGCGTCTTGAGCGCAGCAACATCAAGACCTACTGCCACTACCTTATTGAGGGCTACCCGCATGACGTCAAGCTCATTGCTTCAGACAACGGCTTCGGAAAGAACGACTACGTAAAGACCGAGCGTCCGCTGGTTATCGTGACCGCACCGGGCCCGGGCAGCGGCAAGATGGCTGTATGTCTTAGCCAACTCTATAACGAGAACAAGCACGGCATAAGAGCGGGCTATGCAAAGTTTGAGACATTCCCGGTTTGGAACCTTCCGTTGAAGCACCCAGTGAACATCGCATACGAAGCAGCAACGGCAGACCTTAACGACGTCAACATGATTGACCCATTCCATCTTGAGGCTTACAACAAGATTGCGGTGAACTATAACCGCGACATCGAGATTTTCCCCGTATTGAACGCTCTCTTCGAAGGCATCTACGGCGAGAATCCATACAAGTCGCCGACAGACATGGGTGTGAATATGGTAGGCTTCTGCATCAGCGACGACAAGGTTTGCTGCGAGGCATCGAAGAACGAGATTATCCGCCGCTACTATGAGGCTACAAATAAGCTGGCTCTCGGCGCATGCAACGAAGGAGAAATCAGCAAGATACAGATGCTGTTCAACCAGGCGAAGATAACAACCGACTTCCGTCGCACCACCGTTGCAGCACGTGAGTGCCTGGAGCGTACCGGGCACACATCTTCGGCTATCGAGCTTGAGGACGGCACAATCATCACCGGCAACTCAAGTCCGCTGTTGGGCTGTAGCGCCGCCCTTCTGCTAAATGTGACGAAGCATCTTGCCGGAATTGACCATACAACAAAGCTCATTCCGCAGTCGATGATCGAGCCGATACAGTATACCAAGACCAATTATCTTGGCGGTCACAACCCTCGTCTGCATACCGACGAGGTGCTCGTGGCGCTCTCTGTGCTCTCTGAGAACGACGAGAACTGCCGCAAGGCATTGGAACAATTGCCTAAGCTGCGTGGCTGTCAGGTTCATTGCACGGTTATGCTGAGCGAAGTGGACAGAAAGATATTCAAGAAGCTTGGCATAGGTCTCACATGCGAACCGGTTTTGAAGACAAAGACCCGTTAGTTTCTGCCGTAAACAAGCTAAAAATGCAAATAAAGACATTGTGCTACAAGCATTTATAATAATGTATATACAAAGAAGGGCTGAATTCCGCATAAGGAATTCAGCCCTTCTTTGTATACTTCCCTCAGTACCTGTGTTCGGTACTTGAGTTCTCCGATACATGTAATAGCATTACCCGACACCGGTAATAAAGTTACCAGATACAGGTAATTGGCTTACCAGATACAGGTAACATACTACTTGCACGGAACAAGTTTCAGTTCGGTAGGTATCTTCACCCATTTGCGGTTTACAACAATCTTGATGCGACTACCACTCTTTTGCTTAAGCACATACGAACCATCCTCAGGGTTGTAGGTAAGAGTGGCGGTGAGATCTTCTGACCCGTAATCGTTGACAATCTCGAGAGTAGCGCTATTCTTGCCGTCAATCTTGGCAGACGTGATTAGCCATTTACGTTGGTCGCGTTTGGCTCCGAAGTAGCCCGGTATCTCTCCGAAAAGCTCTTGATCTGGAACAATTACGTTGTTTTCATACAAATTTATGTCCATATACACCTTAAATTCATCGTTGTAAATGTACGTATGGAACACTTTGTCGCTCTGCGCTGCAAGTTTAACAGACACAAGGAGTACAAACATAAGGATGAATAACTTTTTCATATTGTTAATTTGTTTGTTTTAACATTGTGTAAAAATATGAGATTGTAAGATATGTACTTAACTCTGCGCAAAAGTATTAAATTTACATCAAGAATACGGCTGTTTTGCAAAAAAAGAGAGCATAAAAATCGTTTTTTTTATCTTTAAAATAGTATTTTTGCAAGCGACATTAAACTTTTTTATGAAAAAAGAGAATTTATTTCCAGACTACATTTTTGAATCGAGTTGGGAAGTTTGCAATAAGGTAGGAGGCATTTATACAGTGCTTTCGACAAGAGCCAAGACGCTTGTAGAGCAGCTTGGTGACAAACTCATCTTTATTGGTCCCGACTGTTGGGGTGAAAAAACAAGTCCGTATTTCGCCGAAGACGACAAACTCTTCGCTTCGTGGAGAAAGAAGGCAGAGAAAGAAGGCTTGAAAGTAAAGATAGGCAGATGGACGGTGCCGGGCAATCCGGTAGCCATACTCGTCGACTTCAATCAGTATTATGCTGAGAAGGACATGATATACGGTCAGCTTTGGGAGAAGTACCACGTTGACAGCCTTCACGCATACGGCGACTACGACGAGGCTTCGATGTTCTCGTACGCAGCGGGTCTTGTTGTGGAGAGTTTCTATACCAGCGAAATCAGCAAGCCGAAAGCTAAGAAGCAAGCTAAGGTTATTTATCATGCTAACGAGTGGATGACTGGTTTGGGCGCACTCTACATCAACGACCGCGTGCCGCAGATTGCGACCATCTTCACCACACATGCTACAAGTATCGGACGCAGTATTGCAGGCAACAACAAGCCGCTCTACGAATACCTTGAGGCATACAACGGCGGCCAGATGGCTGCCGAGCTGAACATGGAGAGCAAACACTCTATTGAGAAGCAGACAGCGCTCCACGTAGACTGCTTCACAACCGTGAGCGATATAACAGCCACAGAATGCAAGGAGCTTATGGACAAGCCGGTGGACGTAGTGCTGCCGAATGGCTTCGAAGACGACTTCGTGCCACAGGGCAAGACATTCGACAAGAAGCGTGCCGCAGCCCGCAAGCGTCTGCTCGACATAGCACGTGCACTCTCTGGCGACGAGATTGAAGACGACGCAATCATCATCTCTACAAGTGGACGCTACGAATGGCGCAACAAGGGCATTGATGTCTTTATCGATGCTATGAATCGTTTGCGCACTAATGCAGAGAACCTTAAGAAGGACATAGTAGCCTTCATCGAAGTGCCGGCATGGGTGAATTGTGCACGCGAAGACTTGGCAGAGCGTTTGGCTGCTATGGAGGAAGGTGAGAAATTCGACACTCCGCTCCCTACCCCAGTCATCACTCATTGGCTGAACGAGCAACAGAACGACCGTGCATTGGGCATGATGAACTGGCTCGGCATGCACAACGCCAAGGGCGAACGCGTAAAGCTGGTGTTCATTCCGTGCTACCTCACAGGCGAGGACGGCATTGTGAACCTTTCTTATTATGACACCATCCTGGGCAACGACCTCTGCATCTACCCGTCTTACTACGAGCCGTGGGGCTACACTCCGCTGGAGGCTACGGCGTTCAAGGTGCCGTGCATCACAACCGACCTTGCAGGCTTTGGTCTTTGGGCAAACACCGTTATTGGCAAGGAAGGCACAATCGAGGATGGCGTGGAGGTAATCCACCGCACAGACTACAACTACAATGAGGTGGCTGACAGCATCAAGGCGGCTGTTGAGAAGTACGCCAATGCTACGAAGCAGAAACAGGGACGCATACGCAACAAGGCACGCGCTCTGGCAGAGAACGCATTGTGGAGCAAATTCATTACATATTACTATGAAGCATACGACATCGCGCTGCGCAAGGCGGAGGCAAGATGCTCGAAAGCTGGCGAGTAATTAAAAGGTAAGAAAAATACAACTAAATAAATAATAATTAATAACTTATGAAAATCAAAGCAGACTATGCTAACGCTCCTCAGTGGAAGGAGGTAAACGTCAAGTCTACACTTCCCTCAGAGTTGAAGTGTCTTGATGAGCTCGCACACAACATGTGGTGGGCGTGGAACTATGAGGCTCGCAACATGTGGAAGAGCCTTGACAGCGATCTATATGAAGAGGTTGGTCACAACCCGGTAATGCTTCTCGACCGCCTGAGCTACGAGCGCAAGGAGGCTATCGTCAAGGACAAGGCCATCATGGAGCGCGTTAAGGCTGTGTACAAGAAGTTCCGCGAGTATATGGACGTTGCTCCTGATGCAACACGTCCTTCTGTGGCTTACTTCTGTATGGAGTATGGTATCAACCAGGTTGTCAAGATCTACTCAGGTGGTCTTGGTATGCTCGCCGGCGACTACATGAAGGAGGCTTCTGACTCTAACGTCAACATGTGTGGCGTAGGTTTCCTCTATCGTTACGGCTACTTCAAGCAGACTTTGTCAATGGACGGTCAGCAGATTGCCCAGTACGACGCCCAGAACTTCAACTCACTCCCCGTAGAGCGCGTTCTCGACGAGAACGGTCAGCCTATGGTAGTTGACGTTCCTTACATGAACTATCAGGTTCACGCTTATGTATGGGTGATGAACGTAGGCCGTATCAAGCTCTACCTCCTCGATACCGACAACGAGATGAACTCAGAGTTTGACAAGCCTATCACACACGCCCTCTATGGCGGCGACAACGAGAACCGTCTGAAGCAGGAGATTCTTCTCGGTATCGGCGGTATGCTCACACTCAAGAAGCTCGGCATCAAGAAGGACATCTACCATTGCAACGAGGGCCACGCAGCTCTCTGCAACCTCCAGCGTCTTATCGACTACATCAAGGAAGGACTGTCGTTCAACGAGGCTCTTGAGCTCGTTCGCGCTTCTTCACTCTATACAGTTCACACTCCGGTGCCTGCTGGCCACGACTACTTCGACGAGTCGCTCTTCGGCAAGTACATGGGCGGCTATCCCAGCATGCTCGGCATCTCTTGGGACGAGTTCATCGGCATGGGTCGTACAAACCCCGATGACCACTCAGAGCGCTTCTGTATGTCTACATTCGCTTGCAACACATGCCAGGAGGTCAACGGCGTAAGCAAGCTCCACGGATGGGTAAGCCAGCGTATGTTCGCTCCTATCTGGAAGGGCTACTATCCTGAGGAGAGCCACGTAGGCTACGTCACCAACGGCGTTCACTTCCCCACATGGACAGCTACAGAGTGGCGCAAGGTTTACGCCAAGTATTTCGACAAGAACTACATCTACGACCAGAGCAACGAGAGCCTCTGGCACTCTATCTATAATGTGCCCGACGCAGAAATCTGGGAGACACGTATGGCTCTCAAGAAGAAGCTCGTTGACTACATCCGTGAGAAGTTTGCCGCTACATGGCTCAAGAACCAGGGCGACCCTTCACGCGTAGTGACATTGCTCGAGAGCATCACTCCTAACGCTCTCTACATCGGCTTCTGCCGTCGCTTTGCTACCTACAAGCGTGCCCACCTTCTCTTCACGGACCTTGAGCGTCTGTCTAAGATCGTGAACAATCCGGAGCGTCCGGTCAAGTTCATCTTCTCAGGTAAGGCCCACCCGGCTGACGGTGCCGGCCAGGGCTTGATCAAGCGTATCTTCGAGATCAGCCAGCGTCCTGAGTTCCTCGGCAAGATCATCTTCCTTGAGGACTACGACATGCAGCTTGCACGCCGCTTGGTTTCAGGAGTTGATATATGGATGAACACTCCGACACGTCCTCTTGAGGCTTCCGGTACATCAGGCGAGAAGGCCGAAATGAACGGTGTTGTCAACCTCTCAGTACTCGACGGCTGGTGGGTTGAGGGCTATCGTCAGGGTGCAGGCTGGGCTCTCAAGCAGGAGCGCACATACCAGAACCAGGGCTATCAGGATCAGCTCGACGCCGCCACAATCTACTCTCTCCTTGAGAACGAGATTCTGCCGCTCTACTACAACCGCAACAAGCAGGGCTTCAGCGAGGGCTGGATCAAGACCATCAAGAACTCTATCGCCACCATCGCTCCTCATTACACAATGAAGCGTCAGCTCGACGACTACTATGATAAGTTCTACACCAAGGAGGCTGCCAACTTCAAGAAGCTGTCTGCCGACAACAACCGCCTCGCCAAGGAGCTTGCTGCCTGGAAGGAAGCCGTTGCCCAGCGTTGGGACTCAATCCGCGTAGTCAGCAAGGACGACTCCGTGCTTTACGGTGCCGAGACTGGCAAAAAGTACACTCTGCGCTACGTCATTGACGAGCAGGGCTTGAACGACGCCATCGGACTTGAGCTCGTGTCTATCAAGACCGACCAGAACGGCGAGGAGCACATCTTCTCTAAGCGTGAGTTTGAAGTTGTAGGCCACGAGGGCAACAACTACACATTCGAGGCTACATTCGAGCCTGACGTAGCCGGCACATTCAAGAGCTGCGTGCGTATGTATCCTAAGAACGAGAACCTCGTTTATCGTGAGGACTTCTGCTACGTTAAGTGGCTTGACTAATATTCATCAAAAAAAGGCTGACACCTCATCTCTGAAGTGTCAGCCTTTTTTATATATCTCTTTATTGAACTTTCGCAAGTTCAGAAGTTATAGAATTTAAAGAAGTTATAGATTTTAAAGCCGTATGTCTTATAGCTGAATATTCAGCAAAAAGAGTAATGGCTATAAATTCTAGCGACCGTAGGGAGCGCAGTTTCCTTGAGCTTTGTGAAAAACTTCTTTAACTTCTGAATTCTCTGAACTTGCTAAAGTTCAGTCTCTTTATAAGAACCTTTTGTGACAAAGCCTGTTATCAACAGGCGATTTTAAGTTTTCATATACGCGCTTTATCAGCCATTCAATTTAATGGTTTCCATATCATCAGGCACTTCTATTCTTCCTCCAAATCCGATGGCAGCCTCCTTTGTGTAACAGTCCTTACGTGTAGCAAGAGTCTTCTCCTCCGTGTGGTATAGAATGAGGTTTTTGACATGAAGTTCAGCCGCAAGTCTTCCTGCGTCAAGAGCCGTACTATGACTCTTTTCGTAAGGCTTAAATATGTCGCGGTCGGCATAAAGACAGAAAGCCTCGCACATCATCCAGTCGGCATTTTCTATATAAGGGCGATTTGCATGATTGTATGGTTCATCACCAAGACACGCCAGTATGGTATGGTCTGGCAATACGGCACGAAATCCATACTGCTTCTCCTTCGTCGAATGGATGTCGAAGCAGGTCATCTGAATATCGCCGACGTTGAAGTTCTCACCATCCGTAAGTTCGTGAAACACAACACGCTCCTCAACTTTAGCCAATTGTTTTTTAGCCAGAATCATGTCAATAATAGTACGCACAACCTTCATCACCTTGTCGTTGCCATAGACGTGCAGCTTATCCTCATACCCCTTGCATTGGGCTACCATACGTACAATCCAGATTACGCCCAACACATGGTCGGTATGAGCGTGAGTGACAAAGAGGTGATGAATGTCAGAGATAGAAATCTTTGCCTTATCCAGCTGCGTAAGTATGCCATTACCACCTCCAGCGTCAACAAGAAGCAGTGTGGTATCTGTGGATAGAACAAAACATGTATTGTAAATATGGGAAACTGTGGCGCTACCCGTGCCAAGCATCGTTATCTTATTCATTATATTTTATATTAGTTCTACGTACAAAGGTAGTATTTTTTGAAGACAAACAAGTATTGATATCGAGAACAATTTACATATTCCTTAGAATCAATTTTTATAAATCTTCTTTTGTTGGCCATGAGGTATTAGCGTCATGGAGTATGAAATATCCACCTGCAGCAAAAGCGAAACAACCAACAGTCAGAAGAATATTCTTCCAAAGGCTATGATATATTCGTATCTCTTTTATATTTTTATCGGTTTGTTTCATCTTTTTATATCGCTTTATTGTGATTACATAAAGTACATTATTTAAGCAACAAAGTTTGTACTTCCTTACTATAATAACAAGTGTAAATTAGAATTATTGCAATGCTTGCAATAATTCGTAACGAGTACAAAGTAGCCAAATTAAACAGAAAGTATATTTTGCATTGAAGCGGACTCCATCCGAATCCGCCTTAATAGATAAAGCCTTTGTCTTGCGCCCAACGCAGGATGAAGGCTTTTCCTTTTTTCAGCGGTATGCTCCGCCTTCAGCACCTCCTTCGCTGCGCTCTTCGCACTTTTGGCTTTTGCAATCTCTCAGGCGTGAGAGTCAATAACGTAAGGTAGGATGAATGCAATTAATAAATTTATGTCTTCAAAACCCTGTTGAACCAAAAAAGGAGGTTTTGGCATAACAACCAAAACCTCCTGATATTGTCTTTGACAATAAGTATGCTTATTCAGCATCCGTTACTTGTCAGCTGGCACAGCATACCAATCACCAGTCTCTTTAACGAGTTTTCTTGCGAAGCTTTCGGGGTAGCCCGGACGCATCACTCTCTTGAGAATCTTGCCGTCCTTCTCTTGCTTCACGCCCATATCGTTGTATTTTACGATGATGCGTATTGCAAGGTTCTTCCACTCCGCCAGCATCTGCTGGGCCTTCTCCACGCTATACTCGTTGAGCATACGCAGAGCAGACGGCTTGTCTGTAGCATAGAGATTCATAGCCTTCTTCTCGAAATCGGCCTGCCGGGCAAAGTAGCTTGACTCAAGCGAATCGCGCACAGCCTGAAGTTCGGGGAATATCTGCGAGTAGCGTGGATAGACCATATTGCTCACCCAGTTGCATACCCAGAAAGCATTTTTGTCTGAGAAGGTCACAGCGTCGGCACCTGGAGTGTTATAGCACTCAGGCTGTACGGTATTGCCGCAATATACCGGAGTGTAGGCAATCATGTTGGCATCGTCGTTGCCGAACCAAATGACGCCACCAATCTCACGTGGCATCCACGAACGTAGCTGCGACACGAACGAGAAAGCCGTCTGCTGGGTGGAAATCGGGCGTTCGTTGAAGTAAGTCTTGCCGTCAACCTTGAACTGCAATGGTGTGGGACGATAAGGCATCTGATAGATTCCTCCTCCCACATTCGTTGTGTCGAGTGCCATGGCTGTGCCCTCATAGTGGTCGCGCATACCCATTTGCACGTCATGGACGCTCAATTTGCGGTCGGGGACAATCCAAAGCGGCATGTCCTCAGCATTGGGATCCTTGCCGAGTGCCCATGGCAAATAGCGGTCGAAACCTTTCTGATAATGATTGAAGAAGCTCCAGACACGAGCGTCGCAGAACCGGCGGCCGGAGAAGTCAGGACGGGCATAGGTGTTCTTCCATGAGAAGTCGGCATCCCTGCCGGTAAACCATCCCATCTTACGGGCATAGGAAATGACATTCTTCGAGCAGACGACATTCTTCTTGTCCTTAATATCGAACTTGCCGATACGGCTCTGATTGGCATGAGCGCATATGGCGTCGTCAGGTATTCGCATAGCCACCCATACAACACCCTTACTGCCCGGACCGGTACCCATCATCTCCATAATCCACGCCTCGTTGGGGTCGCAGATTGAGAACGTCTCGCCACTTGAGCAATAGCCGTATTTCTCTACGAGCGAGGTCATTACCGAAATGGCCTCACGAGCCGTCTTGGCACGCTGAAGAGTGACGTAGATGAGCGAACCGTAGTCGAGTATACCGGTAGTGTCTACCATCTCCTCACGTCCGCCATAAGTGGTCTCGCCAATAGAGAGCTGAAACTCGTTGATGTTGCCGATAACATTATACGTTACGGGAGCCTCGGGTATTTCGCCATGATACTCGCCTGTGTCCCAGTCGAATATCTTGCGCATCTCGCCCTTCTGATGAGTGCCTGCAGGATAATGGCACAAGTGGCCGAACATACCGTAGTCGTCGGCATTGTAGGATACGAGTACCGAACCGTCAACGCTGGCTTTCTTGCCAACAATAAGGTTGGTACAGGCAGAAGCCTCCATTGCCGATGCCGACATAATGGCGGCAAGGGCAAAAGTCTTGATTTGCTTTGATATGTTCATAATCAGCAAGCCTTAAACGACATATCAAGTCCCTTGACAGAGTGAGTCAGAGCACCTACAGAGATGAAGTCGACGCCACACTCGGCATAGTCGCGAATTGTGTCGAAAGTGATGCCACCACTCGACTCGGTCTCATACTTGCCTGCAACCATCTCTACAGCCTTCTTTGTATTCTCCACCGAGAAGTTGTCGAGCATGATACGGTTGATGCCGCCACAATCCATAGCCTGCTGCAGTTCATCAAAATTGCGCACCTCTATCTCAATCTTCAGGTCAAGACCCTTCTCCTTGAGATACTCGTGACAACGGTTGATTGCGTTGGCTATACCACCGGCAAAGTCAATATGGTTGTCCTTAAGCAGAATCATGTCAAACAGACCGATACGATGGTTCATGCCGCCACCAATCTTTACAGCCTGCTTCTCGAGCATACGCAGTCCTGGAGTAGTCTTACGAGTGTCGAGAACATGAGTCTTTGTACCCTTGAGGTGCTCTACATACTTGGCTGTCATTGTAGCGATACCGCTCATGCGCTGCATGATGTTAAGCATCAGACGCTCGGTCTGAAGCAGAGAGCGCACCTTGCCGGTAACAACCATAGCGATGTCGCCCTTCTTGACGTGGGCACCATCGCCTATGAGAACTTCAACCTGCATAGTAGGGTCGAATCGTGCAAATACACGCTTTGCCACTTCTACTCCGGCAAGGATGCCGTCTTCCTTTATCAACAAGTGCGACTTGCCCATAGCTGTGTCGGGGATACAGCAAAGGGTTGTGTGGTCGCCATCGCCTATATCCTCGGCAAAAGCGAGGTCAATAAGGCGGTCTTCCAATTCGTTTACACTAAGCATAATATAATGTTTGATTTATAATTATAAGTTTTATTGATTGTCGGTGATTATCACTCCGTCCTTGTAGGCATACAGCTTTCCGTCGGCAGAGCGCCCGATGGTGACAGTGCCCCCCAGCCACTCGGTAAACGGACGTTCGCCATACAACGGATAGGCACTACATACGTACGTTCCTTCCACTTCTACCACTCCGGGCTTCATCTCGTTGCCATCCTCGTCAATCACCCTATTAGCTGCCACTATGCGTGTCATAGTCGGCGGTTCATTAGAGGTGTGGGAGGAGGCAGACGCTTCAGGCTGTCAAGGCCCTGACGACCAATCGAGTCGGTCTTCAGGCTTTCGCCCTCCGGATTGGTAGCGGGTTCGGCTACATGCATCCTTACGAGTCGTACGTTAGACACGACAAACAGCTTGAATGTAGTGGCGGATGATGTAGGCATCGACCTGTCGCTCGACAACATCCAGAATCCACGCACAGACTTTATAGCCAACCGTCCCTCGTTCATTATCTGCATATGATAATGTGTTGACGAATTGATGCTGTTGTTGACATACTCCACGCTATCGTTGGCATAGGTTACGGCGAGCACAACAGAAGCATCACGCATTCCGTCCTGATATAGGAATTGAGTGTCGAAGTCGAGCACCATACGGTCGCCTTTATGGTACGAACTGTCGGCCTTTATCTCGAACGACATACGATTTGTTGCGACATAGGGCGACAGAACAAATGCCGATGAGCGTTTCCATACATTAGTAGTGTCGGCATTATCCGTGATATCGCCAAGGCCTGCCTGTCCGCCATGTTCTACAGCCTCACGATCAAGTCGGTCGGCAATCTTGGTGTACACCTGCTGCAACTCACGCGTGTGGCGTGTGTAATACACCATCGACGAGTCGAAGTCGGCTTCCGTAACTCCGTGGTTCTGCAGAATGCTGACTCGATAGGCTCGCATAGCTATCGAGTCGGGCGAGTTGTAGTCGGTCTGCACAATACCTTCTGCCACGTGATAGTCGTACAAGATATCGGCCATCTCGTCGGGTTGCAGATAGCGTCCGGGTATACCAGGCTTGCATCCCGTCAGAACAAACGCCATAAATAGAGCCATGCATGCTGCCAGCAAACTACACTTTCCGGCTCGGCAAGCCGTATGTGATACAATGTTTGTATTTGTCATTTTTTCCAAGCTAAAGACATTCGCTCCAGATCGTTTCGGAAGAAGAGCAACAAGGCTGCCACTCCAACACTTATGCACGAGTCGGCAAAATTGAATATCGGCGAGAAGAAGACAAAGTCGTCACCGCCCACCATCGGCATCCAATCGGGGTAAGTAGTGCGTATAATCGGGAAATAGAACATGTCCACCACCTTGCCGTGCAGGAATGTAGAATATCCTGTACCGAACGGCACAAAACCAGCCACACTAAATGGCGTCGAGGCATCGAAGACAAGACCGTAGAACAGGCAGTCTATAAGATTGCCTGCGGCACCAGCCAGTATCATAGCCAGACAAACGACGTAGCCACGGCTGTACAGTCCGCTTTTTACTGCACGCCAAATGTACCATGATATGGCACCAATGGCAAAAGTGCGGAATAGCGACAGCACCAGTTTGTTGAAGAATGTCATTCCGTATGCCATGCCGTTGTTCTCGATAAACTCTATGTAGAACCAGTCGGTAACACGTATTGCCTCGCCCAATGTCATATTGGTCTTAACCTCAATTTTTATAATTTGGTCGATGACAAGAATCAGGGTCACGATGGCAACGGCAAGCCATCCGTTGGTGATGTACTTCTTTTTGTTTTCCATATTATTTCTTTCGTGCATTCTTCGACTCGACACTCAAGGTGGCGTGAGGCACGATGCGGAGTCTTTCCTTCGGAATGAGCTGACCGGTAATGCGGTCTATACCGTAGGTTTTGTTCTCGATGCGCACAAGTGCCGCCTCAAGTCCTTGAATGAACTTTTGCTGACGGTTGGCCATTTGTGCTATCTCTTCCTTCGACTGCGATGCGCTGCCTTCCTCCAGAGCCTTGTATGTAGGCGAGGTATCCTCCACCCCATTGCCGTCTGCATTCATCAGCTGCTGCATCATCGAGTTGAAGTCGCGACGTGCCAAGCGAAGTTTTTCGTTTATAATGTTCTTGAATTCCTGAAGTTCCTCGTCTGAGTAACGTAATTTTTCTGCCATAGTTGTTAGGATTATTAGTGGTATAACTAGGTTGAATATAGTAAAATGCAGTTGGGTGCGACCTGTTCAGCCGCACCCTTCTGCCCTATTATGTTTAAGCCTTAACTATCTTGATGTTTATCATGAAGCCGTCGATTTCGGTCTCTGTGCCGTCGTTGTCGGCGAGAGTAATGTCGAGAGCGAGCACCTGCGACTGGATGTAGTCGGCAAAGCCTGCCACAGCCTTCTCCACCTTCTCGTTAGGAGCGAGAGTGACGTGGATGCGGTCGGTAATCTCGAGTCCGCTCTCCTTACGGAGGTTCTGTATGCGCGAGATAAGCTCGCGAGCCATACCCTCGTTGCGAAGCTCGTCGTTGAGTTCTATCTCAAGCGCAACTGTCAGTTTACCCTCGTTGCTTACGAGCCAGCCCGGGATATCCTCCGAGATAATCTCAACATCGGCAGCCTCTACCTCTACGGCGTTGCCTTCTACCTCTACGGCAATCTTGCCATTAGTCTCGAGTTGGGCAATCTGCTCCTGGTCGAGAGCCGACATGGCAGCAGCGATGCCTTTCATCAGCTTGCCAAACTTCTTGCCCATGGTGCGGAAGTTGCACTTCACCTTCTTCACCAATACGCCAGAGCCTTCTACGAAGCGCAGTTCCTTAACGTTCACCTCCGAGAGGATAAGGTTCTTAACAGCCTCGATATGGCGACGCTGCTCGTCGTCGACAGCAGGAATCATGATAGCCTGTAGCGGCTGACGTACGGCGATGTTTACCTTCTTGCGCAGAGCGTGAACCATTGAGGTAATCTTCTGTGCCATACCCATACGCTCCTCAAGTTCGCGGTCGATGAGCTTCTCATCAGCAACGGGGAACTTGGCGAGATGTACTGATGTTGTACCCTCAAGCTGAGCTGCGCCCAGGTCGCAGAAGAGCTGATCGGCAAAGAACGGAGCGAACGGAGCGAGCAGCTTGGCTACTGTAGTCAGACAGATATAGAGAGTCTGATAAGCAGCAAGCTTGTCCTGCGACATTTCCTTACCCCAGAAACGTTTACGGTTCAAGCGTACATACCAGTTAGAGAGGTCATTGTTGACGAAGTCTTCAATGAGTCGGCCAGCACGAGTGGGGTCAAAATTCTCCATCTCCTTCTGCACACCGTTGATGAGAGTGTTCAGTACAGAGAGTACCCAACGGTCAATCTCCGGACGCTCTGCAACGGGCACCTGAGCAGCCTCGGTATCGAAAGCATCGACATTGGCATAGCCTGAGAAGAACGAGTATGTATTATATAATGTACCGAAGAACTTGCGGCGCACCTCGTCTACACCTTTCTCGTCATACTTGAGGTTGTCCCAAGGCTCCGAGTTGGTCATCATGTAGAAGCGAACGGCGTCAGCACCGTACTTCTCTATCTGGTCGAACGGATTTACGGCGTTGCCCAAGTGCTTTGACATCTTGTTGCCCTTAGCGTCGAGCACCAATCCCGAAGAAATTACGTTCTTGAAGGCCACCGAGTCGAACACCATTGTAGCGATAGCGTGCAGAGTGAAGAACCATCCACGTGTCTGGTCGACACCCTCGTTGATGAAGTCGGCTGGATAGAACTTGGGCGCAATGGCAAAGCCCTCATACTGGCTGTTGACAAGAGCCTTGCGGTCTTCCTCTGTACCGTGCGACATCTCGCCTTCAAACGGATAGTGAAGCTGAGCGTAAGGCATAGAACCCGAATCGAACCAAACATCGATAAGGTCGGCCTCACGATGCATTGGCTTACCCTCGTCGTTTACGAGCACGATATAGTCTACGTAAGGGCGGTGGAGGTCGATGCGGTCGTAGTTCTCCTTAGAGTAGTCGCCCGGTACGAATCCCTTGTCCTTCATAGGGTTGCTCTTCATCACACCAGCAGCCACAGACTTCTCTATCTCGGCATAAAGTTCCTCAAGCGAACCGATGCACTTCTCGCCACGGTTTTCGTCGCGCCAGATAGGCAGTGGAGTTCCCCAAAAGCGTGAGCGTGAGAGGTTCCAGTCGTTGAGGTTCTCAAGCCAGTTGCCGAAACGTCCGGTACCTGTAGATTCGGGTTGCCAGTTGATAGTCTTATTGAGTTCCACCATACGCTCCTTGCGTGCCGTGTCCTTGATAAACCAGCTGTCGAGCGGATAGTAGAGGATAGGCTTGTCTGTACGCCAGCAATGTGGATAGTTGTGTACGTGCTTCTCGGTCTTGAAAGCCTTGCCCTCCTGCTTCAGTTCGTAGCAGAGCACAACGTTCAGGTCCTCAGCCTTGTCCGAAGCTTTCTTGTCCCAAACACCGTTCTGGTTGAACTGCGGGTCGTAGGCATTCTTCACATAGTCGCCAGCGTGGTGAGCGTATTTCTCGTTGTCTACACAAGTCTTCACGAAGTTGCCGTCAAGCTCTTCCAAGAGGTAGAACTTGCCCTGGAGGTCAACCATCGGGCGTGTCTCGCCCTTCTTGTTGATGAGGTAAAGAGCCGGGATATTGGCATCCTTTGCCACCTTGGCGTCGTCGGCACCAAATGTCGGAGCGATATGGACAATACCAGTTCCGTCGTCGGTTGTAACATAGTCGCCGAGAATTACGCGGAAAGCCTCGCTCTCCATCTCCACGAACTTGTCGCGACCATCCTCGCCAGTAAACACTTTCTCCGGATGAGACTCAGCATATTCAGTCACAAACTTCGGAGCGAAACCGTCCACCTTCTCACATGGCTTCACCCACGGCATAAGCTGCTCGTAGTGCATGCCCTCAAGTTCTGTACCCTTGAAATGGCCTGTGATGCGCCACGGACATTGTTTTTTCTCCTTGTCAAACGGAGCCAACTCGCCCTCGGTACATTCCTGCTCAGGCTTCAAGTAAGCCTTCACAAGATTCTCAGCCATAACGATAGTGATTGGCTCGCCGCTATAGAGGTTGTATGTCTCTACCGAAACGTAGTCAATCTTAGGACCAACGCAGAGCGCAACGTTCGAAGGCAAAGTCCACGGAGTTGTAGTCCATGCTACGAAGTATGGCTTACCCCACTTTGTCCACTCTTCTTTCGGGTCACGGATTAGGAACTGTACGGTAGCAGTCAGATCCTTCACGTCGCGATAGCAGCCAGGCTGGTTGAGCTCGTGCGACGACAGACCTGTACCAGCGCCTGGCGAGTACGGCTGAATGGTGTAGCCCTTATAGAGCAGTCCCTTGTTGTAGAGCTGCTTGAGCAGCCACCACAGCGTCTCAATATACTTGTTGTCGTATGTGATATACGGATGGTCGAGGTCTACGAAGTAACCCATTTCCTCGGTCAGCTTGCGCCACTCGGCTGTAAACATCATCACATTTTCACGACACTTACGGTTGTATTCCTCGGTAGAAATATACTTCTCCGAAGCCTTGTTGTCAATATCCTTCTTGGTGATACCCAATTCCTTCTCTACGCCCAATTCTACGGGGAGTCCGTGTGTGTCCCAGCCTGCCTTGCGGTGAACCTGAAATCCCTGCATTGTCTTATAGCGATTGAATGTGTCCTTTATGGCGCGTGCCAATACGTGGTGAATACCAGGATGGCCATTGGCAGAGGGAGGTCCCTCAAAGAATACGAACTGCGGACAGCCTTCGCGCTCGTCGATCGACTTGTGGAAGACATCGTCAGCCATCCACTTGTCCAAAACTTCCTTGTTGGTTTCTACAAGATTGAAACCCTTGTGTTCAACAAACTTGTTTGACATTTTATAATTTAACGTTTTGTATTTATTTTCCTCAGAATTGTTATAACGGATGCAAAGATAATGAAAAATGAGGATATACGTGCGATATTGAATGTAAAAAATCACAACGCCAGCCCATACGTTTTCCTTTCTTCGTTCATTACCTCATCGTTGCCCGTTAATCCATAGTTCATCCTACGTTAATACACAGCTCTCATCCCGAACGAATCCCGAACGGTTCCCGAACGATTCTCATTCGCGTTTCGATTGGCGAACGAAGACGGAACGGAGGTTGAACGAAGGACGAACGAAGACCTATCGAGAAGCTATCGAAGACTTATCGAGAAGCTATCGAAGACCTATCGAGAAGCTATCGAAGACCTATCGAGAACTAACGAGGATTTTCGCTTGAATCCTTGCCGTTTTGGCATAATAATCGTATTTTTGTGGTCAAAAAAAGCAAAGCGTTTACCTATGAACATCGAAGAAGTCAGAGATTTCACATTGTCTCTATACGGCGTAACTGAAGACCAGCCGTTTGGCGATGACAATATAACATTCCGAATTGAGGGCAAAATATTCCTATGCCTTTGGCTTGGTGGGGGCAAATACAACATCGAGGAAACCATGCTAAGATTTGCCTGTAAACTTTCACCTGAAAGGAACGAGGAACTGCGCGAACAATTCTCTGCCATCACGCCAGCCTTCCATTGGAACAAAACGCATTGGAGCGACGTTTTCTTCGAACAGTTGGAAACAGAATTTGTCAAGATAATAATAAAAGAGTCATACAACGTGATTGTCAGTAAGTTACCAAAATCCGTTAGAGTAAAGTATCAACATAGTATCACAACATGCAACAGCAATTTGTAGAAACAATAAAGATTGAGAATGGCAAGGTAATTAACCTCCCCTACCACCAGGCAAGAATGGAGCGTACCATACGCCATTTCTTTCCTGAGCGGTCTCTCCAACCTATGCCTTGTCTGGCAAAGTTGATTGTAGCCAATAACAACATGACGTTGGTCAAGACTCGTGTTGTCTACGGAAAGAGCGGGGTGGAACTCATAGAACACGTACCCTACTCTATGCGCAATATCCGCTCTTTGCAAGTGGTTTACGACGACAACATCAACTATAGCTACAAGAGTACCGACCGCTCAGCACTCAACAATTTGACAGCCCAAAGGGGCGACTGCGACGAGATAATCATCGTAAAGAACAATCTCGTCACAGACACCTCCTTCACCAATCTTGCAATCTTTGACGGTAACAGCTGGCTAACGCCCCGACACCCGCTACTACCAGGCACACGACGCGCCTTTCTTCTGGACAAAGGCATAATTAAAGAGGCAGAAATTACCATCAACGACCTTCTTAAGGCCGAACGGATAAGACTGTTCAATGCCATGATAGATTTCGGGGAGTGCGAGGTCGAAATAAGGAATGTCAAAGATACTAATTCACTATAGTGCTTCGTTCCAGGGGTCAGAACTTGTAGGGGCATCATCGCTGAATGTGGCTTTCTTGCCGTCATCGCTGACACCATTTGAGTTGTTCAGCAGCTGCAACGACCCCATGTCAATAACCAACACTTGTGGTTTGATATATTCACTTTTCATTATTATATATATTTTTTAATTATCTCCTCCCGTATATTGTCCGATAAACAATATAGCATTGGTATTCGTTTCGGTAATCATGTAAACGAAGGGACGATTTGCGTAGAACTTAACCTGGCGTGGCTGCTCATGAGGCAAAGATGTCAATGCGATAGCAGCCATAGTGGTTGCAGCAGCCTTGGTACCCTCTTCGCTGACTTCAATCTTTGCCTTCTGTAGCATCGTAGATACGAATAGTCCTGCGTCAGCCATACGGCCGAAGTCGGCGCTGTCGCTAAACATAGTCTTTGCGCCCATATTTGACAATGGGGCCTTGAGACCGACTTTTGTTGTGGTAGAGAATCGAGGCAACTTAAGGTCGACTAAGCATTCTGTCATTTGCTGTTGCAACTTGGAGAACTCGGTTGTCGTGAACTGCTTCAGCATATCGTCAATAGAAACACCCTCATCGGGCAGCAGCACGGTCATAGAATACTGACCGTTGCCATAAGGCAGTTCAACGGCTGAATACTGGCTGTTGTCGGCATAGCGAAACTGATGTTTCTGGTGCATCATGTCAACCTTCTTGATGTCACGAGTGTAGCCCTGGAAGTTCTCAAGTCGAGTATATTTCCTATTGAACTTTTCAGTCCATGTACCATTGAAATATATGGCGTTCATCAGTACGGCAACATCGCTGGGATTAAGACGGTCGACAATGGAAGGAATCATGCCATTCGTATTGTCAGAACACCACTTGTTGACATGCTTAAGAGTCTTTGGCGAAGCAAAGTCGAGGTTCTCCACATTGGCAGAATACAAGTTGCTGATTGCAGATGTATAGGCTTTCTTCAGCTTGAATTGCTTGTTGACAGCGATATAGTTGGCAATGTTGACTGTAGTGAGCCTGTCGCCATTGGCTGCCATACGCAGAATGGCAGCGTAAGTATCATTCAGTTCGCCGACAGAGATATTCTTGTCGCCGACCATAGCTGTCAGAATCTCGTCCTTTGTGATGCCGTCAGCTCCATTGGCAAGCATTCCCATAAGAAACGACACACTTACGGGCGAAATCACCTTTGACTCCATGTCCGCCTGAGTACGGAAGAGGTCGAGGGCAAACTGATTGCTACGGGCAACAATATTCTTCTGTGCGTCGGATAATATCAGATAATCATTGTCCATATTGTTGTTATTTTTAGAGACTTGAATGTCGGCATTGATATTATTGTTGACTTCCTGCTTGTGTTGTGTAGTGCCGCATGAGGCCAAAATCATTGCCGAAAGGCCCAAAATCGTTAAATTCTTCATAATTGTTTTTCGTTTTTATTGTTCATACTTAGTGTTGCATTCTGTTAGTGTTAATGCAGCACGGCATGAAATGTTGCATGGGAAATATTGTTTTTAACTTTCATTAAGCACATACAGGCCACAACGAGTACGCCACAGTCTCCTACTCCTCCATGTTTGCAATATAGCTGGCTATCTGCGAAAAGAATATACTGACCGACTCAAGTGGCGCATAGAAGAAGTAACGCTGGCAGTTGACAAAAGTTTCAGTAAGCTTGCCTCCGCTGTTGAGTGTGAAGATATGCCGTCCGCTGACCGACTCGCCACTTACGTCATTATTCTCTGATTGCAGGGTGTTAATTGCCATATCGTAGGCAGCAGGAATGACACGGCGCATGAATGGTATTTCGTCTTGCTGAAATCCTAATGTATAGACGAGAATACTGGCTTCAAACTCTGCCATCGAAAGGATATGGAGCCGCTGTAGCCAATTTTCGAGTTTTACGTAGTCGATGCGGTCGCCATAGTTGCGTAGGAATATGCCCATATTAAGGATATAGGCATAAGTTACGCCATGCAGAATGAACCGTTCGGTAGTCTGCACGATAATGTCGAGCATATTGAGGGTCTCAATAGAAGGTTCGGCAGAGTCGGGTTCAGCAGCACGTATTTTTCGGAGTCGGCGGTTGAGAAAACCGTTGCACAGACGTGAGAGTCCGGCATCAGGCACGCTCAACGTCGGGCATTGCAAACGGGTGTTGCCGCGTGCCGAATTTACTATAGCCTCGACGTAGTGCGTCTGCGCCATACGTTGCAGCAGATTCCATTTGTATGCCGACATTTGTTCTACGGGCTCATATTCGTTGAATGCTCCGTAGCGTAGTAGCCGGAAGAAGTTTCGTGTGATAACGTCCATAGTTTATGTTGAGGGGTGATAGGTTGTTGTGCTGAGGTGTAATTAGCTGTATCTTCGGGGCAGTCGGAATATTATGGTGAATAACACGCAGACAGCCAAAGCGAATGGGTAATACAGATAAGGTATGATTTGTGTCGGACTAAGTTTGGAGAGTCCCGACGCCATAAGCAGCTGCGCTCCATAGGGTATGAGACATTGCAAGATGCACGAACTGGTGTCGAGTATGCTTGCCACCTTGCGGTTGTCGAGAGCAAACTGTTGCGAGATGCGCTTGGCAATGCCACCAGTAGAGATTATAGCTACGGTATTGTTGGCTGTGCAGACATCTATTATGGCGACGAGCGACGCTATAATGCCTTCGGCGCCACGTTTGCCATGGATATGTCGGGTGATCTTTGCTATGATGTAGTCGATACCACCATTGTGGCGCACCAGTTCGAACATGCCTCCTGCGAGCATAGTGACGATGATGAGTTCGCCCATACCCATAATGCCGTCACCCATAGAGTGAAACCAGTCGAACACGCCCATGCTACCACTAATTATGCCGATGATGCCTGTGAGTATTATACCTATAGTGAGCACGAGCAGCACGTTGAGTCCGGCAATGGCTGTAGCAAGAACGGCTATATATGGTATTACGCGCAGGATGTCGACGGAATGAGGGGTTGCAGCGGTGCTCATATGCATACCTATGAAGGTATAGACACCAAGAATAACGAGGGCTGCGGGAGTGGTGATGAAGAAGTTCACCTTGAACTTGTCGCTCATGCTGCACCCCTGCGAACTGGTGGCAGCAATTGTGGTGTCGGATATAAACGAGAGGTTGTCGCCGAAGAAAGCTCCACCCACCACAACGGCGGTGAGCAGGGCTGCTGACGAGCCAGTGGACTGTGCCAGTCCAGCTGCTATAGGCACAAGCGCCACAATAGTGCCTACGCTGGTGCCTATGGATAGTGATATGAAGCAGGTGGCAAGAAAAAGTCCTGGCAGAAGCATGTTGTCGGGCAGGAGCGAGAGCATAACGTCGACCGTAGCATCAACCGCCCCCATAGCTTTCGCCGACTGGGCGAAGGCTCCTGCCAGTATGAATATCCACAGCATAAGCATAATGTTGCTCTTGCTGGCTCCCTTGCTGAAGGTATCTATGCTCTGACGCAGTCCGTCCTTATAAGAGATGGCTACGGCGTAAATACTCGCTATGACGAATGCCACACTAATGGGCACTTTGTAGAAATCCTGAGCAATGATGGATGCGACCAGATAGATGGTAACGAAGACAAACAACGGGCTTAAAGCCAACAATCCTTTACGATTATTCATTTCAGTATTTTATGTGTGTTGTGTGTAGGGGTGCGCACTTGTTAGAGCTGCGTACGACGATAGAAGTCGACATTCTCCTTGGTGAGCAACTCTATTGGCATATAGTTGACGGGCTGTACCTTCTTGCGCAGCACGATAGCCTTGAAGAGTGTATCAACACAGCTGAAGCCCTGCTGATAGCCGTGTTGGGCTATAAGGAACGAGATACTACCCTGGCGCAGACATTCGGCATTCTTGGCTACCATGTCGTAGCCCATTATCTGTATGTCGCGACGATTGGTGCGCAGGAGATATTCACCCATGATGTGAGCCTTGGAATTGAGCGTGATACAATGATGTACATTGGGATGGGCTTCTAAGAAATCGCGCAGCATGGTGTCGTACTCGCTGCGTGTGCCTCTGAATGGGAGGTGAAGCTCAAGGATATTGATGCTGGGGAAATGGTCGTGCATATAATGGCGGAAGCCCACCTCACGGTTGACCTGCTGCTTACTGGTGACATGACCGTCCTTCATCAGCTTCATAATCATTATCTCCTTTTCGCCTGAAGCTATGAGCATGAGCATTCTGGCAGCGAAATAGCCGCTGCAGAAAGAGTCCTGACCGAAAAACGAAAGGGGTTTCAAGTCGGGCATGTATGAGTCGAGCATGACGAAGGGTATCTGACGCTCGTGGAGTTTGTCTGTGAACACCTTGGTGGTGTCGATCTCGATCGGCACGATGATTACTCCATTGGGATTAGACTCAAGACATTGGGTATAGCAATTGACAAACGACTCGTTATTGAAACGTTCGTAGTACATGAGCTTGACATCTATATGGAAGTCGCGGCGCATCTCCATGGCTTTCTTCAGGCCTTGTTCCACTTCTTCCCAATAGGCTTCTGACTCATGCTGCGGAATGAGCGCAATGAACACGTACGACTTGTTATAAGCCAACGCACTTGCATAGACGTTGGGCTGATACTTCATTTCCTTCAACGCCTGCTCCACCTTTTCTCTGGCTGGCTTTGACACGTTGGGGCGGTTGTGCAAAACGCGGTCTACTGTTCCTACAGAAACTCCAGCTCTCTCGGCAATATCCTTAATTCTAATCTTATCCATTAATAAAAATCTGAAATAAAAAAAACGCTGTGTGATAACACAATCTGTTTGTCTGTGCAAAGTTACAAAAAACTTTGAAAAAAATACAAACGTTTGGACAAGAAAAGATAATAAAAGGATAAGATAAAGGGATAAAAAGAAATAGTGCTGGGGTGATGAGACGATAAGACTTCTACATGAAATCACAACATCTCAACACCTCAACACTATAAATATTATTGAACCCACTTTAAATAGGGACTCATTACTTAATCATATCAACAGAGCGTTTGAGGAACGAGTCGAGGGCTGCACCCTTGAGCATACCGTTCTGCAACAGGGCGAGATCGATAAGCTGGTGTACCACCTTGTTGCCCTTGGCATAAGCTGCTATGATGTCGGCACGCTTGGTGCGCTGCTCCTGGATAGACTGCTCGGTATTCTTGACGTCGTCTTTCTCTTCCTGTGTTATCTCCTCGGGTTTCTTGGCGCTCTGGCTCTGGTGTAGCACGGCAAGACGTGCCTCAAGACCCTTTATCTCGCTGTCTACTGGACTGAGTTGGCTGCCACACTCCTGCTTCTCGCCGTCAAGCACGCCTTTGATCAGAGGATGGTCGCTATTGAGAACGAGATTGAAAGCGTCGGGCATCTGAGCGTAGAATGCCATACCTGCCTGATACTTGCTTGCCTCCTTCATACGGCGCATGTACTCGCTCTGGGTGATAAGTACGGGCAGATTGTCGGCTCCGAGAGCCTGTACGTCGACATAGAACTCGGTACGATCCATTGTGGGCAGCTGCGAGCGGAAAGTCTCGGTGAGGCTGTCCTTGTCATCCTTGACCAGTTCGCTCTCCTTGCTGTCGTTCTTGACGATGAGGCGGTCGACGATATCGGCATCTACACGTGTGAAGCGTGTCTTCTCAAGTTTCTGCTCAAGCATAGACACCATTGGGGTGTCGAGCTGTCCGTCGAGCAGCAATACGCTGTAGCCCTTGTTCTTGGCAGCCTCGATATAGCTGTATTCACCCTCCTTGTCGTTGGCATAGAGATATACAAGATTGCCATCCTTGTCTGTCTGGTTGTCCTTGATGAGAGTCTTGTACTCGTTGTAGGTGAAGTACTTGCCGTCTACGTCCTTTAGCAGAGCGAAGTCCTTGGCACGGTCGTAGAAGTCGTCTTGCGAGAGCATACCATAATTGATGAATATCTTGAGGTCGTCCCACTTCTGCTCGTAGTCCTTGCGGTCGTCCTTGAAGATTGCGGCAAGACGATCTGCCACCTTCTTGGTGATGTACTTTGAAATCTTCTTGACATTGGCATCACTCTGCAAGTATGAGCGGCTCACATTAAGAGGAATGTCTGGTGAGTCGATTACACCATGCAGCAGGGTGAGGAATTCGGGTACAATACCTTCCACCTGGTCTGTGACAAACACCTGATTGCAGTAGAGCTGAATCTTGTTGCGCTGCAGCTCGATGTTCGACTTGATGCGTGGGAAGTAGAGGATACCCGTAAGATTGAACGGATAGTCAACATTGAGGTGAATCCAGAACAACGGCTCGTCCTGCATAGGATAGAGTGTGCGATAGAAGTTCTTGTAGTCCTCATCCTTGAGAGTGCTGGGTGCCTTGGTCCACAGAGGCTCTACGTCGTTTATGATATTGTCCTGGTCGGTGTCCTGCTGCTTGCCGTCCTTCCACTCCGTCTTCTTGCCGAAGGCTACCGGCACAGCCATAAACTTGCAGTACTTGTTGAGCAGTTCCTGAATCTTCTGCTTCTCGAGAAACTCCTTGCAATCGTCGTCGATGTGTAGCACAATGTCCGATCCGCGGTCAGCCTTGTCTGCATCGCTTATCTCAAACTCGGGGCTGCCGTCACAGCTCCACTTGATGGCCTTGGCACCGTCCTGATAGCTGCGTGTGATAATGTCCACCTTCTTGCTCACCATGAACGAAGAGTAGAATCCCAGTCCGAAGTGACCGATGATGGCGTTGGCATTGTCCTTATATTTGTCGAGGAAGTCGGTGACTCCCGAGAATGCTATCTGATTGATGTACTTGTTTATCTCGTCTTCGGTCATACCGATACCACGGTCGCTGATAGTGAGTGTACCCTCCTCGGCATTGAGAGTGACGCGAACGGTGAGGTCGCCAAGTTCGCCCTTGAAGTCGCCACGCTCGGCAAGTGTCTTAAGCTTTTGTGTAGCGTCAACGGCGTTGGAAACCATTTCACGAAGGAAGATTTCATGGTCAGAATAAAGAAATTTCTTGATGACAGGGAAAATATTTTCTGTCGTTACTCCAATATTACCTTTTTGTGCCATAATTTTGTTTGTATTATTAAGTTTTTAATATCAAATATTGAGTTTTTATTTCAAATGTTGAGTATTTCACTCGTTCGAAATCAATATTACAAATATCGTGCCATTACTACACAACGTTATCGGCGTTCGCATTTTGTCAGTTTTGCATTAGGCCTTTACTTCATATTATAATTATTATTTGTTTTTATAATGTGAAAAAACTTCTTTCCTGCAAACTGAATAGAAATAAAAATTATTACCTTTGCAATAATAACAACATCAGACAGAATAAAAAACGTAAAAAGACACACAGAATATGCCCGCCAAACCTCTTATAAGTTTCATTGTGTACAATCACGACGCAGAGCCTGCCATTCTGAGTCAATGCCTTGACAGCATAACGCAGTTGTCGCTGGCTTCTGCAGACAGAGAGATAATTGTTGTAGACAACGGAGATTCTACCGAAGCTCTTAATATACTGTTGGGAAAGGACGATGAGATAACGTACATCCACCAGCGCTATATGGGAGTGTCGGCAGCATACTCTATGGGGCTGAGGATGAGTACTGCACGCTATGTGCAATTCGTAGGCAGTCATGACCTACTGATAAGGGCTCCCTACGAGCATTGTCTGGACATAGCGCGCTATCACAATCCCGATGTGGTATTCTATAAGAATACTGACAATCCCGACAATGCTACCACTCCATTCACTTACGAGGGACCTATGCAGGGCAGCACATATATGAAAGGCAACACGATTCAAGCGGCCAAGATAGGCTACCTGTTTGAAAAGAACGTAATAGTGTCGGAGGAATTTAATGAAAGGATAGCCAACAAAAACGAGTTTCTCACCAAGCTGCTACTACGATCGGAGCGCTTCTTCTATACCGATTCTAACGCTTATATGGAGAGTCGGCTGTCAACTTTGTCGACTGCCGACGCTTCTATACATGCCCATCGACTGGCAGAGACGGAGAAGACGCTGCAGAACATGCTGAAACTTGTGGTGCCCGAAACCGACCGACCTGCCATGAACCGACGCATAGCCCAACTGACCATGGACTATCTGTGTGACGTGATACGCACCACCCACGACAAGAAGACCCTCGTGAAGACTATGGAACGCCTGGCTCGCAAAGGGCTTTACCCTCTGCCCGACCGCAACTACACCAAGAAGTATGCTTACTTCAGGAAGATGATTGGCAATCCCATTACACGAAATCTGCTCTTCTACCTTATTAAATAACAGCAAAACAAATAAAAACTACATAATAATATGAACAGCAAGAAACTACTCATACTCCTGGCTCTCGCAATCACCACATCGGGACTGAACGCCCAAAGCCGCAAAACCAAACGCTCGAAAGCGAAGTCTACAATTGTAAAACCTAAGCCTACGGACAATATGCCCGCTATGAGCCCTAAAGCCAAGGCCCTCTTTGACGATATGTTGACAAACACTCAGAAGGTGTTTGTCATAGACAGCACCGTGGTGGACATCAACAATGTGCTGGATGAGATACCGTTGCCAGCTTCTTACGGAAAATTCGTCAAGTACAACTCTTTCTTCAACACCGACGAGGCCAACGACTCGTATGTTTTTGTCAATGGATTCGGCAACCGATGCTACTACACCGAGATGGGCACCGACAGCATTGCTCGTCTGTACACACGCGACATGGTGGGCAGTCAGTGGGGCGAGGCGAAGCCGGTGAAGTCGGTGAATGGCAAATTCAAGAACATCAGTTTCCCATTTATGTCGTCTGACGGACAGACGCTTTACTTTGCAGGAGTTTCGGACGATGAGGGTCTGGGCAAGCGCGACATCTACATGACAAAGATTGAGGCAGGCGAGGGCACTTTCCTTAATGCCGAAAATATCGGTTTGCCTTTCAATTCACCTTCCGACGATTTTGCATATATCGTTGCTGATGCTGACAAGCTGGCATGGTTCGCCTCCACCCGAAACCAGCCCGAAGGCAAGGTGTGTGTCTACACCTTCGTGCCTACCGACACCCGACAGAATTATGAAGCTCTCAGCATGGGCGAGAAGGAACTGCATAGCCTGGCTTGCCTGAACAGAATACGCGCTACATGGCCTACGCCCGAAAAGCGCGAAAGTGCCATGCAACAACTCAATCAGCTGAAGCAAGAGAACAGTCTGACACATAGTAAGGCTGATGGCATAAACTTCGTGATAAACGACCGCATCACTTACAACAGCATCGATCAATTCAAGTCGGATGAGACGCGCATGGCTTACTACGAGACGGTACGTCTTCGTAACGAACTGACTTCCAAGACGGCCAAACTCTCTGCCATGCGTGCACAATATCATACAGCTGCTGACGGTGACAAGGCTCAGATTGGGTTGAAAATACAACAACTGGAACTGCAGACCGACGAACTACGACAAACGCTGAAACGTGCTTTGGGCGAACTACGACAGAAGGAAAGCAAAATCTAATGTCGATTACAAACTAATGGGGGTGTCAAATGAGAATTAAAGAAAGTTTTGGCTTCGCCCGTAGTCAACAGAAGTCAACGGACATTCGTAACTCATAATTCGAAATTCAAGATATGGAGAAGAAGTATTTTGCTGCTTCTGAGCTGATAATAAACGGCGACGGCAGCGTTTTTCATTTGCATCTGAAGCCAGAGCATCTGGCAGACAAGGTGATATTAGTGGGCGACCCAGGCAGGGTGGCTCTGGTAGCTTCGCATCTCAGCAATATAGAGTGTGAGGTAGAAAGCCGCGAATTCCGCACCGTGACCGGACAGTATGAGGGCAAGCGCATCACCGTGGTGTCTACCGGCATTGGATGCGACAACATCGACATCGTGATGAACGAGCTTGACGCTCTTGCCAACATCGACTTCAACACTCGCATGGAGAAGGAACAGACGCGCAGCCTTGAAATAGTGAGAATAGGAACTTGTGGCGGTCTGCAACTAAACACTCCCGAGGGCACATTCGTGTGCTCGGAATATTCGGTGGGATTTGACGGTCTGCTCAACTTCTACGCCGGACGCAATGCCGTGTGCGACCTACAGATGGAACGCGCCCTCATCAACCATCTGGGATGGACTGGCAATATGTGCCAACCTTGTCCTTATGTGATCAAGGCCGACGAAAAGCTCGTAGAGCGCATAGCTGAGGGTATGGTAAGGGGCATCACCGTGGCATGCGGAGGCTTCTTCGGACCGCAAGGCCGGCAGCTGCGCATTCCGCTTGCCGACCCTAACCAGAACGAAAAGATAGAAAGCTTCGAATACAACGGACTGCACATCACCAATTTTGAGATGGAAAGTTCGGCACTGGCTGGACTCGCCCGACTGATGGGACACCACGCCACAACGGTCTGCATGGTGATAGCCAATCGTAGGGCAGGACGCGCCGACACCGGATACAAGAACCATATCGACGACCTGATAAAGCTGGTGCTCGACAGATTGTAATTATCCATAAAGAATGGACTTAAACGAAATAATAAGCCACAATATTGCGCTGCCTGCGGCGCAGATAGCCTTGGACATAAACAAGGCGCTGGAGAAGCACAACTCGGTTGTAGTAACAGCGCCTCCCGGTGCCGGCAAGTCGACCTTGCTGCCTCTGACCATAATGGCTGGACTGAATAACAGCGCAAACGGACCAAGTAACGCTGGCAAGACATCAAGCTGCACAGGCAAGGTACTGATGCTCGAACCGCGCCGACTTGCCGCACGACAAATAGCCGAACGGATGGCTCATATGATAGGCGAACCCGTGGGGCAGACCGTAGGCTATAGGGTACGATTTGAAAACAAGGTGTCGAGCCAGACAAGAATCGAGGTGCTCACCGAGGGCATTCTGACACGTATGCTGGTGGACGACGCTACGCTTGAGGGTGTGGACGTGGTGGTGTTTGACGAATTTCACGAACGTAGCATCAACTCCGACCTTGCTCTGGCCCTGACACGCCAGACGCAACAGATAATACGCCCAGACATCAAGATTGTCATTATGTCGGCCACTATCGACGCTTCGAGAATATGCAACTTGCTGAAGGCTCCGCTCATAGAGAGCGAGGGCCGTATGTTTGACGTTGACATCAAATATGCCAACGCAAATGCCGACCGTCGCGACATTTCGCAAATGGCTGCATCGGCTACGATAAAGGCACACAACCGGCACAAGGGCGACATTCTGGTGTTTCTGCCAGGACAGGGCGAGATAGAACGCTGCCAGCAACTGCTCGGCTCTGCGCTACTGCCCACAAGCGTGATACCCCTGTATGGCAACCTGCCACCCCGGCAGCAATACAAAGCAATAGCCCCGTCAAGGGATGGCGAACGCAAAGTGGTGTTGGCTACGCCAATAGCCGAAACATCGCTCACGATTGAAGGCGTGAGGGTGGTAGTAGACTCCGGACTGTGCCGACAGATGATGTTCGACGCACGCACCGGACTGAGCCACCTTGAGACGGTGCGCATCAGCATGGACATGGCGACACAACGTAGCGGACGTGCTGGACGTGTTGCCGAGGGCATATGCTACAGGCTGTGGACTAAAGCCTCCGAACACTTGATGGGTGAACAGCGCAAACCAGAGATAGAGGAAGCCGATCTGGCTCCGATGCTATTGGAGATAGCTGCTTTCGGCGAGAACGATGTGAAGGCTCTGCCATGGCTCACGATGCCGCCTCAGAGCAATGTCGTCAAAGCGCATAGCCTGCTAATATCGCTAGGAGCCATCGACGAGAAGGGCTGCATAACAACGCTCGGCAAGCGTATGGCTGCCCTACCCTGCCATCCACGTATAGCAAGGATGATTTTGCAAGCTTCCGACCAACTCCTCAAGGGTGTGGCTTGCGACATCGCTGCCATACTTGAGGAGAAAGATCCTATGGGCGAATCTGCCCGGACTGACCTTGGGCTGAGAATCACCACTCTACGACAAGCTCGCAGAAACAAGCAGACTGACAAATGGCAACGCATAGCACAAATAGCTGCCGAATACAGACGTATGGCTCATGTAGCTGAGGACAACAACGACGTAGCGCCTACTGACATAGGTATGCTGGTGGCTTATGCTTATCCAGAGCGCATAGCCATGAGCATCGACAACATAGGCGGCTACCGGCTGGCAAGTGGCACTAACGTGAAGCTTGAGCAGAACGACTCGCAAGCGGCACACAAGTGGCTTGCGATAGCTTCGCTCAACAACGCCTCTACCGCTGCAGGACGCATATTCATGGCGGCTCCGCTCAATCCCGACGACCTTGACGACTCTATCATTACAGAACGCGACAACATATCGTGGGACAGCAAGCAGGGATGTGTGCTGATGCAAACGGAAAGAAGAATAGGAAAGCTCACCATAAGCTCTAAGCCTATACACAATGCCGTGGCTGAGGATGTGGTAAATATAATATGTGAGGCTGTGAAGAAGGACGGAATGAGCATGCTTGACTGGAGCAACGCCGAGGTGACTCGTCTGCAAAACCGTGTGGCTCAAGTGGCTGCATGGCATCCCGAACTGAACATTCCCGACATCTCGACTGAGCATCTGACTGCCAATGCTAAGGATTGGCTGCCGCTGTATATTGACGAGGGAGGACACATCAAGTCGACTGCTGCCGAACTGAAGAAACTGAAGCTCGCCGAAATTCTATGGAACTCGATTTCATACCAAACGCAACTGGAAATAAACCGACTCGCCCCTACTCACATCGCCGTGCCTACTGGCTCGCACATTCGCATCGAATACCGACATGGGGCTGAGGCTCCCGTGCTGAGTGTACGACTACAGGAATGCTTCGGCATGAAACGCACTCCATGCATTGACGACGGCAGACAACCACTACTTATGGAACTGCTGTCGCCTGGATTCAAACCGGTACAGTTGACTCAAGACCTCGAAAGCTTCTGGCAAGCAACTTACTTCGAAGTGCGCAAGGAGCTGCGACGCAGATACCCCAAACACTACTGGCCCGAAAACCCACTGGAAGCAGAGGCAGTAAGGGGAGTGAAGAAGTCTTGAATTCGTACGCATTCTAACAATTAAAAAATTAAATATAAAATGACAACTAAAAGTTTACTGATTAAGGACACAACAGTCGATGAACGCATGGATATAGTGAAAGAGGCACTTGGAGGCTTCGGCGACGCAGAATGCGAAGGCATCGACATGGACGACCTATACGACGACTATATCTTCGGACGCAAGGAACTGGCTGAAATAAACAGAGAGTTCAGCGCTCAGAATGCCGGTTCGGTGAGAGCCGACAAAGCCGACAAGACTAAAGGGTGCGGCATGGGAAGATAACAAATATCAAAAAACATATAACAAAAAAAACAACTATGAACAAAATCTTATTAACCACACTCCTGACCGCTTACGGCTTTACCACACAGGCGCAAGACAATCCGCTATGGATGCGCCATCCGGCAATATCGCCCGACGGCAAGACAATCGCATTCTCCTATCGTGGCGACATCTTCACGGTATCGTCCAACGGAGGCACAGCCAGACAAATCACAGCAAACGCTGCATTCGACTCCTATCCGGTATGGAGCCCCGACGGCAAAAACATCGCTTTTGCATCGAGCCGCGAGGGTAGCATCGACGTGTGGGTGATGGATGCCAACGGTGGCATACCGCGCCGCGTGACAACACACAGCGGCAACGAATATCCGCTGCGCTGGAAGGACAACTCTACAATACTGTTCAAATCGTCGATGATGCCTACCACAAAATCGATAATATTTGCAGGCTCCTTCCCACAAGTGTACGCTGTAGGCATTGACGGCGGACGCCCCAAACTCTACTCTGAGGTGACAATGGACGCTCTCGACATCAACTCGTCTGGCGACGTGCTCTATATGGACCGCAAGGGATATGAGGACGAATGGCGAAAGCACCACCGCTCGCCTATCACACGCGACATCTGGCTCAAGAGAGGCGAAAAGTTCAAGAAGCTCACCTCGTTCGACGGCGAAGACCGCGACCCCGTATGGGCTGCCGACGGTAAGTCGTTCTACTATCTGAGCGAGCAGAACGGTACACTCAACATCTACCACCGCACTCTCGATGGCAAGGAGACACGCATCACCAGCCACGAGAAGAATCCCGTACGATTCCTTTCAGCTGCCAACGACGGCACGCTGTGCTACGGCTACGATGGCGAGATATACACCGTGCGCCAAGGAGCACAGCCACAAAAGACTGCCATCAGAATAGTGGCTGACAACGAGGGCAAGGAGCTCATACGACAGATCAAGAACTCGGGGGCTTACAATATCAAGCTCTCGCCCAACGGAAAGGAAATAGGATTTGTACTGCATGGTGACGTGTACGTTACGTCGATAGAATACCGCACTACAAAGCAGATAACAAACACTCCCGAACAGGAGCGCGACATAGACTTTGCGCCCGACGGACGCACCATAATATACGACTCGGAACGCAACGGACTGTGGCAAATCTACGCCACTACCATCAAGAACAAGGACGAAAAGCAGTTTGCTTATGCTACCGAACTTGTAGAGGAGCGACTGACACAATCCGACCAGACTTCATTCCAACCGAAATTCAGCCCTAACGGCAAGCAGATCGCTTTCTGGGAAAACCGTGGCACCCTGCGCGTGATGGACGCTAAGGGCAAGAACGTGAAGACCGTGATGGACGGCAAATACGTCTATTCGTACAGCGACGGTGACATCGACTACACATGGAGCCCCGACAGCAAGTGGCTGCTATCCTCGTACATCGGCGTGGGAGGTTGGAACAATTCGGACATCGCCCTGGTAAATGCTTCGGGCAACGGCGAAATACACAACCTCACCGAAAGCGGATATAATGAGGGCGACGCCAAGTGGGTGCTCGGAGGCAAGGCCATGCTGTTCAGCAGCGACCGTGCCGGATACCGCAGCCACGGCAGCTGGGGAGCTGAGTCGGACGCTTACTTGATGTTCTTCGACCTTGAGGCTTACGAGCGCTTCCGCATGAACAAGGAGGAGCGTGCCCTGGCTAAGGAGAACATGACCAATAAGGAGAAGAAGCAGGAGGAAAAGAAGGAAGAGAAGGAGAAGAAGAATCTTGAGAAGCCGAAAGCACAGGAGACAGAGGATCTGAAGTTCGACCTTGATAACTGCCGCGACCGCATCGTGCGCCTCACGGTAAACTCCTCGTTCCTCGGCGACGCTTTGCTCGACAAGGATGGCGAGAACATCTACTATAAGGCTTCGTTTGAGGGTGGTGCCGACCTGTGGCGCCGCAACCTTATTACAGGCCATACTGAACTGCTGATGAAGAACCTCGGAGGTGGTGAGATGGTGTTCGACAAGACTTACCAGAACATCTATCTGGCTGGCGACGGCGGCATCAAGAAGGTTACGCCATCAAGCAGAGCCGTCAAGAATATCGACTTCGAAGCTCCGTTCAACTATCAGCCCTACAAGGAGCGCGCCTATATGTTCGACCACGTTTGGCGACAGGTGAAGGACAAGTTCTACGACAAGAACCTGCATGGCGTAGACTGGGAAGGCTACCGCAAGACTTACGAGCGCTTCCTGCCCTACATCAGCAACAACAACGACTTTCAGGAGATGCTGAGCGAAATGCTGGGCGAGCTGAACGCTTCGCATACCGGAGCGAGATACAACGGCATGTGGGCACCGCTCCAGACTGCCAGCCTCGGACTCTTCCTCGACGATAACTACACCGGCGACGGACTGAAAATTGCTGAAGTGGTGAAGGGCAGCGAGATAGCCTGCAAGCAGACTAAGGTAAAGACCGGATGCATCATCGAGAAAATCGACGGCACGGACATCAAGGCCGGTATGGACTACTTCCCTCTGCTAGACGGAAAAATAGGCAAACCAATACGACTCACAATTCGCACTAAGGGCGGCAGTACCTTCGATGTCAACACAAAGGGAATGTCTATGGGCAAAATGAACGAACTGCTCTACAAGCGCTGGGTGGAACGCAACCGCCAGCTGGTAGACAGCCTGTCGGGCGGCCGACTCGCCTATGTACACGTCAAGGCAATGAACAGCGAGAGCTTCCGCACCGTCTATCGCGAACTACTTAGCGACAACAACCGCAACCGCGAGGCGGTAATCGTCGACGAACGCCACAACGGAGGCGGATGGTTGCACGACGACCTCTGCACGCTACTCAACGGCAAGGAATACCAGCAATTCATGCCACGCGGACAGTTCATCGGTCGCGACCCGTTCAACAAGTGGACCAAACCCTCGTGCGTACTCATCTGCGAGGACGACTACAGCAATGGTCACGGATTCCCGATGGTCTACAAGACGCTCGGCATAGGCAAACTCATCGGTGCTCCAGTAGCTGGTACTATGACTGCCGTGTGGTGGGAGACTATGATCGACCGCTCTATGGTGTACGGCATTCCGCAGGTGGGATGCATGAGCCTCGATGGCACGTATGCCGAGAACACTCAGCTCAATCCCGACATAACAGTATACAACACACCTGAAGACTTCATCAATGGCAACGACCGCCAGCTGAAAGCTGCTGTGGACGAAATGCTGAAGCAGATAGGCGAAAAGAAATAAAAAGGGTTCATCCGGCATATGGAGTTATTTAATCATAAACCCTACAAGAGGGTGTGTCTTGACACACCCTCTATATAAAAATGTATTGCTGTCCGTGAAATGCTGCACAAAGTGTTGTACAAGGCAAGTTCTCGCTGATTATCTTACCTGGCGTAGGAACGGTTGCAATAACCGTATAGCCACGCTTAGACAACTCAGGATTAGGTATGAAGCCCATATAATCCTCGCCAGAGTGCATCACTACTATGCCAATGCCTGTTTTGGCTGATTTCTGAGTTGGCTGATATTCTACGGCCGACTGATGTCCTAGACTCACGTAACGGGCAGAATATCCTTCGCCTTCTGCCTGGACAGGAACCATGTTCAACATGAATCCCATAATAAACAAAATAATTTTTCTCATCGGATAAAACTCCTATTATTCTTATTTATTGTCTTCGTTTTGCACTATCTTTGCACACATGAAGAAGATATTATTCCTACACGGATTCTTCGCCACGGGCAGTTGTCCGATGGCGAGAGCCTTGAAAGAAGCGTTTGAGGGGACGGCGGTGGTGCTGACTCCCGACTTGCCATTGCATCCCAAGAAGGCGTTGAATGAAATACGTTCTATTATAGACAAAGAGCAGCCCGACTTGCTTCCAGGCAACAGCTGCGGCTCTTTCCTCGCACAAATGCTGGCTCCGGTGGTGGGCATTCCTGCCCTGCTCGGCAATCCGTATTTCATGATGACGGAGTTTCTGAAGGAGCGAATCGGCGAGCATGAATACAAGGCTCCGAGAAGGGACGGAAATCAGCAGCTGGTGATTGACGAGGCGCTGATAGAGGAGTTTGCGGAGCTGGAAGCCGTGCAGTTTGACCATTGCAACCCATATTATAAGGATCGTGTGTGGGGACTTAAATGTTGATGGAGTTTTCAGCAAAATTTTAATCGTTTCACAGAAATAGACAAATAATTATGGAGACATTCAATAATGTAATAAACAGTGGCCAGCTTGTTCTGGTCGATTTCTTTGCTACATGGTGCCAACCTTGCAAGGCAATGCACCCCATTCTGGAGCAGGTGAAAAGTGTATTGGGCGACCGCATCCGAATCATCAAGGTGGATGTAGACAAGTACGGCGTAACTGCAAGCCAATTCCGCATCCAATCCGTGCCTACACTGATGCTCTTCCGAAACGGAGAAGTATTGTGGCGCACAAGCGGTGTGGTAGATAAAGCCGAACTGCTGGCTACGCTTGATCCTTTCTTGAAATAAAAAGATGAACAGAATAAAGGAGTAAAATAGGAAAATGAGCATAAATACATTACATAGTTGCCTCGCCTACTATCTCCTTGCTATCAATGCAGTTGCATTCATCGTGTACGGCATTGATAAGTACAAGGCAAAGAAAGCAAAATGGCGCATTCCGGAAGTAACGCTTTTATTGCTGGCTGTCGTTGGAGGAAGCGTCGGGGCATGGATGGGAATGAAAGTCTGGCACCATAAGACGATGCACAAGAAATTCAAATACGGCATTCCTGCCATTCTGCTGATACAGATTGCGCTGATGGCGTATTTGCACATCAATTAATGACAAAATAAATAACTAAGTATATGAGCATTAAAAAGAATGGGATATACTGGAAGGGCATCAAGCGCCGGATAGGGAAATTCTTTGAGAAGGTGCACGAATGTATACTTATCTTTACCGACTGGCTGGGGTAAGTGCACATAGTAAATAAAATGCAAAACATTGATATAATCTGATGGGAACAGAAAGAATTTTACTTCGCCATTGGCAAGAATCGGATGCAGAGTCGCTCTTCAAGTACGCCTCAGACCCTGACGTAGGACCTCATGCTGGATGGCCGGCACATAAGTCTGTTGAGGAAAGTAAGGAGATAATCCGGACATTCTTCCATAATGACACGACATGGGCGATTGTGTTGAAAGAGACTGGCGAGGCTATCGGCTGCATCGGCTACTACACCCATGAAACCAGCAACATCCCTATCGGAGAAAACGACTGCGAGGTGGGCTACTGGGTAGGAAAGCCTTATTGGAACAGAGGAATCTGCACCGAAGCCTTGAAGCTGATGCTCGACTACTGCATCCACGAGAAGCATTTCGAAAACATCTGGGCAGACCATTTCACAGGCAATCCTGCATCGGGAAGAGTCATGGAGAAATGCGGTTTCTCAGACACGGGAATGCTGAACCAATGCAGCCAGCTCGTGGGGGGCGACAAGGATATGGTCAAGGTGTTCAAATACAAAGGATAAGAAATAAATGAACTTTTAAAACATTTTGATTATGGTAAAGATAAAGTTAAGCAATGGCGTGTAAATGCCACAACTTGGATATGGTGTTTATC
>OIWM01000166.1_pt1 | contig 79926 bp, 90 predicted proteins | sample 1587451 | NCBI WGS metagenome assembly OIWM01 (sample SAMEA3888907, study PRJEB22519) | human gut metagenome | biome: human gut; feature: human-associated habitat; material: faeces | place: Denmark | collected 2011 | reverse complement strand
GGACAGGTTTCCACATACACAACGTAATAAACGTCACTCCTCTCACTGTACTCAAAATCTAACTTGCCTCTAAACAAATCAGTCACTTCATCTATGTCTGTTTCTCCAAAAGGAATAGTATACACATCATCATAGCTTGCCTCTGACGGTGTAAGTTTGTTCTCACGCATTGAAAAATATTCTTCTAACGTATTATAATCTATGCCGTACTTCCAAAACTCCGTATAATGTTCCTTGATATACTCCGCCTTGTTTCTTGAATATGCTGTAAGTTCTGCCTTCATTGCATCTATGTCTGATTGTGTTATCTTATTACCACTTGGCTTTGACGGCTGTTCTTCCTTTTTTGTAGTTGTTGTCTGCCTAGTCTGTTCGGTCTGGGTCTGCTGAGGTTGCTCATAAGAATAGTCATTATCACCATTATCCTCGTAGTTATAATTATTGTTATCCTGTGACGGATAATACATAGCACCACCATTACTATTGTTTTGAACTGTGGTAGTTACCTTTTTAGTTGTAGTAGCCTTAGTTGTAGTAGTCTTAGTTGTAGTGGTTGTGGCACTTGTCGTTGTGGTAAATGTAGTTGCATTTTCAAATGAGGGTTTCCATGTTCCCACAGTAGTTGTTGTAGCTGTTGCACTTGTAGCCTTTGTTTCAGCCTTTGACGTATCATCAAGCTGACCGCAAGATGCAAACATTGTAAATGCCAATACCGCCGCTGTTATCTTCACCATATTTCTCATATTAATCACTTTCCTCTCTTATTATCATTTAAGCTTTCAAAATCTTTTGATATCAACGTTCTTAATGTGTCTCTGCACTCCTCAATCTGCCTATACAGAATTGCGTTCTCAGATCTTAGTTCTTCAATCTTGTCAATCATTTTATGGTTTAATGACATAGATTGTGTCAACAGATCATACATTTCGTGATATGTTTTATCTCTCATTATTTAAGCTTCCTTTCACATTACTATTGTGCTATATGTGTCCGCTATTAGTAAAGAAAATAGATAGCCCAACAAGGTTTTGGGTTTATTCTGTGTCCGTTAGGACAGGTTTCCACATACACAACGTAATAAACGTCACTCCTCTCACTGTACTCAAAATCTAACTTGCCTCTAAACAAATCAGTCACTTCATCTATGTCTGTTTCTCCAAAAGGAATAGTATACACATCATCATAGCTTGCCTCTGACGGTGTAAGTTTGTTCTCACGCATTGAAAAATATTCTTCTAACGTATTATAATCTATGCCGTACTTCCAAAACTCCGTATAATGTTCCTTGATATACTCCGCCTTGTTTCTTGAATATGCTGTAAGTTCTGCCTTCATAGCATCAATATCAGCCTGTGTGATTTTGTCGCTTCTGCTTGTAGTGCCTGTAACAACATCACTTTCTTCGCCATAATGCTCAACCTTTGCATCGTCAATCTTGACAGCCTGAATTTTGAAGTTATACGAAGTTTCGGCATTAAGATTTTTTGCAGTAAACTGAGTGTCTGCGGTTCTGCCTATCTCAGACCAACTTTCACCATTATCCTCATATACCACATACTCATTACAGCCGATCTTATCCCACGAGAGGGTAACGCTGCTTTCGGTAACGGAAAATACATTAAGTCCTTTTGCCTTTTGAGGTGCGGTGGCTGTTGCCACGCCGTCAGACCAATTACCATACTGCTTTGATCCGTCCACGATAGAATAAGCACGAATTTTAAAGCTCTCTCTTGTGGCATTTGGCAGACCTGAAACTACCGCATTTGTTTCTGTTACGTCTGCGACCTCGTTATAAACGCCGTTCTTTCTCATTCCGACTGAATAGCCGTCAGCTCCACTTACACTGTTCCACGATAAGCTTATCTCGCTGTTATTCAGAGTATTGGACTGTACACCTGTTACCTTTGCAACACTCGTTGTGACAGTAACAACTTTTGAATGTTTACCATAATGGTTATAGCATTTCTTCTTATCGTCCTTCTTACAAGCCCTTATTTTAAACTGATACTCTGTTTGTGGTGTAAGTTTCTTAACGGTATATGACGTTCCTGTGGTCTTACCTATCTCTTCCCACTCACCGCCTATGTACTGGAAAACACGATAGTTTGTACAGCCGATTTTCGTCCACGAAAGCTTTACGCTGTCTGAATTTACAGATGATACTTTCAAGCCCTTGCAAGGCTGAGGGTTTGTGGCGGTGTTCCAATTGGAAGAATAAGAGCCATATATCTTTTTGCCCTTTACCTTCTTATATGCTCTGACCTTGAAATTCTCTCTTGTGGCATTAGGAAGCTTCTTTACGGTGTATGTAGTATTTTTGGTATCAGCTACCTTATTATACTTTCCATTCTTACGCATATACACGGTATAGCCGCTTGCGCCCTTGACCTTGCTCCATTTAAGCTTTATCTCGCTGTTGCTCAAAGTATTTGATTTAAGACCTGTCACCTTCCCAACACTTGCCGCCTCTGCGGTTATCGAGGTTTCTGAAAAAAGGTTATAGTGATCGGCAGTCGGAGCATATATTCCTGTTCCTATCATCATTGCCGCCAGTATAGCCGCTGTTGTTCTTTTAACGCTGTTCTTCATGGTATCTCTCCCTTTTTATCATTCATAAGCTCCGATATATTCCGTTCTTTTACCGCATATCGGACACGGTATCTTATCATCATAAGAAGCAGATATGATCTGTTTCGTTGTCTCACACAACTCTTTACAGCACTTCGGAAGAACTTTTATAATGTCCTTATCGTTTGCCAAAACGTTAGGTCTGACAAGCTTATTAAACCGAACGTACTCGACCCACCCTTTGTTATCAAACATTCGGTAAGAATAAAGCCGACACGCCTCTCTGGTTATCAGATACTCGGTATGATTTGCACAGCCTGAAAACTGCTCCTCTTTAAGCTTTTCAAGCAAGGCTGTTTCACCATTTTTCTCAGCTAAAAGCTCAACGGCTGCTACCCATACAGTTTCAAGTATATCACCTTGATTTGTCATTACGCCATTTCTATACGAATGTTTCTTCTCGCCGTATGCGCCTACGCTTGTTGTAGTCACGCCTGTTCCATAACGAGGTCTTAGTGACTTAAAGCTTATTTCGACCGACTCCAAAGAGTTTATCAAGCCTATCTGCATCTTAGTTCCTTTCCGACTGTGCTATATGTGTCCGCTTTCCGTTACTGCTGCTTTTCCTTCTCATAACCTTCACCTTTGTCTTTTTGTGCCTTTCAAACAGTTCTATCGTCATAATCGCAACTATAACAAATGCAAATATTGCTCCTATGGCAACTATCACCGTTAGCACTGTAGTTATATCAAAGTTCATTCGTTATTCTCCCCTTTCCTACTTTGCAACTCTTAACTTAACACTTAAACTTTTATCATTTTCCATTGCAGTTATAAACCGTTCGATCGTCACAAGAGTATACGTCCTGCTTTCTATGTATGGCGGTACATATTTTTTTACGTTTTCGTAAAGCCTGTTTATATCACAAACCGAAAGACCATATCTTACGTTTTGAATATCTGATTTTCGTAATGCTTTTGAATTGACAATCACGTTTGCTACATCTACACTTTTAGGATAAATGCTCAAATGATAGCCGCACTTTTTACATTCCAAAGGCATCATAAGATACATTGAAACTTCTTTCTGCGCTTTAGTAAGGTTTATCACCATTGACGAGAGAAATAAGACAACAGCTAAAATTAATACTTGCGTTATTATTCCCATAGCAGTAATAAAGTTCAATTTCTCAGTTACTCTTTCGGCTGTCACATTTGCAACGAGGAACGAACTGACCACCAAAGTCATTATTGCAGCTACGATGTTGTCCGCTTTTTTACTATCATTTGGCAGAAAGCTGTCAATATCCTCAATTGTAATTACAGCTTTATTTTCGCTGCCGTCCTCCAAGTTTTTTATCACATCTTGAAGCACATCAAAAAAATCAGAGTTCTTTAAGCCAAACCTTTTCCAATTATAAATTTCTTTCAAATCGTTAAGTGTAAGATCAGTTGTACCGTACCCCAACCTAGTTTCTTTGGTGAAATCAAATTTTTCATACAACTTTTCTACAGTTTCTTCGTCATAAAATGCAACGCTAAAGACCGTATCCCACATAATTATCTCACCGCATTGTTCACATTTTATGGGCTTTTTCAGCTCGATTTTGACGTTTCCTTTCATTGTATCACTCCTAATTGTGCTACATATATCCACTTAGAACATATCAACAATCTCCATAACTATCTGTGCATCATAAGCTGTCATATCTTCCGTAAATTCTTTGATTTTCCTCGTTATATACTTGGAACGTTCAGACTCAGCACCTTCGCCTTTCCTTATAATCTCTGAAAGCTTGCTAAGATCGTTGACTGTTAATTCAGCCATATTATCATCAAACCTTTTCTCTTTGTTGAAACGAGCGAAAACATAAGGCTTGATTTCAAATGAAAGAATTTTATCCTCAATTTTTTCGTTTGAAACGTTACCGCAGTTAGAGCATTTCATATGTGCATATGATACAAGATTAAAAATTACTTCGTTGTGTAAAGAATTGATTTTACGTCTTGCATTTTGTGATGAAATGTGTATAAATGCCGACAACAACAGTACCAAAACATTTATTGTTGATGCCGCAAAATCAAATTCCGATAAAAAAAGTCGGAACGCCGAAACGATAAAGCACAAAAGAGATATAAGAGATATTGCAATAAGAACTCCCTCTCTGTTAATACCGCTGTCATTACTTGATGCCACTTTTTCAAACCTCAAAAAAGGTCTTTCTTCTCCACGGTAAATGACTCTTCCTATTCTACTCAAAGTGTCCTCGTCCAACATTTCATATATGCAATCCAGTTCATCATCGGATAACATAGTCATAGATTTGCACCAAGCTGACCGTGGATCACTAAGCAGCGATAATATATTATTTACAACCGCTCCTCTCAAATATTGCACTTGATATGATTTTACACGTTCCCACGCCAAAATCTCACCGCAGGACTCACATCTTACAGGTTTTCTAACTTCTATTATTGCTTGCATTTCCATTTTTCTTCTCTCCTCTATTAGATACGTCTTGTTCACCATAATTAAACTTTATCGTATATTAAGATATTTCTTCTTCTCTTTTCGGTACATATTTCATTACCGATTTCCACAAGTATTGGTATACGATTATATTCTGCGATACCTTCAAGTCGCCCTATATCTTGCGCCATAGTTGCAACAGCATCAGTATTATCATATTGGTTATACTTTATAAACCAATCAGAGAGATATTCTAACTCTTCTGCCTCAAACTCTGCTTTGTTATTTTTGAAAGCTTTTAAATTTCTAAGTTGTTCACAAACCCTGCTATCTGTTTCAAGAGAAACCACACGAATATTAGATTTTTCGCCTTGTGTATTTCCGCAATGTTGACATTCGTCCATATGGTCTGTCACCAATGACAAGTCGAGCCGTTGTTTCTTCCTTTTGGGAATAAGCGTGAGTGAGCCAAGCACAAGGGCAATTATAAATGCGAGAGATAGATTTGGCAATGTCAGCAACGATTTTAGCATTAAAACCGTTGCTTCATCGTGTAATGTTCTACCAATTGAAATCATTGAACACACAGTGGCAAGAACATATGCTATAAATACGGAAATCGCCCTAAGCAAAGCCCAAAAAGCTCTTGTTTTCAAAACTGAGTGATACTTGTACTCTGAAAAACTGAGAGATAATCTTTCTTCTCCGCTATGTTTCGGTATTGATTTGTCACCCAAAAGCCGAGTTAGCTTTTGAACATCGTTATCCGAAAGAATTTTGCTTTCCGACCCATTTTCAACTTCTTCACCGCAATCTATCAAGCTGCGAATAGACATCACATAACCACATACAACAGTTCGATTTGTCCTCGAACGTTCCCAACGTATAATCTCACCGCACTCCCTACACCTTATGGGCTTCTCCACATCTATGATAACACAGTTTGTCATTTTTTCTCCTTTCAATTGTGACACATATATCACGCTAATTATTCTTACGTCTTTTAAATAAGCCTTGCTTTTTCTTAGACTGTGGCGCATCAGCAAGATTAAAAATTCTACCGTACACCTCTGCATTATGCGCCGAGTATTCAAAGCAACTCTCCGATGCAGACAGCCTGAACACCTTATATCCCTTCTGCGCCAAAGGAAGTATCTTATCTGTAAATCTGTTTTCACCAATGAGATTGAAGAGAAAATACGTTTGAGGCACATATGACATAGCACTGTCAACGATATACTTTTCTATAACTGAAACATTCCAAAAGCCAAAGTCAGCTACAAGAAGCTTATATGGACATTTTTCATACTCTGTCAGTTCATCATCAGAAACTATACCAAAGTCTTTAATGGTTATCTCGTGATTTCCCTGAGATATACTCAGGCAAGCAGGAGAATAATACGAAACGCCGTTATACTTAAAGCCGTCATTGATACTGCACTCAACGTTGAGATAATCTGCAAAGTTCAGATATGTTTCATTGTCTGAGAAAACCACGCCGACTGAATACTTCTGTTTCAGAAACGAAGCAAGTTCTACGGAAACGTGCGTACAGCCTGTGCGCCGTATAAGCTGACTTACCGCCACAGTGATATGTGCCGTCAGCATTGCAGGGTTAAATCTGCTCTGCTCTGCCACTGTATTTACCGTGGCGTTTTCAAAAACTACCTTCGGCTGTTCATATACAAGAGGAGTATGGTGAGAAGCATTGTTCTCAGGGCGGCTCAATTCTTCCGTAATGCTTTCTTCAAAGTCCTGCGGCTTATCATCAAAGCTTACAACTGGAACGTCCTCTGCCTCGTCTGTGTCCTCTGTATCAGGTGTTTCCTCTGTTGCCTCTTCCTTATCCGCAAAGTATTCCTCGCTGTTGGAATTGGCGATAAGCTCGTCAACGTCCTCACCTATAAAGTCAGGAACATCTTCATCAGGCACAACGTTCTCAGTTCCACCCTGCGCCTCTGTAACGAGTTCTTCAAAGTCTTGCGGCTTATCGTCAAAGCTTACGATTGGAACGTCCTCTGCCTCGTCTGTGTCCTCTGTATCAGGCGTTTCCTCTGTGGCTTCTTCTTTATCTGCAAAGTATTCCTCGCTGTTGGAGTTGGCGATAAGCTCGTCAATATTCTCATTGATAAAGTCAGGAACTTCTTCATCAGGTACAACGTTCTCAGGGCGGCTCAATTCTTCCGTAATGCTTTCTTCAAAGTCCTGCGGCTTATCATCAAAGCTTACAACTGGAACGTCCTCTGCCTCGTCTGTGTCCTCTGTATCAGGTGTTTCCTCTGTTGCCTCTTCCTTATCCGCAAAGTATTCCTCGCTGTTGGAATTGGCGATAAGCTCGTCAACATTCTCATTGATAAAGTCAGGAACTTCTTCGTCAGGCGCAACGCTCTCAGGGTGGCTCAGTTCCTCTGTTTTGCCATACTCATTTAAGCCATTATCACCATATCCCTGCTCTATATTAACAGGGGCTATTGCCGCAACAGAAGGAGAATTTTGATAGAACTCATTTTCATCAAAAGTTTCCTCGAACTCTGCCGAAAGCTGTTCCTGTTCCTCACGCTCCATATCCTCATTTTTAAAGTTCTCAGGCATTTCTACCTTCGCAAGCTTAAACGCCGCCTCAGCGTTTGTTATCGGTGACAGCAAATGCCTATGATAATCGTCAACCGTCCTTACACCAGTAATGATGTTATAAATACCATTGCGGATAAGCTCAGTCACAAATTCGTCGTAATTGTCTATCTCGACCCTGTTCACAACGCTATAGAAAATTTTAAGATTAGGGTCAGCCTTTTTTAAATCTGTGAGTATTTCCAACTCGCTTATCTCTTTATTCTTCGAGCCGCAAGGAACACCGTTCACCCAAAACAAGGCGTGAGGATTATAAACCTCTGTGATTTGGCGAATGAGTTCGTCTTTATTTTTTACTGAAATGATGATGCCCAAAACATTGATGTTATGTTTCTTACTGGGCAGATATTCTTTCATTGTCTTTTTATTAAGCTTATTGCAGACAACAACTACATTCATTGTATACTTTCCTTCCTATGTCTATAAGTATATTTCGACCCATTCCTTTATCTTGCCTATAACCATATCAAAGGAACTCGCCAATGAAACATCTTCCTGTACCGAATTAAAAATGATAGTAACAAGAAGTGATGCCACAAGACAAACAACAAACGAGCTGAGTATCTTAACTATCCACTCGCCAACGGCTTTCAAATTATTCTTGAACTTTACGGAATGGTCTATCGTTCTTTTTTCTTTCTCGGCAGCTTCTTCACTGTCCTTTTTATCGAAAAACAACAGTCTGCTTTCTTCTGATTTCAATACACTCACCTCATTATAAATTTTACACTTAAAATGCGCAAAAGTCAACACATTTGAGCAAATGTGCTATACGTGTCACATCAGAAAATCATCAAGTGCCTGCAAAACAACTCTTCCCTTACCACGGATATGCTGTGAGTGAGTTTCATTGTATGCCTTCACATAATCGTCAAGGCGTTCTTTCATTTCCTGAGTGATATAGAAATGCACCTTTATCGGTCTTTTTCGTTCCTCAGACAGCATACCTGAGTCGCTTTTCACAAGATATTCTCCCTTAATTTCCGTTGGATTGCTCAGGAAGCTTTCGAGAACAGGCTGCCAAAAGCCCACATACTGTGTATGACCGATTATCTCATTATCTGCAAAGTAATCATCAATGGCTTTCTTCATTTTCTCAGAAACCGCTATTCTAACAAGGACGTTATTGAAAACTTCCTTGGTTATAGACTTTTTCTTCTTTATCGGTGACAAGATAAGGTCGGGATATTTTTCAGCATAAGATTTTGCAAGGACTCTCACGAACTCTCTTGACGTATTATACATACGTCCTATATCCGCATACCGTTTACCCTCTGCGATCATATCGCTCATTTTCTTAGCATCGAGACGAGAACGAAGAACATCAGGATATCGACTTTCGTGGTCTGTTATCCACGCTTCAATGAAGTCAAGCTCAGACTTATCAGAAGTCCATTCAACATAATGCTCCTTTATATAATAAAAGATGTTAGATGTACTATGATAAGGTGTAGCAATCGAATAAGCCTTATCGTATACTGTTTTGTCGCCACATTTCAAGTACCTTGCGCCGATCATAGCAAGGATATCATAACTATCACTACAGGTCTGCATCAGAACGTCCGCATACTTGACTGAGCTATCATTGAGGTTAATATTCAGTGTTGCGCCATTCACGCCTACAAGAACGCCCATTACTATTCTTCTACTGCCGCCTCTCTCTTTTGTGAAAAAGGCATTGTCTAAGATATAGTAAGCACTCTTATATTCAAGTGTACTGCCTATGTTTATCTTTTGGGAAATGACCTTATCCAGTTCTGCCTTTTCCGCAGGAGTTCTCGGTACAAGGTCATTGATGTTTTTTATGATTTTCATAAAATAAAACCTCTTTCGTATTGTGTTCTATGAATACATTATAGCATATTATAAGCAATTTGTCAAGTGCTTTTTTGCAAATGTATAAGAAAATTATGAAAATACTTGACGTGACATATGTAGCACACAAAAAAATAGCAGAGGTCTTAAACTCCTCTGCTATCTTCATCATTCTATTTGCTAGGGTCAGTTGCACAAAGCTCATAAACCAATGAATTGGCTCTGACTTTTCGAGGTATTCGCATATCATACATAACCTTTTTTTGACCTACCTTTATGATACCTGTTCCAAGAACGCCTGATGATACCCATTTAGTTTCTTCGGGGGTAAGCTTAAATCTTGCCGCCGCTACTTCAATATCAGCCTCTCCCTGCTGACAAAGTATCGTCATACTTGCGTTGTCCATCATCGCATTGCCGACCGTGGACTTTGAGAACGTTGAAATGTTCTGAACAATAGCTGTCGGTATACCGCCAAGTTTACGAATACGGCGGTAAGTTTCCTCGTAATATTTACTGCTTCTCGTTGCCTCTTGTCCTGTATAGTCTGTGAGCATTGTCTGAACTTCATCGTTTACAAATATCGTTCTGTAGCCATTTTTGCTGTTCTTATTTACAGTCTGCCAAATCAGTTCAAGAATTATCTGCAATGACATTGTTTTGTCCTTTTCGATATTCTTAACATTGAACTGGATAAGCTTATTATTCATATCAATGTTCGTGTGACCGTCAAAGAAGTAATCACTATCTGCATAAAATTCAAGGTCAAGGGCAAGCTTTTTCGCATCGTCCTCGTCTTGTCCTTTTAGCATTTTGTACAGGTCGCTGAATACTGGCTTGTCCTTCTCGTCACCACTCTTTATATACGGCTGATATAGATGCTTGATACACCTATTCAGTATACTTGTTTCCGAAGAGGTAAGAGGAGATTTCTTTGCAAGCTCGACAACCATAAGCATAAAGTCTATTTTCATTGAAATAGGGTCTTGCTGAGTGTCCTTATCAACATAATTCAAATCTATATCGAATATATTGATTTTCGTTTTCGAGGACGGAGTAATGTTTATCTGAACGCCGCCCATTTCTTCAAGAAGATGTGTATACTCTCCGTCAGGGTCGATAAATATTGACCTATAATCGGGGTGTTTCAGGTACATCTGAATAAATGTCAGCTTTTCAAGCATAGACTTTCCTGAACCCGATGCACCGAACATCATAGTGTTAGCGTTCATTCCTTCGTCCTTATCAATAGCGATAAGATTTTTATTGACCTTTTCAAAGCCGTAACATACACCATTCGGATTGTAGAATACTCTCGTTGAAAAAGGTATAAGCACCGATGCCGCCTCAGTAAGAAGGTTTGTAGTATAGCTCGTTTTACTTCCGTCAAAATGATTGACTGCAAACGGCATAACAGAATGTATTCCCTTCTCTTGTCCGCCTGCTATTATATTCAAAGCGACCTGACTGCTTGTTGCTTTCTGCTTGATATAGTCCGTAAGGCTGTCAAGCTCTTCAAGGCTCTCTGCGCTTATGGTTACAAACAATGCAATTCTGAAAAGTTCATTTTCAGTTTTATTAACCTCGTCAAGAACATTTCTGAGGTTTTTAATTCTTGACGATACAGTGTAGGACATACCAGTAACGCCCTTCTGACTGTTTTCCTTTTCAATTTGATCCTGACGATCAACTGCATCAGCGTAATCATTTTTTATCTGCTTCAAGGCGTAATTCTTATCAAGCCTTGTAACGATTTTTGATACACATACCCTATAAGGATTGTCAAGGAGCTTTGCAATGAAGCTGTCAGTAAGCTCGTTCACATCATAAGCAAGTCTCATTGCCAACACTCTCATAAAGTGATTGTCGCCTAACTCTATGTACTTCCTCGTAAACTTGAAGCCATTTGGTGCAATGTAATCTCTGATATTTTCTCCCCTTGCATAGATATCCTTTGCAAGCTTAAACTCCTCATAAGGATAATAGATATCGTGCATTAACTTAAATGTTTCTTCTGGCTCTAGGACTCTTGTCTTTGAGCCTAGTGCTTCAAGCACGTTGCTGATATCCTCATAGGTGTTATGCAGCGTTGTCAAATCGTCCTTGCTGTTAAGCAGCTCATATGAAAGAGCCATGTACGTTAAATGTTCAGCCGTTGACTTTGCAGACTGTGAAACATAGTATGAAATGATATCATTCATACTGTCAACGAGTTCTTCTTGATCCTGATTATCCTTCGTTTTCAGCATCATTTCTCTGTCATAGCGTTTAGGGTCAACAGGCTTATTCACTATAAGCTCTTGATATGTTACATTCTGTGGCAGAGAGTTCAGCAGTTCATGATACTGGTCTACCATTCTTCGTTTGCTGTCGAGCGTCAGTTTATTATATTCGATATCCGTATATGCAAATACCAAAGCATACACATTCTCACGCACTTTCACAATTCCGTCCTCGTAAACTTCTTCAAACGGTAGTGTATCTTGCGCAGTCTTTGGAACACAAATCGACTTGCCCTCATACTTGCTTTTTTTCTTCTTCATTTCCGCTTCGTCCTCTCCTACGATGAATATTCCTTCGACCTTTTTGGTGTCACTTATAGATGCCTCTGCGCCAACTGGCACATCAAACGTGCCTCTCTTGCAATATGGTCTTATATCCACTCTGTTTCTTCTCATATTAATTATGTGTGTTAAAAGCATTTCATTATCCACTTCGATCAAAAAACCGAAAATAGAAGCAATGATGATTAACCCACCTATTATGGCTCGCAGCACTAAGCCCATTCCAAACAGCTTGCCGAAAGTCAGCATTTCTGCAATGACCGCCGCCGCTGTAACAGCGATTACAGTTAAATCTTTAGTTGAAAAAGTTCCTTTGCTTTTTTCACTCTCCGACTTAACGTACTTTATGTTTATAACTTTTGCTTTTATCTCAGCCAAGTTTCATTCCCCCTTATTCAAATATCCTATATAGAAACGATTTTTTCAGCATTAAACAGCCTAAACCGATTACAATAACAATGCTGTCTAAGTTCATAAATGTAAGCTCGCTCATTCTTTCGTTCACCCAGTTTCGACCTATTAAATACATCAAAGCCATTGGTATCGTTTGACACACTAAAAAAATGTATGATTTAAAGAATTTTCTAAAAAGCCATTTCATATTTTTCATTTGCATACACGCAAAGAAAACAGACGATACTGAAATCATACAGCATAACTCTATCTGTCGAACTGTCAGCTTGCACACAAGGCAAAGAGATACAACTAACATTATTAAATTCAACAGGATAAAAGTCATATAGTTGTTCAGCCAAGCAAGCACCGTATATATGAAGTCTCCAAAAACATTTCCTGTATCGCTTCTTTCAACCGTTGACTCAAAGCTTCTAATTATTAGATCGTCATTTGTAACAAGGTTTGAAACTACACCTGACTCAATTTTCAGTATAATAATACACAAGCCAAAAGCATTGGTTATCCAAAAAACTACTCCCAAGAAAGACCATGCAAGCTGTTTAAATTCACGCTTGCTAAAGCCGTCAAAACTTGATGATGCTATTTGCTTATACACATCAATGTACCATATCATTATTGCTATGAATATAGCAAAAGGATATAGTGAAACGTATATGTTCTTTACCATTGTGAATGTGTTATCGTCAAACAGCCTTTCTTTTGTCAATTCTCTCCGAAAATAGTTAAAGCCAAAGGACGATATTTCCACAAATCTATCGCAGAAATCTGTAAGTTCTTCAAGCACGTCTCCTGCTAAATCTGTCTCACCTGTGAAAACTCCAATTATGTAATTAAAGCTGTCTATAAAGCTTTGCCAATTATCACGGTCAAACTGTTCTGTATAAACTCTCCAACGGTCATATATGGAAATTTCCTCTCCAATATTGTCAGCCTCACCATTGAAAATCTCGTTCCAAGTAAAGTATGGCTGTTCATCATCGCCAATATCTTCTCTCAAAAACCGCACATAAAGATTTTGATAGTCATTTCCTTGCGATGATATCCTACCTATAACATCGCCTGCCTCTACATCATCATCAGGCGACACAAGCCATTCTATTGAGCCACTTATCTGTGGGCTGTATACGGTCTGTATCTCCCCTTCATTATCCTCTAGCCACAGATAATCAGACTGGATATCAAGAATGTAGCCGTCCATAACAGCATAAATGTTTCTTGTTCCTCCACGATCGGCGGCGAATTTAAAAGCATAAAATACTCCGTCCTCGTCATTTTTTTCTTCCTTGTTAGCAGTCAAGGGATAACACCTATCGTCAATATACACAGGCTCGTCCGTAGTCTGTGTTATTCCCTGTATAGGCTCGTTGTCAGCATTGTCGGCATAGGCAGATATTTGAGGAAAAAGCAATGTTATGAATATGGTGAATACAACACTCACCATTAACTTCTTCATTTTATTCCCCCTCTCAATGTGCTATATGTAGCACATTATGCTTTCACTAAGTTCTGCAATACTGACGGCGGCTTTAAAAGCATTATGCCCATTGCAATGAAAATAAAGATATCTGCAAAGTAGTCGCCTATCGTTCTATCTCCGCCTATATTGAAAATTGTTTCACCATTGTTCACCATATCTGCAACTTCATCGTTAAACCATGTCATTCCAATAAGAATAACGATAGCCATAAATAAAGTCTGAATAACCACAGATATAAAGGTCATTATAAACTTCTTAAAATACTCTGACAATGACTCAAAGCCTGCACAAGCGAAAAACAACGGAGATACAGCTATCATACAGCTTACCTCAATTTGTCTCATTTTTAGCTTTATGTTCACGCACCAACCTATTACGATCAGCACTATTACTGATATAAAAATAGGAAGAACATTTACCAAACCCATAAAAAGGTCTGCAAGATAGCCCATATATCCAAGTCCTGCTCCTTGACCGAATATTTCATATGAGTCATATGATAATCGCCAAGTATCAAAAAACTCGTCCATACTCGGAAATAAATCTGCAACAAGACTCACCATACCCTCATTGATATATACAATACATTTGCAAATCCAATAGCTTGCGATTATAAAAACAAATGACGGAAATGACCTTGCTAATGCACTTGTAAATCTTTTAAGCGTGAGTTCTCCGTCCTCAGATTTTTTTATCTCATTTTTTAATTCAAGTGCAACACCAATCGCCCATATACCCACTGCCGTGAGAGAAAGAGTGGTAGCAATATTAGCAACTAAATGACCGCTACCATACAATGTATTTGAGCTAAATAGTTCATCAGCAACAACATCGTCCATTATACCGCTCCATAAAGCAGTAAGAGATGTGAAAAACGTATCAAACCAACTCGCTATTAACGGAGCGGCAAGGTTTGTATTTGAACTGACAAGACTTACAATGGCATCAACTACTTCTCCAATCGTATCAGCAATGCTACTCAGTGCATTACTTATCCCCTCAAAAAAGCCCTCATCATCGTCCTCGCTGTTGCTTTCATTATCAGCATATGCTTGTATTACTCCTACGCTGTTATAATTAAGTACCTTTCCTGTTGTACAGCCAAATAAGCACACTGCAAACACAAGAAAAATGCACAGTATTTTCTTCAATTAATATCACCCTTCTACATTATTAAGAAAGCCCCTTGCAAGGGGCTTTCTACAATTAAGCGTTTGAGCCAAAAAGACTCGGCATACCTTCGCCCGACAGCAAAGACTTTACTCCAACTTCAAGTGCTACTGTTGCGGCAACGATGACTATGCCCATAATGAGCTTTCTCTTTGCTCCTTTGGACTTTCTTTCTTCGTCCTCGTTTTCTCCTTGCCACCACTCTTTGAGAGGCTCAACAAGTGTGACGATGATATAAATTCTGACTGCCCAAAATAAGAGCGTTACTATATCAGCTATGTAGCTGTTAGCATCTGCCGAAGTAACTAACAACGATACTTCACTGGCAGTCCTCGTAACTTTTGGTGCTAATGCCATTATTGCACTCCTAAACACTTTTTTCACTCCCTTTCATCATTTTTTCTATTTCAAATGTTCACACTTTTGAACATTCAAAACCACGTCTTTAACTCTCATAAGCCCGACCATTTTATCACGGTTCTCAAGAACACCTGTAAAAGATATTCTGTCGCCTTTCTTAAAGAAGTCAGGAAACTTCAAAGAGTACGGCGGCATTATTTTTATGTCTATCCAAAACGGCTCACTTGCATTTTGAAAAATAGCAAGTGAATTATAGACCACCCTCATTGGTTTGCCGCCTATAATCGTTTCTGTGAGTCGAACATCTTGTCCGAGCCTTCCTACTCCTTGTACGGATAACTGCATAAATCTCACCTTATTTCATCGTCATTGTCATTGTCGGTGCAGGAGAAGGCGCAGAAGATTGAGCCGCTGAACTTACGATACCCTTAGCTACCGATGCGGCAACTGTGGCAGCAGCAGAAGCACCGCCAGTCGCCGCCCCTGCCGCTGCTTGTGCTGTTGCTTGTCCTGTGGCTTGTGCCGTAGTTTGCGCTGTCGCTACTGTAGCACTTGATACAGCCTGTGAAGCACCTACCTGAGAAGCTTGCGCCGTTGTGCCTTGTACGGCTTTTGCGCTTGTTGCCCCATTGACTTTAGCAACTCCGCTTTCAGCCTTTACAGCTCCTTCTGCAACTTCTTCGGGTGACATATGTGTCACGCCCTCGTGCTTTCTGTATGCGCTCATATACTCTTTATACATATTTACATTCGACTTATCACACAGCCAATTCAATCCGTTTTCTGTAACATAAAAATCGTCAAAGCGTGGGTCATATTTTATAAGACCTTGTTTTTCCGAGCTTTTGAGAACGTCCATAACGTTTGACTGCAACTTTGCATCAGGTATGTTTTTTACATACTGCAAACTAAGTCGGTCATTCGGCAAAAAATAGTACATATCACTTTGCAGCCCTGTAAACTGAAATGGCTGTTTTCCAAACAATTCTCCTGCCGCATTGCTTCTCGCTTTAAATAAACGTTGCTGAGCCTTCCTCGCTTGCGCCTCTCCTGCCTTATTCTGTTTGCCTGCCAATCTTCTGTTCATTTTAAACTGAAAATAAAACTGTATGGCAGTTTGAAGAACTCTCCAAACACTGCCCAAACTCTCTGACTGGTCTGACATTTTCACATTCCCCTTTCATATATTAATCTCTTTTTTCTATCTCGCTTGCAACTTCCTGAAAGAGAGCATCTTTGTCAAATTCAACTTTGACAGCCCCCTTCTTTTTCTTTTCTTTCTTGTCCTGTTTAACATACTGAACAGTCGCCTCACCATAGACTTCTTCAAAGAAATCTTCATCGGTAACTGATACCAAATCGGCATCGTTATAATCTCGTTCAAACTGTTCTCCAAGGTGTGTGTTGACAGCTCTTTCTTTTTCTGCCTGCGCCTCTGACTTCCGTTTTTCTCTTGCTTCTTTCACAGGTAGGAACTCTTTTTCAATATCAGTAAAGCAACGTTCTCTTTTCTCAGGGTGCCAACTGAAATAAACATCTTCGGCGTGATGAAATTCATCAGCTCGTATTTTCCACGTCTTAAACGGTCTGCCAAAGCCAACTAGGAAAACGCCTCTTCCTCTATAATCATCATCTTCTTTACACAATATATCAAGTTCATCAGGCGTAATGAGTAATCTTCTTTGTCCTTGTTCGCTTTCGTTTGTACCATTTTTACTATAAGACTTATTTTCTACCTTAAAGGTGGTATAACCTATCTGCTCCTCACATAGCCACTTGCGTATCTTATCGTCTCTCGACCCAAAGAAACATATTATTCCGCAGTTTGAAAGGATATCCTTTGCCTCTTTTTCATACTTAGCTTCGAGCTGAGTAAGTGACTGGCACACGAATGTCATTCTCATTCCTAGAGAACGAATTGTCGCTATATCGTCTTTCAGCGTTGGAATTTTTGAAATCTGACAAATTTCATCGGCTTCAATATTAAGCAAGACTGGCAAACTGCCGCCGCATTTTTGAGATGCCATATACTTCATTCTTGAAATGAACTGCTGATAGAACATTGAAATTATAGGCTTAAATGTTGTCGAGCCTATCGGATAGATAACGAAAATAGCCTCTTTTGAATTTGGCTTTGTAAAGTTATCAAATTCCATTTCATCTTCTGCTGTAAATTTTGAAACAACTTCGGTATACCACAGTCCTAACCTCTTTTGCAAGTTTGCGACAACGCCGCCAAGGGTCTCTTGTGGAAGTCCTTTCATTCCCTTATAGTTGAGTACAACTTTGTCCTCGTCCAAACCTTCATTTTCACGATCTATTGCATATTTTTCCATTAACAACGAGTATTCACAAACAGGGCTGAGTTTCCTATCCTGATAGTCAATGCTTGTGAGTATCTGCACAACTCGCTCAAAGCTTTTATTCGTTTCATCTTTTGACTTATATATGTACAAAATCAACGAGGTAAAGAAATCTTCTGCCGCACCAGTCCAATAGTCATTCCTCTCTCCGTCCTCTTTCGTTGCGTTCATAAAGTCAGAGCCAAGATTAATAACGTCCAATTCGCTGTTTATATACGCATAAGGATTATAGTGATGCGACAAGTCAACGTCATAGAAATTAAGCACTCGTATGTTATACCCATTTTTTTTAAGCAGATAAGCACAGTCCTGATAAACCGATCCTTTAGGGTCTATAACAAAATAGTTGCCTATCATTTGCATCACGTCAGGTTTGATAACACCTTCCGTTTTACCGCCACCTGATGTAGCAATAACAACTTTGTTCGTGTTTGTAATCGCCGCCTGCTTTACCTTATTTATCTCCTTGCCTGCGTTAAAGGACACATACATACCCTTTGCAACTGGAACTCCTTCGGGGTCTGCAAATTTTTTCTTTTCATCGTCACTTGCCCAATGAGCAGAACCTTGTTCAACTCCCTTGAAAGAATATTCGACCTTTCCCATAAACGCCATTAGCATCGCACCGATAACTATAACGTGTACATACCACGTTTGAGCTAACATTATTATTCCAGTCTTAATATTCTGCAAGCTTTTAAGCCCATAGAAGAACTCTCCGTGTAACAATCCCCTTGCCGCTTTAATCAGCACCTTATATTTCAGGCTTCCTGCCGTACCGCCTCTTGCGGCATATGATGCACATATCGCAAGTGCTACAATCAAGTATAGCACCATGCAAACCACACAGGGAGCTTTGCTTTTCTTTTTTTCTTTTTTCAGAGCATAATCTGCCATTTATCCACACCTTTATGACCTTAACATTTTATGTATTTTTTTCGCCCATTATCTACAATATCCGATTATAATTATACACCTGAAATGCGCAAAAGTCAACACATAAAAAATATTTCTTGTAAAAAATATAAAAAAATTAACTTATGAGATAGCACGTCTGATTTGTGATACATATGTCACAAATAACGCTATAACGCACACCGAAAAAAATTCGGTATGCGTTATATAAATCTACATCATTGTTGCCGCACTTGACATACTATTGTTTTGTTGCGCCGCTGCTGCCAAAGCTGCCGTGTGTTCACTATATGCACGTTCAACTGTCTTTAAGGTTTTTATAACAGCCTTTTCTTGCAAGCCTCTATATCTTGCCACACAGTAATTATCAGTATTCTTTCCTGACGAAAGTGCAAAATCAATATTCTGCTCAATACAACTTTCCTTAAATGCTTGCACACAGTCTTTCGGAACTTTAGCGTACTTGTAATCTAAGCCCTTTGTGTCAATAACCATATTTTCAAGTTGTCTCATATTATCCGCTTCGATATATTCTAACGTCATTTTGTCAGCAAGATAAGCTGATACTCGTTCACGTTCCAACACCATATTACATTTATCATTGTAAACGGGCTGAAATTCAAAGCAAGTTTTTCCTTCATCAAAATAATTTTCAAGCAAATTATTTAATTCCTTGCTAGTTCGACTGATTTTCTCAACATCTGATAGGCTATAGATTTCATATGATTTTTCATCATCGGGGAAATGTATTTTGATGCTTGGCTTACAGCTTGAAAGATTTTCTGTGTAATAGTCTGAGAACTTCTCACGCACATATTCCATACTATGTGATATTCTGTCTAGCTCACTATATGCTTGCTCTAACTCAGCCTTATTTTTCATCAGATTTTCTTTAGCCTTTCTGCTTTTTTTCATTTCGGAATGTCTAAAGACTTTGTTCACAAGATTAGGCTTTATATCTTTTAGCTTCTCAATATCCGTCTCAATAGCACTCATTCTGTTTTTGATTTCATTAATTTTGCTTATAGCCTTCATGCTTGACTCGTATCTTTTCTTCATTGAGTCTATGGCTGTTTCAAAATTTTTGCCTTCAAAAAGATCTTTTAGATTTCCTGCGTTGTCTACTTTGTACAGCTCTATGTTAATAAGGTTTAGTGTTAAATCTATCTTATCCGCTATTTCAGGTAGTAACTTAACCGTCTGAATACCTTCATACCTTTTTGGCGGCTTTTCGCCGATAAGCGTATACAATTCATCACACGTTTTTGCATCAAAAGAGTAATAATTCTCGGGAGGTTCAAAGCCAACACACTGTTCAAAACATTCCATACTTGCTTTTTGAAGCGCATCTGCATCAGTAGTTATTCTATGCTCGCAAAATTCCGTTTGTTTTCCATTCAGATATATGGAAACAGGTATATTTTCAGTTTCCACGTTCTCCAAACCATTGGTATGATAAACATACGGAAGAACGCTGTTGTATGCGTCTACTATCTGCTTAGAATAATGATCGTAACCCTTTATACTCGCATTAACTCTATCTTCAAGAATTTTTGACTCTCTTAAATTACCGTGATTTCTGTAATATTCACTCTTGGCGGAGTACAGTTTTATTGCCGCTAACAGCTTATCTCTCTTTTCTGACATTCCTCTTATTTCAAACAGGCTATCAGCAATTTTCTTTGGCTCATAAATTTTAGGATCGTGTCGCTTTGTAAGATATTTTATATCATCTTTTGACAACAAACCTTTTGCGTAGCCCTGCTTAATGCTCTCTGCGCTATCATAAATCTCATAAATAACATTTTCTCTCCATTTTTCGTCTATAAGACCTAGTTCGATGCACTTTAGCACCGCCTCTTCAACACTTGTATAGCCCATTCCCTGAGCATTATCAAGACTTTCCAATAAATAAGACTCGAAATTGCTAATAGAAACATCTTCTCCGCCATAAGGGGATATATCTTCATATGTTCCTAATTCAGCTAACTCGTTTTCAGCTTCTCGAATACAGCTTTTGAGATATGCTCTCTTTATAGCTTCCTCGCCAAATAAATCGGAGTATGCCGAAAGTATAAGAGGACTTTCAGAGGGCTTTAAATCTTCAATAAGATACTTCCCAATGGTTTCTGTTTCAATAGGCAAATTCAGACGTTCTTCCCAACTCATACCGTCTATCGTGTTATCTAAAATGCTTCCCTTGCTTGGATCGTAAACATTAACTAAAACGATGTTTTCACTTTTGGCAGTCATATTTCCAAATGTATCAGAGCCAATTCTATTTTCTATGTATAAATTCTCAGACAGCCAATGACGGTTAATGTGCCTGCTATAGTATGCCGTATCTATATCGTCCGTATATGTTGCTATTACTTTGTCCTTATTTTCCTCAAAGAACTCGTGAAATGACTTCCCTGACGAATTGTACTGGTCGATTATATCAACTACATTCTTTTCGGAACGTTCTGCAATACGTTTGTCTAAAAGGTTACGAAAGTCCTTCTCTATATTCAAAGAATTAAGTTTTGCTTCTGACACCAACTGCTTCATCTCAGCTATGCTATGTTCCTCAGAAATAAAATCATTCGGTGTTCTGTTTCCTTCGGAGACAGCTCTCCTCAGACGATATATACCAACGTTATTGTTATCGAGGTCAAACGTTACCGATGCAATTAGATTTTTGCTTTGCTCGATTTCAGCAAACTCAAAAGCTGAAATTTTTTCAGCTTTTGAAAGTTCAGCATAAGTGTTATCCTTAGAGAGTTTTTCAAAGAGTACCGAAAGTCTTTTATCCGCTGCCTTAAAATAATCTATCTCACCATTATACTCTGTGGAATAGATTATTGTCTTGTCGATCGCACTCTGCTTTTCCTTCTCACTCAGATATATCAAATCATCAAAATTGAGATTTTCAAAACACAACTCGTTCATTTCTTCCAAACTGTTATAGCTGTCTATGTGTGCTACAACGTTGTCATACTCAGTTACGATGCGGAAATTTTCAAGGTCAGCCGATACTTGTATAGGAAACTCCTTCGTTACTGCGATCTCACCTGTTTCCACATTGGCAACACTTACTGTTTCTGTATTGTCAGCGGTAATACTTTCATTAATCTTAATATCATTTATTTTTGAAACAATTCCGTCAAGTATACCTGCAATATTGTTTCTGTTAAAACGCTGATAATCTATATTGTGAGAGTCAAGCAGCGTATTTATCTCTCCGTCTTTTTTGATGCTTTCTTCGAGATTATGAATTCTGCCCTCTTGTTCAAATTTAACAGACAAATCACGCTCAACAACAACATTATAGTTGTTATAATTCTCATATTGAGAAAAAACGCTCTCTATATACTCAGGTGCATTTTCTTTTAGATAGACTGTGTTAAGCAAAAGAGGCGAGTCGGTGACTACCACATCTACATTGTCAAGCATTATATCCAGTCGCCTTTTTTGTTCTGAAAGTATTTTGCTTTGATTTTTTAGAGTTCCATCAAGGTGTTCAAAGTCCTTAGCATATACAAGCTCTTTTGCAACTTCGGAAACATAATCAGCGTGATACCCCAGTTTCTTTAATTCGGCAACAATTTGTAATGCAGTTGTTGATTTTCCTGCCCCCGGTCCTCCAAATATATCAACGATAAGCGTGGTACTTTTTGATTTGATGTTTTCCACTTGAACATTTTTCTCACTAAACGTCTGATAAATGCCGAGGTTATCTTGTTCAGAGTCCGTGGTGTATGCAAGAGGCACATCTGACAGGTCTTGCACATCATCATATGCACTTGTATCACCAAACTCTGCTACCGAATAATCATTTATAAGTTTTAATGCAGTTCGCACCGTCTCGTTCAAAGGCTTTCCATTCACACTTGACATACTCTGCGCCGCACTTACAGTTTCGTAAAGGCTATTTGCTATATCCTGCGGCTCTATATCATTCTTTAAGACCTGTCCTTCCCACATAACCTTATCGCCGCCATATGCGCCAAGACCCTGCATATTAATGTTATTATGGCATTTGAGAGCTACGCCGCCGCTGTTCTCCCAGTCAATAAGGTTCTTGTTATAATCGTCATACAAAACGTCACCTTTGCTTATCCCATTCGGGATATATTCAGCCTTATTGTGTCCTATTTCTGTGAACAACCGATGTTCTCTGTCTATCTCAGGAAGATATTCGTCAAGCCACTCCTGCTTTTCAGCTTCACAGTACGGCGGCTCTCCGTTGACTTTTGCTGACAGCGTAAAGACCTCTACGTCTTTATGCTGCTCCATAAATAACTTGATGCCTTCCGTCATTTTCTCGTAAGGTTGAAGGTTACGAAAATAACCCTTTTCATACATTTCTTCAAGATAATTCGGAGAGGCATCGTAAAAACGTGCAACGGTGCCGTCAAGGTCAATAAACAGCCTTGACTTAGTTGTCATTGTACTCATATTCAATTCAATCCTTTCAAAAAATTGTGCTACATATAGCACAACTAAAAATCACCCTATATGTGATGTGTGTTATCTTTAACTGTATTTTCAGCGTGTTTTTTTGCCGCATTAAGCATATGCGGATATAGCTTCCTGATTGTCTGATAAATGGTGTCGCAGTATATCACTGCAACACCATTCGTATCATCAGGCTCAATATCAAAATACTCCTCTATCGCAAACAAACTCAGAGTGTCAAGGCTTATCTTGCCTTCCATTGCTCTAAATATAATCATCTGCGAAAGGTCAAGGAGTGGCTGTGCTATAACAAGTTTCAGCTTTTCGTAAGCCACAGGATTGTACTCACGAAACATCTTTTTTAAAAAAGCCACGTCTTTGTTTGTGTCTAAGCCAAGAAGATAAATCTTCTCACCATTGCACTCTTTGTATATATAAGTTAAAAGTGAAGTGATCGCTTTCTGAACATCTTCTCTTTTTGCAGTGCATTTCTCATACGCCTCTGACAGTCCTGCCGTCTTTACCCTTTTAGCAAAGTTCGGATCATCATATGAGATTTTAAGGTGCATACTTGACGGCGTTTTAGATAGCGTTTTTAGTGCTATCTCCAAAATGTAATCTCTGTTGGATATGCCAGTTGTAAAAGTTGAGATAACAATGATATTCTTTTTCAACCCCATAATATCACCGCCTGTCTATTAAACCGTAGGAACGGCGGTTTGCTGTGCCTGAACTGCCTGCTGTGCCTGATTATTCGCCGCAAGTATCGCATCTTTATCGAATGTAACTTTTGGCAGGATAGTGTGATTTTCTCCTTCAATTCTCAGACCGCACTTATCAAGTACACGTTTAAACAAATCGGCTTCCTGCGACCTTACTGTAAACTGTGTCTGCTGTGTTGCTCTTGTGGTTATGCTTGAATACGGAATATTATTCTCATTCATAATTTTTATAATAGGCTCTGCCGTTTTTGCATCTATCTTATTTGTGTAGAAAGGCACGTCCGCAGAGGTAGCGACTACCTCTTTGTAGTCCATTGTACCGACCTTTGAAACTTTTGGAACTATTCTTTCCGATTTCAATTCGCTATCATACAGCCACTTATTATTGTTTCTCAGGTATGTCTCTCTCAATTGCTCTTTGGTATAGTATCTCTTGTTTGGATCTTCCGTCATTCTGTTCTTCGGGTGATTATACCTTGACGTTATCAGCCTATCCTGTTCTTCAGGAGAAAGCTGTGTAAACTTCCTTTTACCATTCTGACTATTGAGCTGTTCAGGCGTTATGACTTCTGTCAACACTTGTTTCGGCTCAACATAGCCAAGTTCCTTCTTCAAAGCCTCTTCAACATTCTTATTTTTGCCTCTGAGTGCATCGGATAATCGCTGATTAGCAACGCCAAGCTTTTGAGCCATTTGGCTTTCCTTTATACCGCTTTCAGTCATTTTATTTTTTGCCCAGACTCCAAATTCTGTGAAACCAAGCGTATTGGAATACTGGGCTTGTCTAAAAGAAGCAAGCGCATTTGTTTTGCCAAGAGCAATGTATGTCCTTTCCGCATCGCTCTTTTCAACCACAACGTTATACTTGCCCTGACGAGCAAAAGCGGAATAATTAATACCCTCATTATTCAGAAGTTCAATGTCTTTCTTTGAGAGATTTTCAAGTTTTACAAGAACAGAGTTCAATGCCTTCGCTTTGCTCTTCATATCTATGTAGGGTACTATGCCACACTCAACAGACAGCTTACCGTCACGATAATTCTGCAAGTCCGTGTCAACGGAATTGATGTTGTACTTTGCGACCGCAACCTCGTCCTTTGTAACTGCCTTTTTAAGAATGTTATATATACGCTTATATTCTTTTTCGTTCTCTTCTGCTCTTGCACGAACCATGAGATATTCCGTAGTATTCGGCTTACACTCTGCAAGGTCAGCGATCGCCTGTAGATAGAATTTTTTCATTTCGTATACATAAGGTATAGACTTGAAGCGTATAAAATTCACATAGGCTCTTCTGTCTGTCCTAGCAAGCTGCTGCATTGACATATCCTTATATCTATCTCTCAGTTTAGTTGCCTGTTCCATTGTGAAGTGTTCAAAATCCCAGTCAATGTTTTTCGTCACCATATCCGCTTGTATGCCAATTTGAGCAAACTGAGCATCGGTCAAAACCGTTTCACCTGTCTCATTTTTCATAGCAGGAACGTCAAACATTTCTGCAAGTATTTGAATGGCATCATAATTCGAGCAGTTTTCAAAATACTGAACGACCTGTATCGGTCCTCCGCCAAGCTGAATACCGTGGTCAAACCAACTGTTTTTATTCAGATTGATATGGCAAGAAGGGTGGTTATCATCGGAACGTATTCTGCACCAACCGTCCTTGTACCTTACCTTAACGTCTACGCCATATCTCTGCAAGACTTCTACAACTGGAATTGCCCTCAAAGTATCGAGGTCATAAAAGTTCCTTTTTCCCTCAAAATTCATAGTCTCATATCCTTTCTAAAAATTGTGACACAAGTGTCACAACTAACGTGAGGCTGTGCCTCAACTACTATATATAAAGCTGTCGCTTCATACCAATATTATAATTCTCCGTCCTGCTATTGTCAATAGCAGGAAAGCACAAAATGCAACATATTTTTTGCATCTTTACATCGTAGGAGTGTACGGAGGACTTTGATTAAACGTGGTAGTTCTGTTTTTATTCAAAATTGTGTTCATCTTATACTGGTCTGCTTTGTCATAGACAAGATAGTATTTATCACTTCTACCTTTGATATATCCAACGTTCACCTTCGACTTCACAATGGCTTTTATCTGATTTCTTGAAACGTTCTTTAGGTACATTGGCTGAGAATTAGATTTCTGTATAAGCTCTGCAAATGACTTTATTTGTGAAGCTGTTTCAAAGGCTCTCTCGTCAACCATATCATTATAATACAGAATATCATCGACCTTATCTTTGTCCGTTTTCAGATAAACAAGGTTATACTTGTCTGCATCAGGTTTATAGTATACAGCGGAAATAATATTATCAACGCTGCCTCTCAGCTTCATCAGCTCGTCACCTGTTATCATTTTGTACAATGGTATTGTACCACACTTTTGAGCAATTTCTCTAACCTCTGAACTGTCTTTTGCACCAATATTAGAGTTTACAAATGACTTATCAGGATAAATTTCATTATACAGCTTTTCGGCATCAGCCGCCTTATACAGCAGGCGGTACTTTTCTGTATTTTTGATTTTGGAATATGACACAACAAGTTCGCTCTTTTTGACAAACTCAACCTCTCGCCCAGTAACAACATCTGAACGAAGTCTACCCTCATACTCTTTAAGCTCTGCGTACTTTGACTTATTCCTATCATATTCAAGCTTGCGCTGTCTGCTGAGTTGTGCATCTCTCTTGCGCTGTTCAGCCGATCTGTTATCCGTGAGTATTTTAGTTCCAAGTATCTCTTGTAGTTTATCTTTATTCTCCTTCTTTATGAAAACTGTTGCTCTGCCGTCATTAAGAATATTTGCAGAATAATAGATAGGAGCGTTCATAAGCTTCGGCAACAAACGAGCATCTATCTTTACGGCATAGTTTTCACCAAGAGACTGCATAAGCACATTCTTATTTATATTACCTATAACTCGTGGGTTTTTGTTTGTATTCGATGTAACAGGATTGCGATACATCTTGTACGAATAGATTTTTTCATTCTTATCCTTCGTGAACACCTTATACTTTTCATTGAGTTTTGCCAAAGGCTTCATTGCTCGCAAGAGCGCAAGCTTGACAGAAAGTGAAAAGTAGAGGAACATCTTTGCGGCGAACTTAGCAGAACGAGTTGATATAACCGCTGTCGATGTCATACTTCTCATTGCAAGTTTTTTCTGAAAAGCGGCTGTTGTTATTTCCGCATCTAATCTTGAAGATGTATCAAGCTGCTTTTTAGCAAGTTGCGCATAAAATTCATTATTTCCGTCCTTCTGTTCAAAGCCAATTCCATAGTAAGGACGTAATTTCTTTGTTGCATCATTAACAACATTTTCGATTGATTTGCTTCTTTTATCGTGCGGCGTATATTTGCCCTCAACAGTTACGCCAAGGACTTTATCAATATTCTCCTTATAATACTTTTCGCCAAACTGACGTGCAAGAGTATTAGTACGGACTTTATGTTCTTTGCTATCTGAGATCGTGATATATGTATCACGATACTTAACATCAAAGCCATACTGGTTCATAACTCGTATGAAGTCCTCTTTTGTCTTTGCAGTTTTCAGTGCAATATCAAGAGCTTCAACAATTGGATATTTCCATGAAGCAGCTTTTTTATGTTCTTCAATGTGATAACTGTCAACCGATACATTATCACGGCTCGTTTTATAATCATCATCAAGAATGTTCAAATTATTAGCAGCACATATAAGATCGCTTTGATTTCTCAAAAACTTTATTGATGATTTATTATCAAGCCACTTCTTGCCTGTGGCAATATTGCAGGAATTTACTACAACATGGTTATGTACAAAATTTGCTCCAACGTGTGTTACTACACACACCTGAAAACCCTCAAAACATCTTTCAGCCCATTGCACACCTATCTTATGAGCAAGCTCAGGAGAGATATTATCTTCTTTTGGAAAGCTCTGATAAAAGTGATGTGCCAAAATACCTTTGTCCTGTTTCCATATCTTACGAACGTTCTTCCATTCCTCAACCATATTTTGTTCTGAACAGTTTATCGCTGTCATAGCAAAACACTTAGGAGTGAGCTTAATATGGCTTTTTAAAACATTGATATATGAAGGTGAAAAATATAAATTTGCATTTTCAAGTTCCGCCATACCTTTTGCGGCATCGCTGTTAAGAATTTCATTAATAACAGATCCATGCTCTTTTTCGGTCAATGAGAGGTAATACTTATATATTTCCTCTCCTTCACTTTTATCAAGCTCAACAAACTTCTTTGTAACATAATCAAGAGTTGCGGTTATATATCTATCAGAAGTCATTTTAGTTTTAATTGACGAAACTGTTGCCATACTCTCACCTTCTTTCTGAATATATACAAAGTAAATTAAACCTTTGGGAACTTTCCTTCTGTTTTATCAAGCATTTCACTCATGTCATTTACGATCTCGACCAAAGCGTTTCCTATACTGGCAACTTTAAGCGCAAGGTCTTTCACTTCTTTTGCGTTCATATTAACGTATTTAACTTCGTTATCATTCAAACTATGCGTTGCATTGGCGGTGTGAGCTATCTGATTGATATTTGTGCCGCACTTGATTATCTGACTTTTTACACGATTTATCTCATATACAGCCATTGCAAAATACTGCATAAAATCTTCAATGCCGTCAACTCTATATATCTTCTTATTCCTAGCAAGAGCAAGAAGATAGTTCGACATTGAAAGCCTTGCATCGTCAGCTCTTTTCTTCAATTCTAATTTTTCTTGTTCCGTTACTCTGAAATTAATTTGAGTATTTCTCGTATCTCCCATTTTAGACCTTTTCTATAAAAATTAATTGAACGAAGTGATTTACTTATTTGTGGTTTTATTATACCACAAACAAGTAAAAAAGTCAATGTTTTTTTGACTTTTTAGGGGTATTAGGGTTCTCCCTAACAAGCGATAATGTATAGTGGACGCTATACATTATCTGTGCTTGCTATGGCAGACCCAAGACGTGCGGCGCACGGCGCATTTTCGGTTTGCACCGAATTAGGCACATTTTTCGTCTTGCGACTTCGATAGCATTTCATTCAGAAATTTTTATACTAAAAAAAGCCCCCTTTACGGTGGCTTTTTTATCGGCTTTTACTCAAACTTTTTTGCATTACGAAACGTATTATTATGAAAATTGTAGGGGTCAAGGCGCAGGGGCAAGCGGCAAAAGCGGGGGCGGCAGAGCTGAGAGAACGCCGCTCACTTTTCGCTTTTTATATAAAAAAGAATTTAAAGTGAAGGTGGTGTTTGTTCGCCGTTTCCGCTGTCCTCAGTCTCAACCTTTTCTTCACTTTTCATCGTGCTTATGCTTTCCTGCATTTTCTGAATAAGGAAGTCCATTTGCATTGGATCGGAAATTCCTGCTTTTACAAGAATGTCGGCGATCTCGTCCGTCTTACCCTTGACAGTTTTATACCTCTCGTCATTTATCTTCTGCTCAAGCGTTTTGATTTCCTGCTGTAACTTCTCACATTTCGCTTTTTTTTCCGCCAACTGCATTTCTAGTTTTGCGATTTTTTCGGCACTTGATATTTTTGCCATTTTAGCATCACTCCTTTTCATTCCGATTTTACCACAAATGAAGAAATAAGTCAATAGACAACAAACTTGTCTATTGACTTATCAACATATGCTGTGTATCTGAAACGATCGGGGTGTTTGACGGCTATTTCAAAAAGCATCATTTTCACAAATTCCGTCTGATACTTAATGTGACAGATTTTCTTAATATCTTCCGCTGAGTATACACCGTGTTTCAGAAAGTTAAGCTTTTTCAGTATTTCAAGTTTTTCCTTACACTCGATCATTTTAATCTCTCCTTATATAAATATTGTGCTACATATGTCCGCCTTAACTTTAATCTTTATAAGTTCAGCCGAAAACAAATCGACTGAACTCACAAGGTTTACGCCTTATTCCTTTGAAACTTTGTCGAAGAAATCTGCAATTTCATCAAAGACCACATCGTTTTCATTTGGCACATAAGGTGGCTCATTCAAATACTCCTCGCTATAAGCATTAAAGTCATTTTCAAATGCCTGTACGCTCTGCTCGTATGTCTGTCCGCCGTCCTGAACGTGATCTCTTTTTTCACTTGGCACAAACGAAACTTCATCACAAACCAAAATCAGTTCATAACGATTAACTCCGTTTCTGTCAGTATAGTTGTTATTTCTGAGTCTGCCTGAAACTATAATAGGCTTTCCTTTGTGGAAATACTTATTTACAAACTCTGCTTTCTTTCCCCATACAACGCATTTCACAAACGTTGTATCTTCTTTTACGTTTGGATTATCAAACGCAACACTAAACTCTGCGTTTACCTTTCCCGACTGAAATTTGCTAAATCTCACATCTGTGGCAAGTCTGCCGATACCTGTTGTCTTTAACATTGTTATTACCGTCCTTTCGCTCCAATTTTTTCTACTCTAACTCTTAAACCTTCCAAGGCTCTTCCGCTGAATGGAGTATCTACTAAGTACCAACCGTCATTACGCTTTTTCGGAAAAGAAAAAGCATCTTCCTGATAGTGCATTTCCATTCTTGTAGGTATCCACTTCTCATTTTCATCGTCCCACACTTCGAGAGTATCGCCACAATGAAAGCCACTCACTTTCCACAAGTCCATAACCAACAGCCCATATCTGTCATTTTCTTCGTTATAGCCCAAAATTCCTTTTATCATATCTTGCACCTATCCTTTCCTAATTATTTATGAAGTCCTCTCTTTCTTTTACCCAGTTCTTAATGAGTTTGATTTCCTCGTCCATGTTCGGTTCTTTCTCAGGTTTCCAGTTCTCTCTTATTTCTTTCAGTTCTTTTTCCCGTTCCGCTATATAATCATCAAAATAGCTCACTTCTTCATCGTCTGCTTCATCAGGGTGTTCCTCTAGGTACTTCTTATCGTCCTTGGCAGTTTCGAGATCATCTAACAATTTCAGATAGTCCTTCGGTTCATTTCCCCAAGACAGTAAACAGCTCAGAAGTGTAGGTTCTGGAAACATTCCAAACCAACAACGATCGAACCACTGTTCCGCACACATTCTTTCATCAGAACCATTACTATATGTTCCGCAAAGATCGCCGATAAAATTCTCTATCAGCTCTCCGATAGTCAGACCATGAGTTCCGCATAATCTCGCCAGTCGGTCACAATCTTCGTCCGACAATTTTACTGCGATTTTTCTCTCTCTGATTGTTTCAGTCTGCTGTTCTTCGTAAGTTTTTACGTCATTCTCGTTTTTCATATTTTCTACCTTTCAGCCCTGCCCGATTGCAGGGGCTTTCTTTTTTTGATAATGATTTTCTTTAACTATCATTTGCTTTGCCTTTTCTTGAACACAAGTTTTTGAAGGGAAAAATGTATAATCATCGCCCAAACTATGCTCCAACCCATGCCGATTTTAAAAAAGTCGGTTATACCTGTACCTGCCCTTTTCAACAGTATGCAGAATACGATCGTTGCAATGAAAAAACACAGAATAATTGCAATGCAAATTGTTATCCTGATTTTCTTCTTTTTGCTTGCCATAAATCTCACCCTTTTCAAAATTTTTAAATATTTTTAATCGACCTTTCTTACTCCATTTGTTGTCTCCTCTCTTTTTCCTCTTGCCATTTCTTTTGACAAATCTCCGTTTTTTCTTTCACAAAAAGAGTTGCAAAACAGTCAGCCAAGCTGTTATGCGCTTTTCCCTTTTGTCTACCCCAATCATAACCAAAATACTCAGCGGCTTTCGTAAGCTTTTGCCACTTGTAATTTTGATGCCATTCAGACCATTCTCCATAAATTTCTGCAAACTGTTCCATAACGTCATAGCTTTTAACGCCTTTTGTTGATATTACGCCGCTGTTAGCAAGCATCATCAAATCAAAGCCCACATTATAACCGATCACCAAGTCCGCCTGTGATATGATTGCATTTATTTCAGCCGCCTTCTCATAGATTGACGGCGCATCGGCTACCATTGCAGGAGATATGTTGTTGACAGCCTGTGCTTCGTACCATTCGCTATGCCTTATAGGCTTGATGTAGCTGTCAAACACCACATTTCCGTCTGTATCAATTATTGATACTTGCAGAAGCTCGTCCTCGAACATATCAAGACCTGTGGTTTCCGTGTCAATGACTATTTCCTTTGGATATTCTTTCTTAGGATATAGCTCTTTTGTGAGCTTTGTTAACCTTTCGACCAGTCCTTGATAATAGTTCAGCTTTTCTTCTATCTCTTGACGTTCCTGCTCCTTCTCTGCCTTTTTTCTTTCACGATAAGCCTTCGCTTTTTCTCTCTCAGGTTTGAAAAATGTGTCAAGCTGTTCCTTTGTTGCTAATTCAACTTCATCAGGGCTGTAGTAAACATATTTATTTTGACAGTTTCTATTTGCCCACAGCTCAACACCTTTAACATCTGCTTTCGGCACATAGCCCTTTAACGCCCATTGACGTTCGGTCTTGTGAGCTTCAAAGTCCTTATTATATGTTTTCACTTTCAACTTTAAGACCACTCCCTCTTTTTGGAAGTACATTCATATTCATCACCGATCTCATAGTTATCATAATCGGTCGGGGTAACATCTAACCATACTGTACTCTCCTGCTCTTTTCCGTCTATCTTATCAACAAATCTGACTTTAAACTGATATCTATGGTGTGTTATAATCGTTCCTCTCCTATATTCTTTGTCAACGATTATTCCTGTAGTGCTGATAATTGTACTATCCTCATATCTTTTAGCACGCCCATAAAAAGCAAGCACAACAATCAGCACTTCTACAATAATGACACCAATTATCACACGTTTCTTAGTTTTTTCGTTCATAATAATCATTATAAGACCACCCGTCTATGTTCTCTATAGCTACCGCAATTTCGCGAGCTATTTGAAACCTAACGTTTTTGTCATCTGAAAGAAGTTCTCCATCTTTTGACCTTTCAAACGCTTCAAATATACGATTTGTGTTATATAAAAAGTTGCTTTTATTTTTCCACGCCGAAATCTCAGCCGACACACCCCAATTCACTATCGAAATAAAGCCTCCGTTGGTATGTGTTCCAAAGATGCACAAAAAAGAAAATCCGTTGACTTGAATATCGTATTCTATAGCGTGTGCTTCGCCAATTGCTTTTATTATCATTTTTATCACTCCTCTATGTATTCATCGCCGATCTCATAGTTATTATACTCAGTCGGTGTAACTTCTACCCAATTGTAATGTTCTTCAAAATATGTTTCAGTACACACCCTTATCTCATAGCTATGGTGTGAATATCCATAACCGTCGATGTACTCCTTGTCAACAACCGTCTTGGTTTCTGTTGCACAGCTTACTGCATATACCACGCCTGAGAAAATCTGAAAGATAAACAAGCAAAGCAGCAGAGGGTGTTCCCTAAACCCAACCATTACATCATAAACCGAGTCAATAATCTTACGAAACATAAAAACCACTCCTTAAAAGTCAAAGTTATAAGTTATCCTATGACTATATTATAGCATATTATAGCTTATTTGTCAAGTGATTTTTGCAAAAAAATATAAATTTTTTTCACTTTCAAAGAGCTTCATCACAATATATCTGATATATACTAACCATTAAAAAGCCGTTTCACCGTCCTGTAATAAGTGCTTGATTTCAGCCCTAGCACCTTCATTGCATAGGTATTGGTACACTTGCCCTCACGGACGTTCTTATACACCGACCTAAATAGCTGTTCATCTATCTCAATAGGTTTCCTGCCTTTATACTTTCCTGCTGCCTTTGCAAGCTCAATCCCTTCTCGCTGTCTTTGCTTGTTTTGATCCGCCTCAAATTCACCCAAAGAGGCAAATATGTTCAACATAAATCTTCCTTGCGGCGTATCTGTATCGAGCTGTTCCTTCTGTGACACGAGCCTTACGCCCTCTTGTTGAAACTTATCAAGCAAGTATAGAAAGTCTCGTATAGAACGGCTCAGGCGGCTTATGCTCTCGACTACGATAACATCGCCCTCTCGCATAAAATTCATCATTTCTTCAAGCTGAGGTCTTTTCATATTTCTTCCCGATGCTTTATCAATGTACACTCGTTCCACGCCCAGTTCTTTCATTAAAACTTCTTGACGTATTTCGTTTTGCTCAACTGTTGACACTCTGACATAACCGATTTTCAAAAAATCACTCCGTTCTGATTGTGCTACATATATCCACTATGGGCGTACACCATTGACATACCACGCCGCTTGCGGAAATACGTTTCAATAGGGTCTTTTTGTGTTCTTGTGAAACACTTCTATTCCATTATACCACATTCACACCCTATTGCAACATTTATACAAAAAAAGACAGAGAAGAACGCATCTTCTCTGTCTTTTCAAATTTCCCACCAATCACATAATGTCTTTAATCAATCATCATTGCCCTTGTCTGTGTTACACTCCTTTTCACGTTCTTCCATCTGAATGTTCTTCGCAGGCATCAAATTCTCTTTCGGATCGACTATCAGCTTTCGTTCCGCATCAGTCAAAATTCTTCTAATGTTTTCTTCAAAGCAGCACGTCATACCTTTATCAACTTTCATATCTTTATCCCACCATTTTCAAAGTTTTTTTAACATCTTTGTACGCTTGTTCAAATTCTTTTTTGTCGTTGCCGCCCTCAATATCATACGCTATTGCCCATGTATACTTACTATCATCATCAACAAACAGCTCAGGTATACTGCTATACTTTTCATAACCATACTCGTCAGCAATGAGCCGAGTGAACAAGCTCATTTCCTCGTCATTTGTGAAGGCGACTGCATAGATAGCTCTAAGACCGTTCTTTGTATCTTTGCCAAAATACTGTTTTTTCATTTTTTCAACCTCTTTCATAAGCGTTTTCAAGTTATCTTATATATATATTATATCATATTATATTATGTTTGTCAATACAAAAGTGAAAATTTCATTAAAATTATTTCGTGACATATGTGTCACGTTTCATACCACGTTCATCATAAGTCATTTATATATAAAAGTCATATCGTGATAGCTGTCAAGCGTTTTGTAAGCTTTCAGAAGTGCGTAAAAAAAAGGAGCAAGCTTTGAACTTGCTCCAGAGGTTTAAGCATATGCCTTACCATTTGCGCCGCTCTTATATTCCTTATACACTACAACAGGGTTTTTGAGCTTCCCTAAAACGTCCTCGAAGTATCTAGGATCAAAGCAGCCATACTTTGAACGCCTCATTATGCAGTTTTCTCTTACTTCCTCAGTGTTGTATGTATCTTCTTCTTTAAGCTCTTGCCAACCCTTGAAAATTATCACCGAGCCGCTATAAAAGAGATACGCACGAGCCTTGCGGCTTTTATATGGTATGCAACATACCTTAACAACATCGCTATGCTGTGCATACGTTGTATACTCAACACCTATTATCTTGCATTTTATAGTGACAGGGAAACCAAAATCACTCATACACATTATCGTGTATTTCTCACCCTCAACAAGCCCTGCATTGAAGAAAGCTTTCTGACGTGGCTCAGCGTAGTCATTAAATACCTTATGAATATTTCTCGCCGCCTCGTTTGCGGTCTGAGCTGTCAGCTCTTGCAGTATAGCACCGTTCTCGTATTTTGCAACGGTCTTAAACTCTCCTATTGAATTTGTATCGGTATTAATGATTATACCGTTTTTGATTGTGTTGCCGCCTCTGAGTTTGAAATTAAACATATAAATCTACCTCTTTCACAAGTATTATCAAGTTATCTTATACATATATTATATCATATTATAGCACGTTTGTCAATAGTAAAATGCAAATTTCGCAAAGTTTTTTCAAAGAAAAATTGTGCTATATGTAGCACAATTCCGACCACTATCACCATGATCGCTATTTATATGTGAACGTCATAGCGGATAGGTGTAAGACGTTTTATAATGGTGACAACAAAACAGCGGACGTATAAGACTTGCTCATACGTCCGCTCAAATCATTCTACTATGTGAAAACTGTCTACGTCAGGCACAACACCAAGCATACGTCCGCTCTCAAAACGACAATGTATCGTGCCGATATCGTCAACCATAAGCACCTCTCCTATTGAGCCTTGCTCAACTGGGTTTGGATCGTCATTCATCGAGTCAACGCATATTTTTGTACCCTTCGGATATCTTTCTTTTAAGATTTTCACTAAATCTCTGTCAACAAAAAACATAGTCAATCCCCTCTCTAAGCATAGATACCTTCAAAAACGTTCAAGCAATTATGCTTTTCAGCGGTGGCTCGCTGTGCTGCTACCGCCCTATCTTTATCTCTCGTTTCTCTGAGAGTATTCCAAAAGGCAAGTGATAAAATTTCTTGTGCTTTTGAGTACGCTTTTAAGCTTTCCGCCTGCTCCTCTGTCACAAGTGTCATACTTTCATTATAGACATTATGATTAATTACAACAGAACCTTTTATCAGTGGTGGTCTAAGTCCTGCATAATTGACACGAACAGCTTTTATAACACCATTCATACCCATATACTCGACAAATTCAAATGGTAAACCCTTTCTCTTTACAGCCGCAACTATCTTATTCATAACCAAAGCCCTCTTTCATAAGTATCATCAAATTATCTTATGTATATATTATATCATATTATATGTAATTTGTCAATAGCCAAATGAATATTTTTTCTCAACTCTGAATTTCCGACCACTATCACCATATGGCTTGTATATACAAAAGCTGTATCGTGATAGGCGTGAGGCGTTTTATAATGACGACAATAAAAAAAGAGAACGTGCAAGATTTACTCACACGTTCTCAGTTCTGCTATAACATCAACAACCTATTAAGGAAGTTATCAAAAAGCTCAACCTGTTCATCAGTCAGAGAGCAAACTCTCTGTTCACCGTTTTCATCGGTTTCGTTGCCGACAATAAAGAAAGTACCGTGAATGATAGTATGTGCAAAGAAGCGGTTTGGCTCAGAGCCGTTTATAAGAAACTCCTCATTGCAAAAGGCTATCGCCTTATTGGTCGGGTCAAAATAGATTGGCTCTATCAGACCGTCTACAAGCTTTTGCATTTCTTCAAGACTGTTCACAATAGTTTTGACATATGCCCTTTTATGTGGCTCTGCAACTAGAACTCTGAGCTTGTTAGCGTTCTCTTTTTCCTGTAGCCTTTTTTCATCATCTGCAACATACCGTCTTATTTTCTCATACGGTGGTTCATCACATACAGGGTCATAACCGTGAAGTTCATGCCACAGCAGATAAATCGTCTGCTCACCAAGTCTCATGACCTGTTCATATGTTACGTCTGCATACTCCGCCAGTTCCTTTGCAAGTCCTCTTATCGCTTGCTCAAACTTAGCATCGTAATTTTCAAGAGTTGTTTCTTCTTTCATAATAAACGCTCCTTTTTCAAAGTATTAATTTATCTTATGTATATATTATAGCATATTATAATACATTTGTCAATAGCAAATTGAGAATTTTACAAAGTTTTTTTCAAAAAAAATGTGCTATATGTGGCACATCAATTCGACCACTATCACAATAAGACTTATATATAAACGCCATAGCTGCTAGTTGTGAGGCGTTTTCTAAGCATCAAAAAAGCGAGTGGGAATGTATCTAACCTTCCCACTCGCTCGACTTAGCAACTACCCTACAACGGCAAGCAATTTGTGAAACACTCTGCTGTCTAAAATCACTTGTTATCTCTGCACAAGCGAATAGTTCAAGACAAGGTTTCAAGGTTTCAGCATAGAAGCCCACGTTTGTTGTGCCGCTGCTTCCCTGCTCATATTCGCCATACTTAATTACTGCAAAATAATCGTTGCCGTTTTCTGCTCTAAATTCGATAATATCGCCCTCATAGATTTTTTGTTTCTCCCTGTCAAGCTCCTGCGTAAAAACGCCGATTGTTTCGGGTGAACACCTATGATACACGCCTTCATCATCAACGATAATATGCAAGTCAGACGAGCTGTGCAAGCAGATATAGCCGCCCTCTACCCAAGAAAAGCTATCCTCACGCTTGCCACAAAATGAATTACAGAACATTTTCAAGCTCCTTTCGTTCAAACCTTGCAATATCTTCAACCGAAACATCAGGAATTATGTCGCTCAAAAAGTAAGCCATTTGATTTTTTGAATGATTGTTGTTTTTCTCTGCATATTCCAACAGATTTAAAATCAGCTCAACAGTTATTTGCTGTGCGCAAAGCTCAAAGTTTAATGTTTCTTTTAGCCAACGCATAAAGCCGTTTTTGTCAAAATTCATTATTACGCCCCCTTATACTTGTGGCTGCATTATATGCAGTCACAAGCGTTGAACTTTGCCAAGGCGAAAGCAAGACCGTATGTGTCTCTTGTGTATAACCTGTGCAAATTGTCGATATATACAAAGCTGTCTGCGTTGTCGCCGTGGTAGAATTTAAGCACCTTATCACCACGCTGTGCAATATTGTTAATTGTCAGCTCCTTATATTTTTGCATTATTTCTTCTGCGGCTTCAAGATACTTATTTACAGCTTCCTTTCTTGTGTCATAGTCATACTCGACAAAAACGAAAGTGTTACCGCCTGAAAGTATCTCGTAACTTCTTTCATCACGGTCGATATACTCGAAAGACTTTGCAACTCCTTTTACAGCCTGTTCATTCACAGCCATATTTTTTATATAGATGTGTACCGCTGTTTCATAGCCTGCATCGCTCACCCTCACCGATACATCTCTTGAAGTGTAGCCGAGAGCCTTAATCTTCTTTCTGATTGCGTTACCAAGTTCACGATTTGTCATAGTCAAAACCTCTTTCATAAGTATTAATTTATCTTATGTATATATTATAGCATATTATAATACATTTGTCAATAGCAAATCGCAAATTTCACAAAGTTTTTTCAAAGAAAAAATGTGCTATATGTAGCACATTTCCGACCACTATCACCATGATCGCTATTTATATGTGAATGTCATAGCGGATAGGTGTAAGACGTTTTATAATGCCGCCAACAACAAAATAGCGGACGTATAAGACTCGCTCACACGTCCGCTCAGATCATTCTATTTTGCGAAAACTGTCTACTTTAGGTATAACGTCAAGCATACGCCCATTATCAAAACGACAATGTATCGTACCGAGATTGTCCACCATAAGCACTTCTCCTATTGAGCCTCGCTCAACTGAGTTTGAATTATCATTCATTGAGTTAATGTAGATTTTTGTACCTTTCGGATATCTTTCTTTTAAGATTTTCACTAAATCTATACCATAACGAACTTGAACTTTTTCACATTCATCAAAGGCATCTTCTGAAATAAAGTTACCATAACGAAATGTGTTTACACTTGTGATACACACATCTTCCAAATTGGAACAACTAGCAAAAGCTTCACAAGGAATGATACAAGGACAACCCCAAGTTACCTTTTTAAGATTTAAACAATCACTAAAAGCATTACTATGTACTTTTTTAGTATTGCTAGACAGATCAACTTCTTCTAATCCACTTTCGCTAAAAACATATAGACCTATAACATCAATGTTTCCAAAATTGAATTTTTTAAGATTTTTACAACCACAAAATGTATTATCGGCAATAGTAGAAGTTTCAGCTTCCCATTTAACTTTTTCTAGCATTTCACAATGAAAAAAAACTCCTTCTTTAATAAGCTTAACGTTGTTAGAAATTGTTATTTCTTTAATGCCCGAAAATGAAAAAGCCCAACCTTCTATGTCTTTGCACTTAGAGAAGTCAAAATGTTTTAAAGAACTACACCCCATAAAACATTCATAAGGAATTGCACAATCTGAGTTCCACTTAACTGAATAAAGATTTCTACAATTCTTAAAGCATTGATGTTCTACATCTGTAACAGTATTAGGAATTGTTATTTCTTTAATGCTCGAATTTGCAAAAGCCTCACCACCTATTGTCTTAATATTAGCACCAAGTTTGACAGACACAAGGTCTGTCATATGACTGAAAGCATTATCCGCTATTCCAGTTACAAGTTTTCCGTCTATCTCATCAGGAATTTCTATGTTTATAACATCTGAATTAACACCTGTAATAATTACTTTGTTCCCTACAATCTTATATTCGAGACCGCTCTCGTTTGCTACGGTTTTTAATTCACTCATTATATTTTCTCCTCATTCAATTTCTTCTATCTCATAACCAGCATTAAGATCTAAGTCGAAGTACCATTCTTCATTATCTGTCATTTCATCGAAAGCGTCATCATCAGAATAACACTCACCGACATAGCTTTCAAGTTTTTCTGCTTTGCAATTGAAATAATAAGATACTTCACCAAAAAAAGCGTCAAAGAATGAAACCTTACAACCGTCAACGATAAACTCTTCGTCAACAAGCTCTTCGTCAACGTCCTTGTCCTTAACTTTGAACTTTTTCGGCTCTATTTTTAAGTGTCGCTCAAAAGGGGCAACTTCAAAGCCGTCCTCATAACTCATAACATAGTCCGCTGTATCGTCACTATCTGTTGCCGTTACATCATTTTCATCTTCTTCACAGCGATATTTGCAAGCCGCAACAAAATAGACCTTGCAATCATAATAGACTCCACCATTACCTCTCATTTCACGAATGCAAGGAGAATATTTCTCTTTATCCTCTTTGAGCTTTGCAAGAGCAGCTTCTTTGGTTTCAAACATTTCTTCGGGTGTTTTGATCCATTCATCGGTTTCAACAACATTTGCAAGTTTTTCAGGTCTTTTTTTCATTTCGTGACTGGATAAAAAAATTCCGTATTTCATATTACTACACTCCTTTTTTATATCTGCTCCCTGCACGATATACTAACTTTATACGTTCCTTTGATATTTTTTCTGTCTTGCATTTGAAATTACCAGCGAACTCTATTTTTAGGCATTTGTCTATATTCTGGACCCGTATAATCTTTAGGGTGATACTTATAAAATTCGCATTTGCTATAAAGTAAATCTGCCTGAAAACTATTTCTAGGCATTTCAGCTTCTATTTCTATGGTACGAACATTATCATCAAGATAATTAGTAACTGCAAGCTTACCGTTGCCTAAATCCTTAACTTTAATAGCATTATATCTGCCTGCACTTGTAAAATCAAATGTTTTTGTATCAGAATTGTTTTCGTTTATATTCGATTTCATTGTAATTACACTCCTTTTTTATATCGGCTACTGCCTTCTCATATTCCAAAAGTATTATCTTATCAGTATGACTATATTATAGCATATTTCAAAGCATTTGTCAATAGTTATTTGAGATTTTTTCATTTTTTGAAGTACCAATTTTGGTACTTCAAGTGGACACATATAGCACATTTCCGACTACTATCACCATGACCGCTATTTATATGTGAACGTCATAGCGGATAGGTGTAAGACGTTTTATAATGCTGACAACAAAACAGCGGACGTATAAGACTTGCTCACACGTCCGCTCAGATTATTTTATTTTACGGAAACTGTCTACATTAGGCACAACGTCAAGCATACGCCCATTATCAAAGCGACAATGTAATGTACCGATATCGTCAACCATAAGAACCTCTCCTATTGAGCCTCGCTCAACTGAGTTTGAATTATCATTCATTGAGTTAATGAAGGATTATATTTTCTGTTAAAGCATCAGAATTCCAAACATAATCAGCAGGGTCAGCAAATGCTGCCGGTTCGTCCGTGTTGTCGAATTTACGTTCGCACGGGGCTATGAAAACCACCAGAAAATCAAATGTGCTGTCAAAATCACAGTTTTTTCGGACACTGCGTGCATATTTTTTCAACGCCGCCCTTGCGGTGTTTTCATCGTCAAAAATCGCCACAGGGGTGTTGATAAATTTTTTTGCGTAAATAATGTCGGTTGCGCTGATAGGCGGGACTATCTGTTCTACAATAGCAAAAAAAATTCCGTATTTCATAACACTACACTCCTTTTCTTATATAAGATTTCTGCACGATATACTAACTTTATATGTTGCTTCGACATTCTTTCCGTCATACGAAAACATCTTTTCATGCTCATTTTCGCAAGGCATAGTGAATATTTCACCATTCCACCATTCTCCGTCTTTATACAAGCTCGACAGTCCTAGATCATTGTACACACGAGTGAGCTTGACAATGTTTGTCGGAGTTAAGCCTATCTCTCTTGTGACCTTGCCGTCCTCTGTCAACGGATCATTGCATACCCACTCCAACGCTTTTATAAAATCTTCTTTCGTGATTGTGGAATATTTGCTCCACTCTTTAAAAATCTTACTGTGACCTTCCTCTACAAGCTTCTTTTTGACGTTGAAATTGTGTTTGTTTTCAAGTTCAAACTTCCACCAAGTTGTTTTTTTCTCTTCCTTAATTATTTTGTCAGAACTATACCATTTATAACAGTCTTTTTGTGCTTGTTCTTTCATCATATTGACGATTTCTTTGTCAGAATAATGCCTATAGTCAGGTAAGTCTGCTACTAATTCTACAAAGAAGGTTGCAATATAGGCTTCGTAGTTAAAATATATTGTACCAAACTCAGTTATAACTTTACAGCCGTCAATTTTGAACTGTTTGCCTTTTTCCTCAACTACAAACTTTATCGGCTCTATTTCTATATTCCGTCCGATAGACATTTCTGCATTTTTCATAACGTTTACACTCCTTCTTTAAGTTTTGCAACAGTATCTTCGTATCTCGAAAGTGCTGTCAAATAATCGTCAATAGCCTGTCCGTCCTCTTCGGATATCAACAGTTCCTTGCCGTCAACGTATATGCGGCGATAGCCCTTCTCAGCCTTGTAAAACCGCTCGTTCCAACGTCCTTTAGGGTAACAGTCAGGCTTTTCAGGCTCTTTAAGCTCCTTGATTTTTGCTGTCTTTTCGAGCTGTTTTACCGCATTTTCATCGCCCTTTATGGCGGCAACTTGCAACTTGTAAATTTCAACCTGTTTATCAAATCTTTCGATAGCCTGTCCGTCCTCTTCTGTTATCAGCAGCTCTTTGTTATTGACGTATATGCGGCGATAGCCTTTTTTAGCCGTATAAAACCGTCCATTCCAACGTCCAACAGGGTAGCAGTTGGGTCTTTGAGGCTTTTCAAGCTTATCTATTTTATCTTGCAATTCAGCCGCCTGCTTTTTTCCCTCAACTTCATTTTGTGCTTCTTGCTCTTTTAATCTTTTAAAGAGAGCCATATCGACCTCTTTAAAATCAAACTTTATCTCTATTTCAGGGAAAACCTTTTTTACTTCTTCAAAGACTTTTCCAAGTTCTTCTGAACTTTTAAGTTCACAGCTCCAACCCATAAGTTCACTGGTTGACGAAACATCACCGTCATTAATATCCGTCCAAAAGAAGCCTAAAGCTTCCACTTTATCTTCCACAGACTCCGTATCACCTGTAAAGTACGCACGAAACGGATATGTTTTCAAGGGATTAAGTTGAGCTGTTAAGCCGAGCGGTGTGTGCGCTTCGATTTCCTGCATCATTGACTTATAGCAGTTTTTACACAAGCCACGTTCTTCAAAGTATTCGATTTTCCTCTGCCTGTCTTTGTCCTTGCCGAACAGTTCGATGATCTGAGTGTGTCCACATGAGAATTTTACTTCATATTTTGCCATAATCAAAACCTCTTTCAAAAAGTATTATCTTATCGGTATGACTATATTATATCATATTTTAAAGCATTTGTCAATAGTTATTTGAATTTTTTTATTTTATGAAGTACCAATTTTGGTACTTCAAGCGGACACATATATCACATTTTCGACCACTATCACCATAACTCGTGCATATATAAACGTCATAACTGTTAGGCATAGGACGTTTTGTATGCCTGCAATCAGAAAAAAGCTGAATATGCAAAAAAGCTCATTGAGAACACATTCCCAATGAGCTTTTGTATATTATTTGTTTACATTTGCACTTTTAGCCTTTAGCAATTCAGTTAGCACAAATAAATCTTATGATTTATTCGTCTTTCCTCTTTTTCTACATCAATCGGACAAATTTCCTGAACTGTTGCACCTATTGGAAGTTTCAAGCCCTCAAACTTAATACGTCCTGAAAACAATCCGTTTACTGTATCACATTGTTCCTCTGTAGCCGTAAAGTTTTCTGGTTTTTCATTAGTGTGCAAATAGGGATTATAGCCACCAAGTTTCCATTCCCAACTACGAAAAATTACATTGCCATTTTTTCGTATAGCTATATTCAAGGTCAATGGAACACCGATGAATGGTCTAATAAAACAGATTAGATCGCCACGCTCATAACCCTCAGTAAATGATCTATCAAGATCAATAATATATTGTCCTCCCTCAAACTCTTCATCTAAAATAGCTATCTTTGCCATAATCAAAACCTCTTTCAAAAAATATTACCTTATCGGTATGACTATATTATAGCATATTTCAAAGCATTTGTCAATAGTTATTTGAGATTTTTTTATTTTTTTGAAGTACCAATTTTGCGACTTCAAGCGGACACATACAGCACATTTCCGACCACTATCACCATTATCTTTTTATACATAATAGACTGTATCGTGATAGGAGTGAGCCGTTTTATAAACCTTATCAGCTCACAAAAAAATCAGCCGACATTATTTTATCGGCTGATTTAATTATTCTCTTTATACGTCAATCTCAACTCCAAGAATTTTGGCGGCTTTTTCGCAAATTTCGGCAGCCTCGCCAACGTCATTCGTTTCACAGTATTCGTCAAGCAAGTCTGCTCTATAACACAAATCTCGTAGAAGATCACCGTCATAAAAATCAAGCTTATTGATTTCGTCCGCAAGTTCCTTGTCACTCAGCCCTGCAATGTAGGTGGGGCTATAATGTTCACCTATGCTGCTATCAAATCTTTCGTTTGTCATACTAATCATTCCTTTCATATTTATCATTTTCCCTTTCATAATACCACATTTCAGTTCGTTTGCCAAGAGTCTTTACGAAACAACGTGGATATATGTATCACATTCCTTGACTTCATCAGAAGTGTAATGTTCTTCACATTGCATATCCTCAAACGCTTCTCTGTCCGAGATACACTCCTGCACATACCATTTCAGCCTTTTTACATCGCACTTGAAATACAAAGTCTCGCCGCAGGCTGTAACCTTGCTACCGTCAATATTCTTCTCTTTTATGCAAAATCTTTTAGGCTCAATTTTCAGCTCTCTTTTAAGCTGAGAAACGCCCTTAAAGAAAAGGCTGTTGCCTGTGCTTTCAAGCTCGTCAATATCGAACACATCAGAAACAACATCATCACCATAGATAGATACGCACTCGCTCACAAAGTAAGCGGTGCAATCGTAAAAGTGACCTCGTGGATATTGGTGTACTTTCTTAATACTTGAAAAATACTCCTCATTCATTTTTGATACGGCTTGCTCCGCCGTATCAAAAACTTCTAAAGGTTTTCCGATATAGTTGTCGCTCTCGATTATATCCAACATTTTCAGAGGCGGTCTTTTTACAAAAATGTTTGCTTTGAAAATACCATACTTACTCATTCTTTGCACCCCTAGCTTTCGTATTTCACAAGTTCATCATTGATGTACTCATAGCTCATACAGCCACAGTCGAAGCGTATGTAGTTATAATCAGAAGAAGCATATAGCGGCTTCCTCAAAATCGTTTCTGATATCCTGAGCTGATTATGTCTGTTTATCTCGTATTTATCAACAGTCGCTATGATTGAAATACGTTCCTTTGCAAAGCCAAACAAGTTGTACAGCAGTTTCTTTGCTTCCTCGTCCGTCATTTCTTCTGCAAAACCGCAGTTCATCAGTTCATTGTACTTCTCATTGCTCAACTGAGTGCCACAGCTTGTTGTTGGCTTCCACTCAAATTCCTTGTCGAGTTCTTCTTTTAGACGTTCAACCTCTTCTTCAAGGAGTTTGACTCTTGACTGAGAAGCTTCAAGCTTTCTTGCAGTATCACAGTAGAGCTTTTGTACGCCGTGTGTTTCAAGCCAATTACGGCAGAACTCGCTCTTGTCTCCGTTAAAATTATAGTATTCCTGCTCGATCCGCTCGTAATCGTCAGCCGTTGGCTCAAAGCCTGTCATTTCAACAAATTCGCTTAGTAACATAGTCAAAACCTCTTTCATAAGCATTAATTATCTTATGTATATATTATAGCATATTATATCGCATTTGTCAACAGATAATTGCAAGTTTAGCAGATTTTTTGAGCTATATGTGTCACAGCTTCTCAACAGCTATCACAATATTTTCTTTATATATAAAAGGCAATATCGTGATAGCTATTAAGCGTTTTCTAAGGGTGCAAAAAAAATCAGGGGAAAGAGCGTTTACCCTTTCCCCTGTATCGGTATTACAAGCGGTTGATGTTTTCGTATACGAACAACGTTGCAAAGCAATCGCCTAAACTGTTGTGGGCGGTTTCAGCCCTCTTGCTCCAGTCATAGCCGTAATACTCTGCGGCAGTAGTGAGCTTCTGCCACTTGTAATCATTTCGCTCCTCAGACCATACGCCATAGACAGGTGCAAATAATTTCATCACGTCCACAACTTTGTATTCTGCTTTAAATGTTGCACCGTTGCTTTCGAGAAAGCCAACATCAAAGCCAATGTTATATCCTATGACTTCATCAGCCGAATGCAAAATATCATTAATTACCGCTATCTTTTCATCAATAGTCGGTGAATTTGCGACCATTTCAGGAGATATGCCGTTGACATTCTCCGCTTCTTTCCATTCGCTGTGTCTTGTTGGTTTAAAATAGCTGTCAAACAGCACGTTTCCGTCCGTATCAATGATTGATACTTGCAGTAGCTCGTCTGTCTTGGCATTAAGACCTGTTGTTTCTGTGTCGATTACAATTTTCTTACTCATAAAAAAGCTCCTTTCAAAGATATTTATATTAGCTTACTTATATATTATATCATATTATAGCGTATTTGTCAATAGTGATGCGTGAATTTTAGCAAAAAAATCTTGTGACATATGTGTCCGCACCGACCACATTCACTACAGGTCTTGAATATACAAATGCCAACACTATTAGTTGTGAAGCGTTTCCTATATGCCGCAAAGAAAACTGCGGTCACAAGGCGTACACCCTATGACCGCAGTTTTTTCAATACATTTCCTCTGCTATATCTTCTTTAATTATCTTTACCCATACTGGATCATCAAGATCCAGTGAGCATATAGCAGTTAAAATGTTTATGTTCGTAAGAATACCTTCTTTTCCTTCCCACACTTTTATACGAGCCAATCCCTCACAACGTCTAAGTTCTTCCGTTGTCACATTAAATCTTGCCTTCAAATGCTTTTCTTGCCATAAAAACAAAGAAACGTCATTTACAAATTTCTCAACTATCCAATCTTCCTTTTCTTTTTTCATCGAATGTCCTTTCATTTCAGTTCATATGTTGTCGGTATTATATCATCAATATCTCCGTTTATAAACATCGGTGCGACCCATTTCAAAATAATACGCCGTGTTCCGTCTTTTTTCGAGCCTACCCAGTAATGATGATAATGTCCTCGTCTACTATGAGGACGTTTGCCAACGCTGCTTCCGTGACCTACATTGCTATGTTCAGAAGCAGAGCTGCTTTCACTGGTTTTGTTAGCCTTTCGTATCACATTTCCTACTCGATATCCAACGTCCCACTTCCGTATCTCTCTGAAAACGTCCTTTGGCTTTTCCTTGTTGAATGGTTTTGAAATGCTTTTTTGTTCTTCGTTTTCCTGCACGTCTTTATTTTCCGCACAAATATACAAAACGAGCTGTATCAAGCTACTCGCCATTATATATTGAACTTCAAATTGCTTATCAGGATCAGACTTATCTGAGGTAAAGCCAAATTCTTTGACTTGCTTTTGAATTTCTTTGTCATTAAGATTATGCTGAATAGTCTTAACCGTATCTCTTACGCCGTCAGATATGTTCCAACCTTCTTTAAGGTGAAGTATGATGTTTTCATTGTGTGAGACTGTTCCGTCCGCATTACGTCTAAGTATAAACATACGCAGTTCCATAACGTGTGTATAATAATCGTCCTCAAACCACACAAAAAAGCCTACGTTTTCGTCCAACTCTATGTATATACAAGGATATGGCAAGGAATAAAGCACGTCTAAAGGAACTTCTAAATCTTCCGCTTGCTCCATAAGCATTTTCGCCAAGTCTTTGTCAAATTTGTATATTATCTTGTGTTTGCGCCAAGCATACAGAGCGGCACATTCAGCAGGAAACATTTTGTCTATAGTTGTACGAGGATATTTCGTCATTATCGACAGCGTTGCCGATATCTGCACTTCACAAAGTTTATTCCAAGGTGGCAATCCGTTTTTACCGTTATTATTGTGAAACATATCGCAGGTACTCCACACATTTGGATATGTTTTGGTAAACCGTTTAAGTTCAGTAAAAGGCAGCGGCTCATTTTCAATGCTTTTCTTTCGTGACATTTTTAACTCTCTCCTTATAATAATCTATGTATATATTATATCATATTTAGTCGAATTTGTCAATGCCTATCGTAATTTTTTTGTGCTATAAGTGTCCGCTTCCGACCACCCTCACCATAAACCTTATATACGAACATCTTATCTATTAGGTGTAAAACGTTCTATCACGGTGGGCAAAAGAGCAAAAAAGAGAGTTCCTTTTTGGAACTCTCTTGCTTTTCATTCGCCGATAAATTCTCTTGCCTGTTCTGCCGTCTTTTTGAGCATTGATTTCAACATCATTTCAATGCCTTTGAGCTGATTTTTCGTTTCTTCTGAAACGTTCAGCGAAAATTTGTTGAACACATAATCAACAGATTTAAGTACAAGCTCGTTATCCCATATCATTGAGTTTTCTGTTTCGGTGTTCTTCTCAACTGTGACAGTCTTTTCAACGTCATTTCTTGTTGCAACTGTGATGTTCGGTGTTGCATTTGGAACGTTATCAGGCTCTTCTTCGATCGGCTCGTCAGGCTCGGCTGTTGTCTCAGCTTCTTTCCTCGCTCTTATCTCCTCTACCCTTTTTTTTGCTTCGTCATAACGGTCTGTTTCAGAATAGTTGTTGATAATGTCCTTCTGCTCGTTATCGTCAAGTCTTGCGATAACATTTGCGGCGTTGATAGAAAGCGTTCCCTGCTCGACTTCTGTCTTTACTTCGTCAACAGCATTATTATACACGTTCTCCATTTTGCCGACCTGCGCAGAAGAAATGTTCAAAGTCTTTGCAATAAAATCTCTCGTTCTGCCTGATATCTTCATACCCTCTTTTTCAAGGTCAGGCAACAGATTTTTCAGTTCTGTAAAGGCTCTCATAAGGTCACTGCTTGTAAGTCTACGGCTCTGCAAATTCGCCATATTGAGCTGATACTTGGCATTTGCAACAGAATTGAACGGCTTTATTTTGCACATAATCTCCTGCATATTGAAGTTGTCAATATGCTCATTTGCGTACATAATAGCTGTTTTACGTCTGTGACCGCTGATAAGAAGATACTGCCCTTCTTTCACGCCGTAATGTTCAGCAACTTCCTTGTTGCAACGTCCAACCACAAGGTTATCGTCAAGACCTCTTTCGGCGATATCGTATGCAAGTTCTTCAATTTCCGTCAGCGGAAAATGATTGTCTGAGCAGTCGATAATGTCATTGATGTTGATTTTCTCAAACTGTTCGTTTGCCGTCTTGATGTTGTTTACCTTGCTTTCAAGTCTGTCCGTATTAAATCTTCCCATTTTCAAAATCTCCTTTTTGTATATTAAATTATTTCGTCTGTGAGCTTTTCATAAACTGCGTTTGCACGCTTGAAATATTCGTAAACCGTTACGCCATAGCTTGGCGAGTTCTGAATAGCGTTGCTCTCAGGAACGAACTCAAAAACCTTTCCCATTCCCGATGATTTTATAAGTCCTGCAAGCTTTGTGTGAAGTGCATTTTTTCTCTTGTACTTTGTAATGAGTATTCCCTCAATCTTTCCGCCGTACTTCTTGACCTCTCCCACAACGGCTTCTAAACCGTTTAGGCTGTATTCTGATAAATCAACAGGAACAATAATGCCGTCCGTCATAGCAAATATAGCTCTGTTTAGTGAGCTTATAGCAGGGGGCAAGTCGATGATGATAAAATCGTATCTTTCATCAAGTACATTCCACGGCTTCATCAGCCTTTCCTCAATGTTGTTTACGTCTGTATTAAGATACTCAACCTTGCCAAACGTCACACAATCAAGATTTTCATAACGTGTGTTCTTTATAACGTCCTCTATCTCATACTTGCCGTTAAGCACATTATACAGGTTCTTGTCCTCGTCCACATTATCAAGAAAACGTGAGCTGTCACCCTGATTATCAATGTCAATCAGAAGTGTTTTTTTGCCCCTCAGAACAGCAAGGTTAAACGCAAGATTAATGCAAGTGGTACTCTTACCAACACCACCTTTTTTGTTGTATGCTACTAAAAATTTTGCCATTTTCAAAACCCCTTTCAAGAAGTATTAATCATCTTATCGGTATGTATACATTATATCATATTATAGCACATTTGTCAATAGTATTTTGAGAATTTTTCAAAAAAATTTTGATTTTGTGCTATATGTAGCACCCCGACCACTATCTCCATAATTCTCTTTATATATATAGGCAGTATCATGATAGCTGTTAAGCGTTTTGTATGCGGCAGAGCGCAAAAAAACAGGACGTGTCACAATGACACGTCCTACTTCTTTAAGCTGCCTTGAAGAGCTTGCCTGCATATGTCTCTATCTCTATGCGCCTGTCAATTGCAAAGTCTTTGCTGTAGTCGGTCAAGGCGTTCACAATAGCAAAGCTGTTCTCGCCCATTTCGTCCGCATAGATTTCTCTCAGTATGCCGAGCTTTTCAATTCCGTCCTCTGACATTTTAAGTGCTTTCTTTATTTTTTCAAAGCACTCCTCAACCTCTTTCATGCTCATTTTCTTTTTTATGTTTCGATCTATGAGTGTAGTCATATACTCCTCTGCCTCGCTCAACAGTCTTGGAAGCGTGTGAAGTCTTTCCGAAAACTTTTCTATTGTACCGCCATAGTGTTTGCAGTATACAAGCGGTGCTTGTGTGTTCATAACCATTCCATTCGTACATTGCAAGCGGTACATCATAAAGGTTATTTTCAACGCTCCCTGTCCTACCTCTGAATTGTCTATCATTATACCCGAAAACAGATCGCCGACGTCTTTTACATTGAGCTTCTTTTTGTTCGTCAATCTCAAATGAAACCTTTCAGGGGTCAATATCTGTCCTCTGATATCATAGTTATCAAAATCAACAGACTTGTTTATCGCCGTCAAAATTTGTGAGTTATCATAAAGTGAATATCTTTCCGAAACTATTCCCCTGCTATACTCTGTGTTTTCAGAGTAGCATTTTCTGATAACTGCGCCTGCCCTGCTATTATTAAACTCCGTCAGCCACTCGTTTATGTTGGTCTGAGCAAGCTTGACGTGCTGTTCATCAATGCACTTGTACATATACTTGACTGGTATGCCGATTTTAGTGCAGAGCTGAGAAAGCGACCAACGTGACATTATAGTTTGCTTTTTTTCACCCTCTGTTGTGTAGTGCAGTACAAGTTCATCATCAACCCACATATTTTCCGTTCTATCATCACTACAAAGAAGTGACATTCTTTTCGACTGCTCAATCATTTCTGCGATTGTGCTTATTGCTTTTGCATTAATGATCGTTGCCTGTGGGGTGATTATCTTTGCTGTTGTTCCTGTCATTTTAATCAATCCTTTCAATTAATCAATCTTAAAGAAGTCTGCGTGAGAGCTTCTGTATGTTGCCACGTCTCCATTGTCAAGAGTAAGCTTGACGTACTCCTTGTTTTCATCAAACTCGTCAAAACCATTTTGGCGAACTTCTTCGTCCGAAAGTTCTCTCATTTCAAAACCTTTTACATTTTCCAAAATGGTTTCTGCCGTTTTTCTGCTTGTCGGATCGTACTTGACCTTATCATAGATTTTAACCTTGATTGTCATAACGCTCAACTCCTTTTATCCTTATGTATATATTATATCATATTATAAAACGTTTGTCAATAGTGTTTTGCAAATTTCTCAGAAAATATTTGTGCTATAAATATCACTTCCCTCGACCACTATCACTATGAGCCTTATATACAAACGCCATAGCAGCTAGGCGTGAGGCGTTTTATAATTTTCACATCTAGCTGCTGTGCTATATGTGTCACAAAAAAAGATATAAGAGGACCGATGTTCAGTCCTCTTATATCTTATCCCTCTTTAAACTTCGGGCAAAATGTAACAGTATATGTTTCAAGTATACCGTTCGTGCCTGCATACGTCCTATGGCAGCACGTTTCCCAACCCAGTATAGGCTTACGGCGTATTGACCAATCACACCCTGTAATGTAGCCACCTGTTTCCCTGTTGATTTTTGGAACGGCGTGTTTGCAATTCCAACACAACGTTGCAATACTATTTTGCATTTTTACCTCCTATTCTGACATTCTCAAACAGTATGAGCCGATAACATTCACATACTCAGCACCATACTTTTCACAAAGCTTAGCATAATCTCCGCAAGGGGAAATCTCTACGATATCGTCACTTATGTTTTTCAAAAATTTGCACATATCTTTATCGGACTTAATTGCCTTGTGAAAATCTTTGAAAAACGAGAGAACTTCTTCCTTACTCATATCCATAGTTGACACATATGTCACATATTCGCCATTGCTATCCACTATTTTTATTCTGCCCTGCTCTGATACATCAAGCATTGCTATCGGCTTCATCACGCACTCCACCTACTTACCTGTTCATCATAAAATGTTGTAACGTCCATAACAAGCATTTCTCCGCCGTTGTACTCTTTCATCACGTCTCTTGCTTCCTCTACGGCTTTTTGCAAATCTGCGGTTGTTTCAACCACTTTTCCGTAAATGAGATTTTGAGTATAGTTCTTATCTCTTTTGTACTCTATCACTTCTAACCTCAGATTGTTGCCTGAAATTGAAAAGTCCTCTGCCGTATAAGCCTGTTTAAAGCCGTTTCTTATAAAAGCTCTCATATTTTTCTTGAACAGAAATCTGCTATTGAACAGAAAGAACTCGTGTTCAACGTCAGGAATAGCCTTGCAGAACGCTTCCTCTGTCACGCACGCATCGTACTTATCGTCAGGCGATTTTACATAGTGCAACGTTCCCCAGTTTCTCACACGTCTTTCATATGGTCTGCCATTACGGTCATAGCAAAGCTCCGTCAGGTTATTGCAACCCATAAGCACCATAGGTATACATTCCTTTTCATTAACTCTTACAAACGCTCTCTGAAATACGATATCATAGCTCATAACTTTAACTCTCCTTTAATCTACATTACATTGCACTTTCCACATAGTATTCTGCTTCTTCTTCCCAGTCTGTTTCATCATAAAGGGTTTCAGGGTGCTGCCAATCCACGCACTCATACAACGCAGAAGCCTGCCATTTGATATTTCCGCAGATTTCCATAAAATCAGTTTTCGTATAAATATCAACATCTTCAAGCAAGCCCTCGTCATTGACCTCAGCATAATACTCAGGTATGTAACAGACTTCATCGTCTTTCAGCTCTTCAAAGCTCTTATCAGACTTATAGATGTAGCCTTGTTCGCTGTAGAAAAAACCTATCTGCTCTTGAAAGTCAACTTTTTTCATGCCTCTCTCAATCATAGCAAAAATTTTCTCTTTGGTAAGATATTCTTTTTCTTCCATACTCAACGCTCCTTTAAGTTCAAGTTATCTTATACATATATTATATCATATTATATTACATTTGTCAATAGATAAATGAATATTTTTTCTCAACTCTGAATTTCCGACCACTATCACCATACGGATTGCATATATAAAAGCTGTATCGTGATAGACGTGAGACGTTTTGTATGCCCCTCTGCGCCATATGTAGCTCACAAAAAAAGAGAGCCGAAATGTCAGCTCTCTTACATTCTAATCTATCCAATCCACATTCGGAAGTCCTGTATATCCCTTTTCCCAAATAAACCACGCATAGCACACCGCCGAACTTTCTTTGCCAAACACACCGTTTTTACCGCAGTTCATTCGATTTGTAAAAACATAGATTTTCTTAGGTGGATATTTTTTGAACAGTTCTCGCCTTTTTTTGCTCTCCAAAAACTGAATTTTTAAGAACATAGCAACCTTAACACTATCCATTGAAATATCCAAGGCGTGTTCAACAAACTCGCTTGCATACTTGTATGGTGGGTTTGTAATGATATCAGGTGACATTTTATCCTTCTCGGCTTTGAAGAAGTCAAGCTCTTCTATGCTCCTGTTTCCTCGACTTGTTATGTCAGAATTTCTTACCTTATATCCGTGAGCAGTCAACACATTAGAGATATGCAGACCGCCTGCGGCGCACTCCCACACATAATGGTTGAAATGTTCTTTTTCCAATAGCTTTTCAACCGCTATCGGGTCGGTAGCATAGTAATCATCAGCCTGCCTCTCGGTCTTTGAATGATTACTTGCGGCAAGCGTGGAAAATATGGACGTTTGATTTCCAGTCCAGTCAAATGCTGTTGCTGTTGGCATAAAACCACTCCTCACTAAAATTAATTACGAATTATCTTATAAATATATTATATCATATTATATGCGTTTTGTCAATAGCAAAATGAGAATTTATATTATGGGTCTGCCCCGACCACATTCACCATAAGCCGTATATTTGCAAATGTTATAGCAGTTAGGCGTGAGGCGTTTGACACTCGGAAAGGAACAATTGTGACACATATAGCACGAATGGCGGCACTGATTTCTCAGCACCGCCATTCGTAAGCATTTTGGGTTATTTTTAGATGTTCGTCAAGGCTTTTGTAATTTCTTCAACTGTTACCTTTCGTTCCATATTTTCTGTTAGGTCAACATATCTGTCATCTTTTCCGAAATATAACTCGCAAAGTTCGTGCGTGATAAAAGAAACATACAGGTCGTTTATCTCTTTGTCATAAACTATTTTTATAAACATACCGAACGGTTCTCCATATTTCTTTATATTTTCGTTCCGCCAATATACTTCCTGATTAAAATCTTTAACTGCAATTTCGATTTTCTCCATGCTGATTTTTGATACGTCCATATTATTTCTCCTTTACTTTGAATAGCTTCTCAACTCTGCTTCGATGATACATAATATCACAACGAACGGTCAAAAGCTCTTTGCCATTCTTCTTCGCTTCTCTTCGTCTTAATGAGAACAACACTTCCCTTTCGGTGTTTTAAATCTGCACCACAAAAAGGACACGTTTCTATAAAATGACCCTGAACGCATTGCGGTTTACTCAACACCCAGTATTCATTATCTCCAAAGCTCGCTATCGTATTGCACCATATTTTATATCCCGTTGGCTTTTCTTTACAACGATGCTCAATTCCACTAAACACTGTGAAAAAATAATTATTTACAATGATTTTTGCACTCTTTCTGCGAATATCATTTTCTGCTATCCACGTTATATTTTTATAACGGTGATATAAAAGATAAGCATTATACGTCCTTTTTAAGTTTTCTCTTTTACGTTCGATTTCTTTTTTCCTTAATTCTTCACGCTGTTTCTTTGTCATTCTGCTCATGTTTTTCGCCCCTATCCACAAAGTTTCAAAAGTTCATTATTCTCAATAAGATACTGTTCTGAATGTTCATACACCTCTTCATATGCCTGTTCTCCCTCAAATTCATCAATGACGGCTTTTTCATCATCGGTCATTTCATTGTACGCCTTCTTACCGTAATGTGGCGGCAACCAGTTTTTCTGTCTGCCTGCGTAAATGTTGAATTTTTTCAGAAGTTTTTCGTCAGTAAACTCAATATGACAAGTTCCTTTTTTGTAGAATGAAACATTGAAATATTTCAGCTCAATATTTCGACTTTCTCCCATGTTTTCAGCCACTTTGAGTATCGAAGAAAGATCGTGATAATTAATGCGGTCGCTGCCGTCAAGATACTCAAAGACCCTTTCGATATCTTTGAGCTTTTCTTCCACTCTGTAATAAGAAAATCTCTTAAAAATATCATTCCACGCCGAAAGCGGTATGATAACCTTTTTGTTTACATAGTGTGCCTTGTTATGCGCCCAACCGTTATAGTAGTGAATGTTGTTGGCACATTCAGAATACCACGAATGTTTCGTACTAAACTCTTCAAAGCACTGCAAGATGTTGTCCTCGAGAGCAGAAAGCAAATGTCTTGATAGCTCTATTCTCATTTGGAGAACATTGAAAAGGTTAAAATCATAGTATTTCATTTCAGAAAGTTTTGACATAAAGTCTTGTCTAAGCTTGCTTGTGAACAGCTTCATAAACTCGTCAGAATGGAACAAAGCGTTCCAATACTTATATCTCATTGAATAAATGAAACGGTTAATCATTTCACCATAATTCTCTTTATATGAATGTTCATCGACTTCAAGCTTTATGATATCTCTTTGATAAGAGTCCTTTTTAAAACTGCTTGAAAATCTAGGTTTTAAAGCGAAGTATTCGGTTATAAGTTTCTTGCCTGCGGCAACTTCAAGATTGTATGAGTCAATGAGATTTTGAAAGTAATTACCGCTTGCAACGTCAGTTGGCTCAAAGTTTCTGTCCTCTTGCTCCAGTTCTGAACGTTCAAGATTTTTCAGAATATCACTTTTATATACACAAGGCACTTTAACTTTAATCATTGCGACCTCAACGTTTGTTGTGCGATCGGCACTTGTAAACTCAGAAGGCAGATAGTTTATCTCAGCGTTATATTCTTCAAGCAACTTCACAAGTTCCTTGCGGCGATTACTGAATGGATTGCGAATAGTTTCAGCATTAACAATAGCGATTACCTCGCCGCCATTCTCCTGCATTTCCAACGCTTTCAAAAGGTGTTTATCACCGTTTGAAAATGGTGGGTTCATAATGATAAGGTCATAGTGCTTATCTGCCTCAAAAGTCAGAAAATCATCATACACAAGCTTATATCCCTTGCCTTTTAAAATCTTCTGAAAATCAGGCTCTATCTCCACTACGTCAATGTCTATTTTCTCGCCACGATATGATTGTTTACTTCTTTCCAACAAGCCCTCAACGATAGCTCCGTTTCCTGCGCTTGGCTCTAATACGGTTTTCACGGTATTAAAATCTATTCCGTCAAGCATTTTATCAATGAGAGTTTTCGGTGTCGGATAAAATTCAACTAATGCGTTGCCCATAATCAGCACTCCTTTAATAAAGTAGGTTATCTTATATATATATTATATCATATTATAACACTTTTGTCAATAGTAAATATAAAATTTTAGACAACAAATGAGCCTCATGCCCGACCACCTTCATCATATTTCTTTATATAAAAACGCTGTATCGTGATAGCTATGCAGCGTTTTATAGGCTTCGGCGCAAAAAGAAAGAGCAAGTTCAAAACTTGCTCAAAAGTGGACACAAATGTCACATTTTTATATAGCACCACGATTGCGGAGCTTTTTTCAAATAGGTTTCAAGCGGCAATACTGGAACATATTTTTTTAAGCAAGAAATATGCCAAGCATATTTTCCGCCATACGTTTCCAACTGTTCTTCGGTGAGGCAGGAGTTCTCGATTATCTCAGCCTTGTTGCCTGCATCAATATTAAATATCTTATCGCAAACAAACTCAGCTACCACCTTGCCCTTGTAAAGCTCATTTGACTTAGCGTCCTTCGTGCAATAAATAAGGCATTTAAAAGGCGTGTTCAGTTTTGGCTTTGTCCGTCTAACTTCTGCCGTTTTCTGCCCTGTCATTATTTTTCTGCACCACTCAGGCTTGATACTTATTATAATCTCATTCATCTTTTTCCCTGCCATTAAAAATCAGTAAATCATTGTACACAGCACGTTTATCGGAATATTCGCTTGACTTCAATTTCTTTGTGCCGAATATTCCCTCAAAGGCATTGATATAATCATCGCCCAATTGATGTATCTGCTCGTCCACATCGTCAAGCTTTCTTATCGTTTCTTCGTCTGAACTTGCCTCTTTCAAAAAAGACATATCCATACTCAGGATATACCTCGTTTTGGTTTCGTCTATCTGTTTTTCATAAGATGTATTATCGGCAAGAACATAGCAAAGGCGATGCTTTTCATATTCAAGAGTTTTTAATTTGTAATATAGGCTGTCGCACATGGCTATTTGTATGCCGTTTACTATAAGTAACGAAAGAAGTGCAGATACGCATATGCAAATGATTACTTGTATCACTACTTTTTTCTTCTCCATTTATTTTTCCTCTTGTTGGCTCATATCCACATCTAAGTATCTTCTCACATAAACAGAGTTACGGTTTTTATAATCGTCACTCTCACTCAATACACGAACGTCCTTTTTCTCTAAAAGGCGCACAAATTTCTCAACCTCTTTCGGCTCTCCCTCTACTCTTATTTTTATCACTTACATCATAGCTCCTTCAAACTCTGCTTGCCACTGTTCATCGGAAGTATTTGCTTTAAGCACAACTATTGTGCCTTTATGATCGTTCAGGTTAAGACCGCAATAAGGGCAGCAGCTTATATTCTGCACAACACCGTCCTCGTCTATCTCAGCCCATTGCTCCTGCTTATCAGAAGTCAGGATAACGTTATCCTTGTCCGTTTGTTCACAACGGTGGAACACCTTCTGAAAAACAAGTTTACCATATGTGCCAAGGTCAACGATTTTCTTTCGGCGTGGATCAGTATCAGGGATAGCAGTTACATCATCAAGAGAGTTGTAAATATTGAACGCCTCATACAAAGACTCTATATTTTTCTTCTGACTTTCCTTTTTACTTTTTTTTAAATCATCAAAGAAATCTGCAATTGCCTGTAATAGTATCTTGCTTCTTGCTACACCTACCTGCTTTGCCAACAAGTCAGCTCTTTCAAATAATTCGTTTGGAATATATACTCCAAAGGTTTCTGTACGCATATCGTCGCCCTCATTATTTCTTCTGAGGGTTTCACTAGATATGTTCACATTTTTTGCTGATAATAGCTTTTTCAATGCCTCTTCCACAACGATCGAGGGCGTTTTGCCAACAGATAAGACATAGGAACTTATCTCATTAAACATCTTCTTCGATGTTCTCATTGTAATCAACTTCATACTTTCCACGTTTACCTCCACCCTAAATGGTTTAAAATCTGCTTATGTTATTTACCTTCTTTTTATTTGCTATGTATAGATTATATCATAATATATGTATTTTGTCAAGTGAATACATTTATTTCTATAATGAAGTGCAATTGTGACACATATAGCACACACGAAAAAAAGACTCACATTTCTGCAAGTCTTTTTCCCGATAAGATAACTCATACTTATTTAAGCAAGAGTGGTTTTGATTGTATATATTATATCATATATTACGCATAATGTCAACACTTTTCTAAAAAAATAGACGTTGCAAGATTTTCTCTCAACGTCTATCTTTCATATGGTTTTATATGTTTAAGGAGTATAAGTGTATCGTTATTTCAATAATACATTCAGTACAAAAAATGAAAACTGATTTGTAGTCTGCGTAAATCTCACTTCTAAAATGTTTACAGTTTATTCACAATAAACTCTCCTTTTTTATAAATTAAAACGATTATATCAACAGGCTATGTAACTTTACAATAGAACAAAATATATTATAGGGCGTTAATCATCAGGACTATTGATTTTTTCTTAGCGGAAATTATCACAATGATAAATGATTTGTTCTCCCACACGTTTTCAATTTATATTTTTAAGGGAATTTTATGGTCAAATTTTATTTAAGGAGCGTGATGCTATGAATATCATATACACAATACTAGGTATTATGTTGATCCTTGCTTTTACAGAGTTTGTGAAAAACATAAAAAAATAGCCGCCCAAGCGCCCAAACTTACGACTATTTTTAGTACATCGAGGACAACCCATTTATCCGATGTTTCCCTCTTTTTATCAGTATACCACTTCATGAAAGAAAAATCAATAGAATAATGAAAAAAAGCTCAGAAAAACATCTGAGCTTTTTCATTATATATTCTTTGTATATCGACAAGTCGGAAAGTTGCTACAGCCCCAAAATGCGCCATGCTTTCCATACCGCTTAACAAGCGTTCCACCACAATAAGGACAGGATTGTGGCTCTTGCGCTTGCTGAGACGGCTGTGCTTGCGTATACGCCGCCGAAACGAATGAGCGTATGTTGTTACCACCTATAAACTGCGTAAGCTCTGAGCGGTCATACAGCTCGACTCCTGACGTTTCCGCAAGCTGTTCAGCACTGTTACTGAAATAGTTATTGGTGAATACAATAGCTCTCTGTGCGTTGTAATAAGACCTTGCGCCTATCACTTCTTGTATAGCCTTTATTCCTACGGTGCTTCCGTACCGCTTTGCCTGAACGACAATGGTTTCACCATATCCATTCTTTAATACTAAATCTGCGCCATAATCGTGTGACTTAGGCGTGAGCTGTGCCTTATACCCTTGCTCCTGAAAATGATACTTCAAAAGCTCTTCAAATTCTTCTCCTGACATTTGGTCTATATCAGCCATACCGCTTGTAAGATATCGTTCTTTTTTCTTATTCTGCTTGTAGACCTTAATGATAAGTGGTACGCCCACACCAACTATAAGCATCATAATCAGCGTTGCCACAAGGTTTCCTTTTGTAACAAATAAGGTTATGATCGCCGTTGCTGTTGCAAGAAGCTCACCAAGACTTTCTTCTTGCTTGCGTTTGCTTCTTTTCCTGTATCTCCTAGCCATTGTATATACCCCTCTTTTAATCAAATCTTCGTTTCAAGCATATTCTCCGCCGTTGCCATTGCAATTGTATATTCGCTTGCCTTTTTCATGTTCATATGAAACTCGATCTTTATGACCTTTCTTCCTTTTGATATTGGCTCATAGCTGACATTCAGAGCTGTTAAATTATTAATTTCATTGATTGCAACATCAAGCACCTTGCGCCGAAAATCAGGAAAGCGGTTATAGCTTGAAATATTCTCAACCATAAGCTTCTTCTTTAAATCATCAAGTTCAAAGACCTTTTTCTTCAAGCCTGCATAAGATTTTAACAACTCATAAATTCTGATGCTGTATGCAGATTTCATCGCAAGAATATCCAAAAGCTGATACTGTGTAAACTGCTGCTTTAAGCCAAACAAATAAGGTACTAAATCTTCGTCTACCTTTATGTAAACTGTTCCCTTCTGCTTATTCGTCCTCACCTTTGCAAGCCAACGCACGAGAATTTCTTCGTCACCCTGTTTAAGCCACATCGACTTGTCGCTCAAATTTTGAAGGATAGCCTTTACATCACTGTAATTTTTTCCGCTTCCGTAATTAAGTCCACATATCTGACAATACTTTCGTATGTTAAAAGTGTATACAAGCTGAAACTGCTCTCCTTCCTCTATCGGCTTAATCATACTGCAAATGTATGCTATCGTTTTTTGCTCAGCAATGCTAAGTTTGTATCTGGACTTCTGTATGATCGAATTTGCTTTTACAACAGAATAGCCTCGACTATCCATTACCTCTGCTTCTTGTTCCGTCATAGCCTCACCCCCTAAAATCTTTTGATATACATATATTATAGCATTTATTGTGACTGTTGTCAAGCATTGTCACCATAAAACTTACCATGTGAAAACTATCTCGAAAATCGCACTTGAGGTCACAATAAAAAGCTTATATCTCACTATGATAACAGCTTAACGAAACGATATTGCGCCTTAAAAGACAGTCGCACCACAGGTCACAATAGAGCGCACCGCAGGTCACAATAGTTCGCACTACAAGTCACAAATAGTCGCACTTGAAGTCACAGTAAAAGTTATATAAGTACGCATTTACGCTATTTTTAAGCTTCTAAAATATTTAAAATACTGAAAAAATATAAGAAAGTATATAGCAATGATATTGCGAAAGTTCATCAAGCACTCAAAGAAAAAAAGCCCCGAAGTAAGCATTTCGAGGCTTTCATTATAAATCTTAATTATCACTTGTATATCTCAGTTTAACAATATACCCATTCTCTGTTTTTTCAACTATTTGAAGCTGCCTTCCATTAGCCATAAAGATAAGACCACCATAGCCTTTGACCTTTTTCTTTGCGCCGCTTTTCAGTACAACTTGTACACGCTCGTACTTTTCTGCATAGGCTTTCGTAAGGTCAACAGAACGCTTGCATTTTCTCGAAAAAAGTCTGTTGCCTTTCATATCATATACCACTATGGAATTGATATTCACAAAGCCTAAGCAGACGATAATCGCTACAAAACCAGTTGTACCGCCTATCTCAACAGCCACAGGCACTTTTGATATTTTCGCCGATTTTGCTTTTTCCATTACCGATGAGGTTTCTTCAACCTCGCTTTCTACCATGACAGTTGTTGTTGTGGTTGTGGTCTGAGTTATCTGCGCTCCCCTCTGATACACGCCTGTTGCCTGTATCGTGTATACTGGCTTTCCCTCAGACGATATCTCGTACTCGTATACGCCGTGTCCGATCCATGTTGCTCCGCCTGTTATCGTTACCCAGTCGGCATAATGCGCCGTGTATGTGCTTGTCAGTCTCTTGCCGTATGCTACTGCTTTTCGTGTGTCATTTGATTTATTGACCTCGCCTGCCCACTTAACAGAGGTTATCTTGTATTTCGACTTATCCAAACCGAGAAATTCAAGTACAAGGTCTCCCCTGCCGTCAAGCGGACAATTTTTATCATCATGATTAAGGCGAACACCGTTAAAATCATAGTAAGAAGCTGAATATGAGGAAAATTCGATAGGAAAGCTCACATCATCGCTCCATTCTTCCTCAGTCTTATCAACGCTCTGCAAAGAAAGCTGCACTCGCTGCGTACCACCTGTGTAATCATTATTTACGTCAAAATAGTCCTTGTTGGGAAATATCGGCTCACTCGTTTGGTGTGGAAAAGAAGTCGAGCCTTCCGCATATATCTGTTTCTCCTCGATACTGGACTGAGTATAATAGGTATTCACGAGCTTTGCCGTATACTTCTTGCCACCCCACTCAGTTTCTATGGTATCATCAAAATCATACGACTTTTCTGACAGGTCGCTTGTCACAACTTCCTGCTGTTTTGTCTGAACTTTCGCATTATCATCAGTTTTTATGATTGATGTTGTATTTGAAATAAGGTGATACTCATAACCGTTCTGTGTAAAACCTTCCTCAAAATCATACAACTCATTTTTGTCAGTAGATGTAAACTGTTCAGATTTTATAATATTCATTTCCGCTTTTGCCGTGGCAGAAGCCGCAAGCGGAGTGGCACCCATAAGCATAAGTGCCGCTAGGAAACTCAATAATCGTTTCATCATAATCCCCCTTATCTTATGTAAATATTATATCATAAATAATGGTATAAGTCAATAGCAAAGGCATAATTATTTGATTTTTTATATAAAATAGAGTATAATTGTGACACATATAGTACAAATGAAACGTGACATATATGTCCGCAAAAAAAAGAGCCTACCAAAAATGATAGGCTCTAAAATGCTATGACTTACTTAGTCTGCTTTTTTTTCTTTGAGGCAGCTATAGCAGTTGCTACACACAATGTCATTGCCAGTGCAAAAGGAGCGGCATTTCTGCTAGTTCCTGTACTTGCGTTTGGAGTGTCCTGCGTTGTGACCTGTCTATTTGGTGTCTCAGGGGTCTGTGATACTGTTACACCGCCGCCGTACTCGTTCTTCTGAGTTGTTGTAAATACTTGTCCGTCCTCAGTAAACTCAAACGTATAAGTCTTTTCGTCAAGTACATAATTTTCAGGTGCTTTCGTTTCCTTATAGCTGTACTTACCAAGTGGCAATTCACAAGTCAGATATCCGTCTGAATTTGTTGTACCCTTAAATACAGACTTTCCGCTTTCATCGAATATCTCATACTCTGCGCCTGCAAGCTTATTTCCTGATACTGAGTCAACCTTATACAGCTCAAACTTACCTTTCATCTTAGTATTCTCTACACTGAGATTGACCTCGTGATATTCGATCGAGCTGTCATAATCACTAATGAATGTCTTTTCCCAGTTGCTCTCCCTATATCCGTCAGGTGCTTTGGTTTCCTTGACGTTGTACTCAATGCCTGCATACAGCTTGATTTTATCTCTTGTCGTTGCCTGTCCGTTCTTGTCTGTTGTGATTTTGCCAAGCTCATTGCCGTCCTTATCATAAACAGTGAACTCAGCTCCTGCAAGAGCCTTTTTCGTTTCACCATCAGTCTTGTATATATTTAATACAAGTTCCTGCAACTTGTTCGTCATTTCTGCCTTAAAGATGCCGTCCTCGCCGATTGTGAACGCATACGGTGTTGGGTCAAGGTAATAACCCTTTGGAGCATCAAACTCTCTGTAATAGTATTTGCCGACTGGTAATCTCTTAAAGGTTACTTCGCCCTTTTCGTCTGTCCTGCCCTGTACGATAACATTCTTGTCCTCGTCAAGAATTTCTATTCCGCAGTCAGGAATGAGTTCGCCTGTTGAGAAGTCTGTTTTTGTTATCGTTACTTCTGTTGGAGCATTTTCAACGCTGATATTGACCTCATGGTATTCAATAGAGCAGTTATAATCACTGCTGAATTTCTGCTCAAAATTACTTGCCTTATATCCCTGCGGAGCTTTTGTCTCTCTTACAATGTATTCTCTGCCTGCATACATTGTAATGTTGCCTCTTGTCGATGCGTTGCCGTCCTCGCCTGTTGTTACCTTGCCAAGCTCATTGCCGTCATTGTCATAGACTGTAAACTCTGCGCCTGCAAGAGCCTTCTTTGTTTCACCGTCAGTCTTGAATATATTCAATACAAGTTCCTGCAACTTGTTCGTCATTTCTGCCTTAAAGATGCCGTCCTCACCGATTGTGAAAGGATATGGTGTTGTATCGAGATAGTAACCTTCGGGAGCATCATACTCTCTGTAGTAGTAATTACCCATTGGCAGTCTCTTGAATGTAACTTCGCCCTTATCGTCTGTTCTGCCTTGAACAAGAACGTTCTTGCTCTCGTCAAGTATCTCTATTCCGCAATTTGGAATGAGTTCACCAGTTGAAAAGTCCTTCTTTGTAATTGTAACTTCTGTCGGAGCATTTTCAACAGAGGTTTGAGCCTCTACATACTCGATCTGATTGTCATAATCAAGAGAAATTTCCTTTGAGCCTGAAAGAATATATCCGTCAGGAGCTTTCACTTCGTCAAGGCTGTACTTAAAACCAGTGTAAAGGCTTGAAGTGTCTGCACTTCCGTCCTCGCCTGTTGTGATTGTTTCAATTACTGCGCCCTTATCATAAAGCTTAACGCCGTGAACGATGATATCCTCGCTTGCAACAACGTTGAATACTGCGCCTGCAAGCTTCTTCTCGTTATCTTCCTTATCGACCTTATATACTCTGATTTTGCCCTGCTGTCTATCGTCACCGATCACCGCAGTTGTCTCAGAATTTACAACAGTCTGATTATATGGCATTGTGACTATTCTATCTTCTGCCTTGTTATATCCAAAAGGTGCTTTAAGTTCTTTGATCGTAAAGCTGTGTGCGACTGGATAACGCTTAACTGTTTCTGCGCTTCCGTCCTCGCCTGTGATTATAGTTTCAATGAGGTCGCCTGTGACATATGTGTCATACTGGCTTTCTTCATCGTTCCAAATCTTTATATCGTCATTTGCGTAAATACCAAACTCTGCGCCTGCAAGAGCGTACTCGTTGTTATCATTATCTACCTTAACGACCTTTATAGTTCCCTGCTGCCAATCGTTCGTAACATCAAATGATACCTTCTGATACTGAATTGAAGTGTCAGCGTTAATGTCAACGGTAAATGTCTGCTCCCAGTTCGTTGCTACATAGTTCGTAGGAACTGCTGTTTCCTTTATCTTGTACTCGATGCCCTCATAGAGCTTTGCATTTACGCCGCTTTCATCACTTGCGGACTGTGTTGTTGCATAGCCGTTTTCATCAGTGATTATCTTGCAGATTTCATCTCCTGCTTTCAGGTTATAATCAGGATAGTCCTTATTCGCTGTGATAGTGAACTCTGCGCCTGCGACCTTCTCGTCATAATTATTCTTCTTATTGACTTCAACTATAACGTGATGCTGTGTATTTCCGATTGACAGGTCACGGAAGGAATATCCAATGTCCTTATCAAAATCGTCACTTGTGAATGTTACTGTTGTTGTGTTTTCCTCAAAGTAGTAGCCTGCGGCTGTTCTTGTTTCTTTCAGCTCGTATGTACCAAGTGGGAACTCTGCAAAATCAGCCTCGCCCTTCTCATTCGTTTTCAGAACAATAGGGTTATTATGATCGTATGTAACACCGTTAATCTCAAAATCGCCTATGCTTTCATCAGGTGTGAGAGTGAATGTTACGTCTTTAAGTCTTGCCTTAAACTCTTCGCTTACTGCGTAGCCGTTGTCAGCATTTATCTCACTATCTATCTTATTTATATGAAGCTTACCCTTCATAGGAGTTTCGATAGATGTGACTGTTCTCTGCTGTGGAATATTGGCATTGGCAATGCCCTCATGCGCTCCGTCAAGCTCAACGTCATATTCCTTAGTGTCTATTATATATCCTTCAGGAGCTTTTGTTTCCTTGACGTAATACTTGCCGCATCTAACAACGTCAAAATGATCGTCACCGCTTGTAGTAGTTGTTATTGTCTGAATTTCATCGCCTGCCGAATAAATCTTTGTGCCAAAAACGTTTGTGATATCTTCTCTTGCATAGAGCGCATACTCTGCGCCTGCAACGTACTCATTTGTCTCAGAGTCAAGCTTTTTAAGGTTTATCTGCAAAGGAATTTCCTTATTTTTTAACTGTGCATCTTTGTCAGGGAAAAGATATACCTTATCCGAACCTGCAAGACCAACGCCATAACCTGACTGAACTTCTGTAAGTGTTACTGGATTTTTCTGCTTTGTAACTTCAACCATTCCAGTGTTGCCTGTTGCAGTTGGGAATACCATTATGATATCGCCATAGCAGCTAGAAGTACCTACCGTAAGCTTCTCAGCTTCCTCGATATTTTCTGTAAGGCAAGCGTTTTCTCCTCTGTCTGTGATGTTGCCGCTATAGAGGTAAACACCGCTTGATATTGAACGAGAATTTTTGAAGTAAACTGTTTTACCGTTGTCAAGCTTCACGCTTGCAACAAACTTTGTATTGTTATAGATATCTGTAAGACCGTATGAATTTGCATTGCCGTTTACGTCCTGAATTACCTTCGTCATTGAAAGGCTTGCGCCCTGAGTGGTGTTCTGTCTGTTTGTAACGTCAAGCTTTGTGGTCTGATTATAATTTACAACGATCTCGTTGTCTGCTGACAGTTTAAAGCCGTCAGGTACTTTGACTTCGCTACAGTCATATTTACCCGACGGAACGTCCTTTACCTTGATGTAGCCGTTGCTGTCGAGCTTGAAAGTTGTACCCTTTGAAGCGTCTGTGGTGTTTGCAGAAGTAAATGTGTAGTTGCCGTTACTTCCGCTTGCTATAACGTAATAATCTTTTCCGCCATAAGTATATTTAAGCTTGAACTCAACAGCGTTTCTCCAAGCATCGGTCATTGTCAAAGACTGACCTTGACCTGTTGTGAACTTCTTGTGGAGTTCGATGTTGCCTGTGTCAGAGGTTAATGCGAAGTATGCGTATACTGGATCTTCTTTATTGTAGTATGTAACCTTCATTTGTGTCGCTTTTTGAGCCTTTGCAATAAGAAGGAGAGGCGAGCATTTATCAACTTTAAAGCCCTGCATTGATGTAGATTTTGTAAGTTTTACTGCCTTGTTCTTAAAACTGCTCACTTTTGAAGCTGAAATAACAAGACTATCGTTTCTATAATTACTATCGGTATTCTTCTTTGTCATTGTTACGCCTGAAAGTGAACTTAAAGAGAACATATCAAGGTAATTATCAAACTTGACCGTCTTTTCCCATTTGTTATTCTTAGCATTATATGACAGTTTATGAACAGAAGAAGTGTTAATGTCATCTTCTGTTCTTGAAGTTTTTCTAGGTCTTACATCGTGATTGAGAATATTTGACTTCATCTTCTGCCAAATATCCTTGATGTGATTTTTGTTAAGACTTGAACCTCTAAGGCAGTTAAGCATTTTAGTCTCAGAAACGCCAAGTTCACTCTTTGTAGTGTCATAATACTTTGCCGATACAGACCATACTAACATCTGTGTCGCTATAAGCTCCTCTTCCCAAGAATAGCCATAATGCGTTTTACCCTTATATCCATACACAGTTGCATATTTTAACCATTTTTGCTGAGTGTCATTAAAATATTTCGAGTAGGTTTTATCATTTGAAATATCTTCAAAAGTTTCTTCCATTTGCTTAACGGAGTCATAATGCTTTACGCCCAATTCAAGGCAATAGCATATTTCTCCACGCTCATTCGTGAAGTAGTACCAGTAACCAGTACACCACTTATACTGGAAAGCAGTATCATCATTCTTCTGTGTAGTCGGATCATAAGCTTTTCTAAGACCTGAGTTTGAAAAGTCATAACCGTAGCCATAGATATGATGCTCTGTGGACGATACCTCTGCTGCTTCTACAACTGTGCTTATGCCCTCGCCAAAGCATGAAAAGAACATCAACATAGTCAAGAAAAATGCAGTAACACGTTTCTGTAAATTCATCGTTTTTCGATTTTTCATAAAATCTTCTCCTTTGATAAAAAAATTAAATTAGAGGTCGTGCATCTATATTAAATATGCAAAAGCATATGATTTTTCACTATAAATTCTTGTCTATAAAAAAAGTGGATATCACCTAAAAAGTGTGACACAAATGTCCACTTTGTAAGATAATATCCACAATGCAATGGGCGACTGCCTATTGTCAAATGATAAAAAATATCTGTATAATGTATTATGAGGTATTGTTCAGAAAGGAGCTATAGCGTGTATACGTTTTTACCAAGTTTGCCCAAAGTCGATAAAGAGGAAATAGGGTATATAATACGCACAAAGCGTGAAGAGCTACATATGTCACGAGCGGTACTTTCTGAGCAGGCTCAAATGAGTGAATATTTTCTCGGTGAAGTGGAGCGTGGAGAGAAAATGCCGTCAGTTACATATTTAAGAAATCTTTGCTACGTTCTAGGCATCAGCCTAGACGAACTGCTGTGTTTACCCCCCACAGAAAAAGAACAAAAATAAACATTATTACAAGTACAATTATACACCTGAAATGCACAAAAGTCAACACGTTACTAAGTTTTAGGACGTGTTTTTGTCAAATTCTACATCTTTGGACTTTTTGTACAAGGCGAATTTAGACAATATTTAAAGGCTTTTCAAAAATCGTATAATTATACCCTATTTATCAAACAAATGGCTGTAATCTGCTATGCCGTAAGGATCATCTTCAACGCTCATAGTAGGCTTACTGTGCTTAAAGGCGTACTGCTGGAGGTTGTTATATACGCAACTAAACAAATACTCTGATGAACACATCACAGCACTTACAGTTGTATTTTTATTGACCGTATCTATGACATAGCAAATTGAGTCCGTATTGAGGTTTGAAAGCAGAGTGTCTATAATATCGTTGTTGGATATAACAGCGTTTTTGCACTTTATCTGAGGCTGTTGTGCAAGATTTTTCACAACGTTTTGATATGTGTCGCTTGTCTTAATGCCGTATTTTTCTGTGATATGTAACCAGTTCACCTTGCGCACAAGAGTTGTGAGCATTTCGTGAGAAATGGTTTTCTTCTCTTCAAAAACAGGCGTATTTACGGTGTTTTCTGAAAGGACCTCTCCTGTTTCTGTATCGACAACATAACCACTTTCAGTTGTTTCTTTTGTGCTTTTAACTACAAAATTCTGCTGTGCAAAGTCAATAAGATGCTTCTGCACTTCTTGAACGTGCGGTGAGCAGTTAGAAACGCTCATAACTCTGCCGTTGACGAGTATAAGACCGTTTTTTGAGCAAGAAACACATTTCGTAAAGGTAGTGTCAGGCTTGTCATTGCAGATATACACATATCTCCACGAATTATTGATATTATTGCGTTCACTGCCGATAGGAATACGAAACTGCCATATGTAACCACGCTTTTTCAACTGCTCCATAGCAGTGCGGAAACTGCGCTTGCTGTTGTGACCCTCTTGCAAAAAGATTTTGCGGACGTGGTTATATGATATATTCCACGGTGTACCGTCTCGGAGAGTCTGTTTTGCAAACTCGCCTATAATGATGTACAGGTGTATCATTGCAGAGCTAAATCCTGACTTCGGGTTAAGAATAATTTCCTTGCTTATTCTTGCAAAACCAAACAACGTGTTTTCAGTAGTTTTCATAAAAGTATCTCCATATCACTTATATTTTTCGGAATTTCAACAAAAAAAGAGTATAACCTCCTTGGAAGCTACACTCTCTATCTCAAAACACCTTGTCTTTATTTATTATATACAAGATTTATCGTGAAAAACTTTACACCTTTTTTGATGCAAAAAGCCTTGACAAAACTTGCGTAATATGCTATAATGTTTAAGACAAGGGAAGGTAGTGTGAAAAGGTGCTTCCCATTCGTACCAAGGTGTTCCACCACCGAAGTACGCTGTCGGACTTTGTTCCGATAAGAATATTTTAGCACGAATTGGCTGTTTTGTCAATATATTTTCGCAAAAAAAATCGTGCAATTAATAGAACATCACAAAAAAAGAGGGAAAAGAGACACATTTCGTTTGAGATGTGTCTCTTTTCTTTTGTTTTATAAAAAAATCAGGCTTCCTATACAAATTGTAAAGCACAAGAAGCTGCTTTCACAATATTACTTTTATATATAAAAAAATGCAGAGGTAATTTTCATAATTATTACGGATCGTTATTATAGAAAGATACACATAAATAAATATCTTTGCAACGCAAAGGAATGTATATGCTAGACGTTTTTGCATCAGTATGGAGACTGCATTTTATGCAAAAATGGCGAATGGAAAACTCCATAGCATTGAATATGATAAAATGGATATGTTTAACGTATGAAAGTGCCAGTAAAAAAATATACTGCACAAGGTTCGTTATATTGCTCTCCTCGTGCAGTATATAAAAGATTTATTGTGAAATGCGCTGTATGCCCTCTAAAATGCGATATAATCAATTTCATAACGATCATAGTGTAATTTGTCATTTAAAATTGCAACGCTGTACAAAGCGTTCTAGCCGCATTGTTGCACAAGTGCAGGATAATTGCCAAAATAGTGTTCAGCAGGGTCGGCTAGGTGTGAGATATTATCAAACACGAACTGCTTGCACTCCATTATTGTTCCCTGAAAGACTTTGCCGAGATTGATATATCCGCTCTCACCGCAGATTTTATACAGCGTGACCGATGAACGATTTGCCGCATAACATTTGCGTGAAAAATCTATCTCAAAGAAGCTGTCACCTGTTTTCTGTGCTAACATTATTATCATTTCCTTCCTTATATGTCTCGTATTCTTCTGTAAGGTCAAGCTCAGTGATCGGCGTGGTGTCACCTATATAGTCACACAGCTTGAAAATATCTTCATTATTGATGATGTATCTGATATTCTGATAGTCCACCAGTTCTATCCCTAGTTCCCTGATTATCTTTCGATAAGTGCGAACGTCAAGAGGCTTTTGCTTTTTGAAGATGTTCAGCAGAGTTCTGAACGTCACAGAGCCGTTAAGTCTATTGTTAAAAAGTGGATTGTACTTGATAATCAGGCGGTCTTGATATGACTTTGCCTCGGCAGAATTTTTAAAGCCTGTAATGATTTGAACTTTCGTGAAGTCCTCTGTTTTCTGCGCAAGCCCGAATACACCTAGTTCTGTATAACCAACAAAAACCACTTCGGTGTCCTCATAAACAACGTATACCACGATGTTATCCGTGATGTTTACTTTCCGAATACTCATTTTACCACTTCCCTTTCACTATATTTCGAGCTTATAATAAATAAGCGTGTACATTTCGTCTATAAACTCATTCTGACCTTTCGCCGATATAAGAGGCTGCATTTCACCGTTTTGCATTTTTGCAGTCAGAATAAATTGCGCCTCACCTGACATTTTAACGTGGAGATACATAACCTTATTGTTTTTTGTGAGCTTATATGTGTCTATTACCTTTTTGGTCTTGTCGCAAGGAATAACATCACGGCTGACCTTTTCCATTTCAAAACCATTGAGCGAAAGAAATTCTTTCAAACGAGTAAGTTTAACCATTTCACCTTTACCTCACTTTATGGGAACATCAATTCCGTTTATATTTACCGATGAAGAGTTCAATCGTATTTCTATACAATTAGTACCATTGTGAACGCCAATGTCGATCAAGTCACTGTAGCCGCCGTCCAACGTTAGCTTAAAGCCCTCACCTTCTATTATCGTTTTATCATAACACAGGTTTGCAGTTCTGAAAACATTGCCGCCTGCAAGCTGCTTATACATTTTCGGCAAGCTGCCAAGACGATCCTCAGACACGCCCATATCTTCAAAAAGCTTCTCTATACGTCCTTCGTTCATAAAAGGCTGTTCTGTATCGTTTGCAGAAAACGCCATATCCTGCTTTAACTTCTTGTTCATCGACACGAGCATATCGTAATCAATATCTTCTCCTATCACACTCCCGATAAGCTCATTAAATGTCTTTCGCTCATTCTTTGCACTTAAAAAGAATGGGCAGTCAAGAAGCTGTACAATGATCGTTCCATTTGGCTTTGAGGCATTTTTAGAGTAATACAGAACGCTGTTTACGTCCGTTGTCCTATCTGAGAACGTTGGAAACAGGAAGCCGTGACTTGCCTTCTGTATCACCTTTTCTGCATCTTCCTTTTTGGAAACAATGCCATTTTTATCATCGTACACAAGCTCGTCAATGTTCATGTCTATCGGACACAGAGCCGTTACGATAAACTCATATGTCTGCATATCATTTTCTTTGGTCTTATAGTCATAGGCGCATTGAGCTGAGATTATTGAATAACTGCCTTCAATATACACTTTTTCAGCAATTCTTTCGACTAAAGACCTTGCCTTTTCATCGCTCACAAATCTATCCTTGGCTATATCGTACAGAAATGATTGTGCGCCATTCTCTTCATATGCACTTTCGTTAAAGTGATATTCGCTGACCTTTTCGCTTAATTTGCCTTTAAGCACGTTTTTGAGCGTATCGAGTATTATCTCACTATTATCTTCACTCAGAACGCTCCATAACTGCTTTGAAAAATATTTTACAGTCGCAGAGTTATCTACAATGGCAGTAACAACATAGCCAAAATGAAATACACCGTTATCGTCATTGAAATTTTTTCTAATTTCCGACAGCTCTTTTTTATTCAAACAGAACGCCCCCTTTTCTTATGTCTATAAATATATTATATCATATTATATTGTATTTGTCAATAGCAAACATGAAAATTTCTATTGATTTTAAAGAATTGTGCTACATATGTCCGCTCACAATTACCCTTTTCTATATATATAAAAAGGCATCAGAGAAAAACAATGTTCCTCTGATACCTTAAAATCACAACATAAGAGACTGCATATTCTGTGAAGTCGTCTGTTGCATAGGCTGAATTTTAGCAAACACATCAAACTTCTTCATTGCGTGTTGCAATTCTATTAAATTTTTCTTTTCTACTGTAAGTTGCGCCGTTTTGCCCTCAAAAAAAGAACAGTTGTATGGCACATTATATCCGTCAAACCTACTGCATATCATCAACGCATCTTCCATTTTACACGCTATCTGCACATATTTTTCAGGGTTGTTTGAGTCAAGCTCTAACTTTCGGCTTATTCCGCTGATATTATTTCTGTTCGTGTTGATAAGGCGTGTAAGAGTGTTACCGTCTTTTCTCTGCACCGTGATCTGACCCACGCCGTCCTGCCTAATGACTGCGCTGTATGGAACTTTCCTTGTTTCCAATTCCTTAGAAATGATGTAGACCTCTCTTGACGATAAATGTTTATAGAACGGATTGTTTTTTTTGATTTCTTCAAGTGGCAAACCAAATTTAACCGAATTATATACTCTCTTTTCAAGTGTATTAGGATTGAAACTAATATCTGTTCTACTATATAAGGACGTGTATATTCTCGTCAACGCCGCCTTGTATTCTTTTTCAGTCTTGCAATCATCTAAATATTCCATATAATTATGATATACGACCTTTTTTTGCTCTTTTACAGAAAGCTCATTAAAATGTCTAAAATCAAGTTTTTCAAACCCTTTACGAATGTTATTTACATCTCCCCAAAAAACTTTATTATTATTTTGTTGCAAGAGGAAGATTTTTTTTGATAACATAGCCTGTGTTTTTCTCACAATAGAACTATGTATAGGAATATTTCTACCAGTATTAACATATGGAGACTGAATATATTTTGGCAAAACAGGAAAAGCGTTACTAAGCAAAATAGCATTTTTGTCTCTCCAGTTCCTAACTATAAGGTAGCTTTTCGGAGAACCATATTTGAGCTTTTCTTGCTCACAAAATTTTTGGTATTTTTGATATCTGGAAGATAGAGGTGCTACCCAAACAAGACTATCTTTTCTATTACAAAAAACAACCATATACGGTCGCCCCTTATTTTTTAGAAGATGTCCTTGATTAACTTCTTCTTCTATAAAGTCAAGACCTTCAATAGTTGGATCAATCGTATAGCAACAGCCTTCAACAATCTCACTCTTTTTCATAATTATGCTCCTTATCCTTATAAAAATAGCCTTGCCGAAAGTGGCAAGGCTATAAAGGTCTATTTCGTCGGGGGAAGCCAAAAGGATAGCTGACTTATGTCCGAACACAGCAGACTCGCTGCAATATATCACAAGCCGTACATTTATTCAACGCTGAACGGGGTGCGTTATCTTTCGACAACTATATTATATCACATTACGGCTTGTTTGTCAACCCTTTTCAAGCATCTTTTCATGCAATTCTTTCCCAACATTTCTTAGTTTTTCGATTTCGTTCTTTTCAGTCTCGAGAATACTTCTAAGCTGTTCATAACGTCTATGACCGATATAATCATCAATGTACAGCTCAATGAGCTTACTAGCTGACATTCTTTTTCTTCTTGCCTCGCTGAACAGAATGGAAAAAGTATCATCGTCCATATCTATACGAGGACGAATTTCTTTTGCTTCAACGTACTTCTTTTCTTCTAATGCTCTTTCCTTGATTTTTTCAATGACTATATCAAATCCTTCTGAAAGTGTTATGCCCTCTTCCTTGCAAAATTCCTTTAGCATATCCCAACTATGACGATCAATTTTAAAATTTTTTCTCATTCTCAGTTAAACCTCGCACAATACAAAAGTCTACGAAAGAGCTTATGCTCGTTCTATATGTTGCCGCTATGAGCTTTGCAAAATCATAAGTACCCTGAGCTTCGGCATCGCCTACGCAGGAATACTTTGTCCTGACACGTTCGCTGCTTCTCTTATACTCTTCGATATGTTTTCTAAGCTCGTCTACGATATAAGGCGGTAATATCTTAGCATTGCTCACTGTCCGAACTTTGCTTATGCAATTTTTGATTGCCTTTGTTTTCGTTAATGGTTGGTTATTAAGCAACTCAACAGCCTTGTTGCTAAGTCTAAATTCCATTATTTTTTCCTCTTTCCGTACACAAAATCTATTCTGTTTGTGGCTCTGTTATATGCAAGCCTACAAGAAAACGTTGTGCCTTTTTTGCTCACAAAACCTTCTATCACATCTGTTTTTCCTTTGGTCATAAGGTCAACAGCATCTGCCTCTGATATTGCCTTCTGCGCTATTATTGTATTAATTCTGAATTTACAGCCCTTATCTTTATTCGTACAGTACCAAGCATACTTGCTCTTACGAACTAAGCCGCCGCAGAGAGGGCATACATAGCTTTCATCATCATAAAGAAAGCTAATTGTGCGCCTATACTTATCATATGCCAAGCTTGACGAGAACTCAACATCATCATCGTCTCTAAAGCCTGTAATGACTTCTGTTCTGCCTTTTGAGATAAGGTCATAAACATTCTTATCTGTCAGCTTTTTCTTTTTTATATTTAACGGTATAATGAAATCGCACGTTTTATCAAAATTTCCTGTGCAGTACCATGAGTTAAGGCTTTTCTTCATCTGCCTTCCGCATAGCGGGCAGTTGAATTTTCTTTCCTTTTCGGAAACATATTCTTTTATCTGTACGCCTTTTAATATGACAGACCACTCTTTAAGTTTCTTTATCACGTCTGACATATACTTATCAGGTGTTTCCTCTCCATTATGGACTTTATAGAGCCTACGCTCCATATCAGCCACAAGGTCAGGCTTTTTAAGCTCCTGTATCGGAAAGTTATTTATGACGTACTCGCCCATTTCTGTAGGGTATATGGTTTCATTCTTAACCATAATGTACCCATTATCCAACAGGTTTTGTATTATTATCGGGCGTGTATCGTTTGTACCGAGCATAACTCGATGTTTGCGACCCCACACCGCTATTTCTTCATTCTCTATATATTTTCCTGCACGTTCCATATAAAGCATAAGCGTACTGTAGTTAAACCTTGCAGGCGGCTTTGATTTTATTTCAGCAACGCCGTAAACGCCTTTGAGAACACTTCCCTTTTGGTACTGTGCAAGATAGCTTATACGAGTCTTTTCTCCGAAAAGACTTTTCCACCCTGCAAGTGTACAAGCCTTATCAGAGGTTATAAACCCATACTCTCCGACTGTTATCGTCATATTGATCTTCGTGTATACTGCATCATCATAGACCAAACTCAACACCGATCTACAAATCATATCATACACCGCAAGCTCCTGCTCTGTCAATCTTTTTATCTCTGAAAAGATCGGCATTTGTGGAACGATCGCACTGTGAGCTTCGTTTTCAAGTTTCTTATCGTTAAAATGTCGGTCGGTAAATTCGCACCAGTTCTCCGATGAAACGGCGCACGATTTATATAGCATATCAAATAACGCCTGATTTATCCTCTTAATTTGCACCTTATCTGACTCAAACAAAAACTGCATTTCCGTTCGTGGGTACGTTATGAGGTTTTTCATATACAGCGTTTGAAGAATATCCGCTGCCTTTGTGGGCTTGATTTTAAGCTTTTTGCAAATCTCAGACTGCAAAACCGTTGTATTATATAGCAACGGTTTCTTTTCTGTGACCGTTGTCTGCTCATATCCTGTGACTGTTGGAACAGAATTGTTAAGTGCAGCCACAACGCTCTCAGCGGTTTCTTTATCCGAAAAACGCTCACTGAGTACCGCAGGAAGTTTTGCTCTGTCAAAAGTTGCTTTAATCGCAAAGCTACTTTCACTCTTATGTTCCTTGATACTTCTCTCCAAGCCTACCACAGCGGCAAGCGTTGGTGTCTGAACTGTTCCAATGGTTATTTTCTCTCTATTGCCATACGCCTGTGTAGCAAGCACTGTGAGATTTATGCCCCACAGCCAGTTTGTGCTATCTTTGCACCTTGCGGCTCTTATAATAGAAGCTCTAGTCTCAATGCTTTGAAGATTTCTCAGGTTAAATGCGCTCCTTATGGAGCTTTCATTAAGGTTATTTATGATTGCTCTGTAGACAGGCAAGCCTCGTCCCAAATTTATATATATGTATGAAAAAATGTTCTCGCCGCTATCGTCATTGTCGGTAGCACATATGATTTTATCCGCCTTGCTCAAAGCTTCGTCAAGGCACTCAATATAGGCAGAAACTATATTATTCTCACTATCTTTCAGCGGTGTATACTTAAATTGGTGAGGAATACACGGAAAAGCTCTACTGCTCCATTTATCGAAGTCACTGCCATAAGCGGCGGCAGGAGCAAGCTCATATAATCTTCCCTTTGCATAGGCAATCATGGTATTGTCACCGTTAAGAATGGTTTCCCAATAATGGATATCTGAATGTGACACATATGGCACTTTCTTTCCTGCACCAAGAGCTTTAGCTATTCTCTTTGCAACGCTCTGCTTTTCAACTATTACTACGGTCAATACTATCCCCTCTTATTTTATCATATGTTTTTCTATTTATCAATGGGCTATCAGCCAATCGTGTTCGTTTTTTACTGCAATGTGCTTTTACGGACTTTAAATCTACAAGAAGGAGAAGTACAGAAATAATACTCCCCTATTGGCGTTGGCTTTAAGGTCAAGCGACCGCCGCAGTATGGGCAGGACTTAACGTAGCTGAACTCGATAAGCTCCTGCACGTTCTTCACATCTTCCTTTGTGTACTCATACAGTAACTCTTTTCTGTCTTTGTACTTAATATTCTCGTCCATAAGTACGCTTGCTCTGTCTCCAACATAGCCATTCGTATACAGCATAACGTTTTCCGTATCAAAGTGTTTGCGCATATCGAGAATTTCGTCCATTTGGCGGATAGTTATATATTCAGGTGAACGGAAACAAGCAAGGAGAAATGTTTTATCGTTATCTTTATCGTGATACAGCGCAAAGTGGCTCATATCTCTGTCCGTGTAAAAGTCCTCAGCTTTGTCGATGCACTCATAATTATCATCACTATAATACTTATTTATAATCGCAAGTTTGAAGTCTGCATCTGACATAATATCAAGAGCCTTCATACCGCTTGCCTTTTCGGTGTTCTTTCTGAGGCGTATCTCGTTCCGACTAAGCCAAAAGCCTGCGCCAATAACGGCGGCTTCTAGCATTATAAGTCCGACAAAGCCGATGTATTTATATAGAAGCAGTCCTATGAAGAAAGCGACATAGGCGGCGAAGTAAATTTTTGAGGGTTTTCTATTCTTTTTCTGAGCTTTTTTTATCTGTCTTTTTCTTTTTCTAGTCAATCCGATCGGCGGTGTATAATTAAGCATTTCATTCTCTCCCTTAACTCAAAAAGCCCCTATTTATATAAATGAGGGGCTTTGTTCCTTATTTCTTTGTCAGCTCATTGTAACATTCGTTACAAATCTTCACGCCCTTAAAATCGTGAAACTCTTCTCTATGCTCGTTACAAAAAGCGCACGTTTCTTTGTGCTTTTCCAAAACAACCATATCGCCGTCAGTGTATATATCAACGCCAACGCCAGTATCAAGTCCATACACTCTTCTTATCTCTTTCGGTATAACAAGCCTTCCGAGTTCGTCTATTCTTCTGATTATTCCTGTTGATTTCATTTTTCTCCTTTCAAGTGTGACACATATATCCAATTTTGCCTCAATCATTGCTCTTTTTTTCATTCTGTTTGTTTTGGATTTTATCGGCTACAAACAATAAAAAGGTTGCAATAACAACATATGAAAGTACGGCAAGAAAAGGTTTTAAGCTTACGCTTGTGCCTTCATCTGCTCTGCTCATAATTCGCATAAAGTCTTGATATGCACCTGAGATTTGAGGAAGCATAATCATGCCACCAATGATATATAGAATGATAGACATGATTTGCAGAGCTTTTGCAACGCCTACACGTTTGAAATAATCATAAGCCAACACGCCTCCTGCCGCTATTATGCCGGGAACAAAATAAAGAAAAATTGACATTATTTTCACCTCTTCTCTTCTACAAGCTACCTATATTATACACCTAAAAGGTGCAAAAGTCAACACATTTGAGTGAAATCGTGCTATATGTGCCACAACTTTATGCTGCTTTAATTATCACTTATTCTTTTATTCCATAGTTCAACGGCATCTACACATTTTTCAAAAATATGTGTTTTAGTTTCGCATTTACCACACATAACGTAGTATCTTAAACCATATATATCTGGTTTTGATTTAATTACAGCTTCATTCCCGCAAAATGGGCAAGGTTTTAGATCATAATTATTGCAATCATTAATATTATTCAAAGAAGCAATATGATTAGAAATAGCCATTTTTAAACAATCCTTTCTAGCAAAATCTTGTTTGAATTGTGACATATGTGTCCGCTATTAGTAAAGAAAATAGATAGCCCAACAAGGTTTTGAATTTATTCTGTGTCCGTTTGGACAGGTTTCCACATACACAACGTAATAAACGTCACTCCTCTCACTGTACTCAA